>Ga0209344_10004175_pt1 | contig 13492 bp, 7 predicted proteins | sample Cruoilmetagenom6_FD_187293 | JGI IMG/M metagenome (GOLD analysis project Ga0209344, IMG submission 187293) | Oil polluted marine microbial communities from Coal Oil Point, Santa Barbara, California, USA - Santa Barbara Oil Seep Sample 6 (SPAdes)... | ecosystem: Environmental > Aquatic > Marine >...
GTGCAGTTACGCCTCTTTCCGAACTATCCATAGAAAATAATGGGGAACCACAAGATTTCCCTGATTTTACCAGAGGTACTTGGATAAAGAGAAAACCATATAACTGGATAAAGGATACTTATTAAGTTGAAGATATAGCATTACCTATAGAGTTGTTTGAGTTAGTTGTTTTTCAAAACCCATTTCATGAAAATGGAATGGGTTTAAAAAGTAACAACATTACATAAAAACTAAAACCCAAATAGCATATGAACAGAAGCCAATAAAAATTAGCTCGACAAGAATTTTTCAATTTTTAACATCAACCGATTATTAATTTAAACTAGATCAATGAAAAAACCATTTTTTTATTTACTAATTCTAATTTTGAGTGTAGGCCATTTTGCCCAGGCTCAGAATAAAACGGTACAAGGAACCGTTTTCGATGACAATGGAGTTCCATTACCGGGAGCTTCTGTCGTAGTTAAAGGAACCTCTACCGGAACTCAATCCGACTTTGACGGAAATTTTTATATAGACGTACAAGGTCCACAATCCATACTAACAATTTCCTATCTGGGCTTTAAGCCACAGGAGATCCTTGTAGGGAACCAAACACAGCTGAGCATTTCCTTGGCTCCGGATGCCACACAATTGGACGATGTAGTTTTGATTGGTTACCAAAAAGTATTTAAAAGGGATGTTACCAGTGCTGTTTCCAGTATTAAGAGCGATGATATTGAAGGGATTCCAGTATTGGACGTATCAGGATTGATCGCTACCCAGGCTACTGGTATCCAGAGTGTGAATATGACGGGGGCCCCAGCAGGTAGGGGTGCGTTGATCATCCGTGGTAATACAAGTATAGGCGGGGATATTGACGCCGATTTAGCCTACAGCAGCCCATTATATGTAATTGATGGGGTTCAGACCAGTCTTGAGGATTTGGCCGGTTACGGTGTCTCAAACGTTGACTTTTTGGCCTCACTTAACCCCAACGATATAGCCAGTATAGACGTACTTAAAGATGCTTCTGCTGCTGCCATTTACGGATCCAGGGGAGCCAATGGGGTTATCATCATTGAAACTAAAAAAGGGGTTGCCCTGGACAAACCGGAATTTTCGTTTTCCACCAGTTTAGGTTTACAGCCCAAACCCAACTTGGTACCAATGTTGGTTGGAGGTGCTGAACGCCAAGCCAAAATGGGGATGATCCAAAGATGGTGGCATACGGACGAATTGCAATCCGGACAAACACCAATGGTATTGACCGATAGTATAAACCCTGCCTTTAATAATAATGTAGATTATCAAGGTCTTTTTTACAAAACCGGTATTGATCAGCAGTACGATTTTAGTGTCCGCGGTGGTAGTGAAAAAACCAACTATAGGGTTTCCTTAGGTTATGATAACCAGGAAGGTGTTATAAAGGGTACCGGGGTAGACAGGGTTACCTTTTCCTCCAACCTTAATTTTAAGGCAGGGGAAAAATTTCGCAACCAATTAATTACTAGGTTTACCCATACCGATCTACAAACTGGACAAGGAAACCCTTACCAAGGAAGTTTTAACCTTAACTCTTCCTTACCGGTGGATCCGGCCGGACTTCAATCTTCCCTATTTTATATTACGGACGAAAGAAAACAGTCCTTAAGTGGGGAGCTGGAAGGCAAGTTGAACGAGGATAGGACCGTAAACTTTACCATCTCCAACTTTGCTACGTTTGATCTTCTACCAAGTTTAAGCCTAAATTCACAACTAAGCTTTGTTTATGACAGCAATAAAAAGAACTTTTATGAGCCGTCTACCATACGAACAGAAGGAGATGGCTTTGCTAGTTACGCTTTGTACAACAGAAAAAACTTGACCGCAGAAACCTATTTGAGCCTATTTAAGAACATTGGCGCCAATAACGATCATGAAGTTACGGGAGTATTGGGAAATAGGGTAGATTATAACAAATACGAAGACATGGCCATGACCGCCTTTGGTTTTGGTAGTGATGCCATTCAAACAATTAACAACAGGTACACCCAAGACCAAATAAGTGGATATACCGATATTAGTGCCAATGCCTTGGTATCCTACTTTGGGCGTGTGAGTTATAAGTACAAAAATCGCTATATGGTTGGTGGAAACTTTAGTATAGACGGTTCCTCCAGGTTTGGTAAGGATGTACGTTGGGCGAAGTTCCCTTCCCTTAATGCAGGTTGGGTCATATCGGATGAACCCTTCCTTAAACCCCATATTTCCAGTTTTATAGATTATTTAAAGATTAGGGGTAGTTGGGGTATCAACGGGAAACAATTCCCAGAAAATTACCTGAGATTTGGAAAATACAATTTAGGTTATGGAGGAAACCCATATTGGGCAAACCAGATGAATGTTTCCAGTTATGGGGGTGTAACCGGGGTTATTCCCAATTATGACCAAATTGGAAATGCATCCCTTTCTTGGGAAGAAACCGAACAATGGAATGTTGGGTTCGACCTGGATATGTTCAATAGAAGGGTAAGTTTGGCATTTGATGCCTATAACAAGAGTACGGACAAGTTATTTTTTGACGTAGCTTTCCCTGCTTATTCGGGTTATAATTCCGCTCCTACAAACGTAGCCGGGGTCTTAAACTACGGTTGGGAATCCATGCTACGGTACCATGTTTTCCCTAGGGAGAACGATCTTCGAATGGAATTGTCCGTTGGTTTTGCTCAAAACAAAAACTACGTTTCCAAATTGCCCAATGGCAACCAGGATTATATAGGAGGTGATTATGGATATGTTGTTGGGCGTCCGCTTAACCTGTACAAGATGTTCATTAACGATTATATCATTGATGATTTGGATCAATTGCCTGTAAATCCATTTACTGGAGAACCTTTGCAAGGAAAATCCGCTTGGGCCAGCATCCGCCCCGGTTTTCCGATTTGGCAGGATCTTAACGGGGATTACTTACTTAATGAGGAACACGATCTAAAATTAACTACAGACTACTCTCCTATTCCCGATATTACCGGTTCCTTCAATATAAACCTGCAGTACAAAAAATGGTACTTCCAGGCCTATAGCCAATTCTCCTTTGGTGCCGATATTAAGAATACCGTATTAAACAGTTATATGGATAGTTACGATAGAGGTGGTGACGATTGGGCAAGAAGAGGACTTGCCGACCTGAGTGAATATACATTCTGGCAACAGCCTGGTGACGGTGCTGCCGGTGTAGACTTTCCTGCAATGTACCCACAGAGTCCAACACTTGGAGCATTTTACGGTTTCCGAGGCAATCAGACCCTATGGATAGAAAGTGGGGATTATTGGAAAGTTAACAATGCTTCCATTGGGTACACTTTTGACCAAAACGATAACTTTATGAAAAACATTGGTCTATCCCGTTTAAGAATCTACGGAGCAATGTTAAATCCATACCAATGGCAGAGATCCAAGAAGGTGGTAGATGCCTCCATGGTAGATGCCAAAGGACATACATATGGAAATGGATATCCACAAGCAAGGACAATTACCATTGGAATTGATACAAAATTTTAAATTATAAACGATGAAACAGATAAAAAGTTTTAAAATATATATCGTGGTCCTGTGCCTCCTGGGTTCAGCTAGTTGTTCAGATTTGTTGGACCAAGAGCCAATAAGCATTACCCATCCCGATGTCTTTTGGGATAGTCAGGCCAACGCCGAACAAGCCGTTGCCGGTGCCTACAGCCTTTTTAAAGAGGCTATCATAACACAATCCAACTTTCTATATTGGGGTGAATGGACAGGAATGACCTTTATGAACAGTCGCAACTGGATCGTGAACTATATTGAAGGTAGTGGCAATTATGTTTTGGCTTATAGGGATGCTTCCATGAACTGGAAAAACTTCTACAGAGCTGCCAACTGGGCCTATACTATTGAACAATATATAGAGGACATGCCTGTGGATATGTTCGATTCCCAGACCGAAAAAGATCGCCTTTTAGGAGAGGCTGCCTTTATTAGATCACTGACCTATTTTTATATGGCCCGAATCTGGGGTGATGTACCTATCGTAGAACAATCCATAGAAAGTTCGGACCAGCTTATTTCTGAAGACGGATACATTGTAGAAAATGCGAGGGTTGATGAATTGCAGGTATTGGATTACGCGTTGGAAGCCGCTAATAAATCCATTGGACTATTGCAGTATTCCACTCCAGGAGCTTCCAATTGGGCCATAACGGCCAATAAGGCAAGTGCAGAAGCTTTAAAGGCCCATATTAGCCTTTGGTATGCCGGTAGGGATAATGACAACCCAGAAATGATTCAGCAGGCCATTGACGCAACCACCTCAGTTATCAATAATAGTGGTGCCAGTTTAATCGATTATGTGAACGAAGGAAAAGAGGGGTTTGATGAAATGTGTATTGGACAGTCCAAAACTGGCCTTTTCGAAATTAATATCAGCGCGGATATGAACGAATCCTTTAGGTTGCTTCAATATGATGATAACCATACAGGACTTACATTAAATTACCCTGTTTGGCAAAGTGTCAATACCGGAATAAGTCCATATATGGATCCAGATTTCTATGGTAATGAGATGATGGCCACGGATGCCGATAGGGCTAACGATGTGCGTAAGGATCTTTTCTTTTATGAATATGGGACCAATGCAGACTACTCCTACCTTCAAAAATATTCGCATTCCACTCAAGATGAAGCTTCCGAAGATGCCTATGCCCAATTTTCTGAATCCAATATCTTAATATTCAGGTTGGCAGATATGTATTTATTAAGAGCAGAGGCCAATGCCCGTAAGGAGCTATCGGGTCCCGCTATTTCCGATTTAAATGAGATTAGAAGCAAAGCCAATGTTCCAGATTATACAGGAGGAACAGATCGCGAATCCTTAATGAAGGCCATATTTGATGAGCGGGCCATTGAATTTGTTGGTGAAGCCCAATCTGGTTATGATAGAATACGTATGGATTATTACGATGGAGTGCCATGGGTAAACCAAGCAAGAAATGCCAAAAAGGGATATTTCTGGCCTGTCCTTCCTTCAGTGATATCGAGGAATCCTTCAATTCTACAAACAGAATACTGGAGAGGTAAATTGTAGACTAATTTTAGAACTAAAGAAAACAATCACGATGAAAAAAATAATAATCATACTAACAGCCGTAGTAGTCCTTTATTCCTGTGACAAGGATGGAAACTACCTTGTAGATGGAGGTATTAGTAGTCCAGAGGTGGGAACAACCACCATGGAATTCTTTAAGTCCCACAGTCAGTTGGACACTTTGGCCCTATTAATTGAAAAAGCGGGAATGGCCGATTTGGTGAACGGAAACAACACCATCTTTGCACCCAATAATCTTTCCATTAAGAATTATGTGAACGCTGTACTGGCAGATATGAGGGAAGTAGATCCACAAGCCCAGTTTACCGTAAACGATATTCCTTTGGATACCCTTACCAAATATATGGGAGGTTATATTTTTTCTGGCAAAATAAGAAGGGAAAACATGACCAAGGAACAAGGAAAAATCTATACCGCTGTAAATGGTGAAGAAAAAAGAATTTCCTTGGAACCAACAGATATATATAACGATGAGTTGGATTCCAAACCCGAATTTGTGTACTTCACCTATAAACAAGGTGATGACTGGGACGAATGGGATAATATAGATGATGATGATAAGGTGGTTGTAAAAACCTCCAATTTAATCTCTACCAATGGAGTTATTCATGTCCTACAGGGAAACCATACTTTGTTCAATTTCGAAAGGGACTAATAAAAATCATAAAAATAAAAAGATGAAAAATATAATTTATTCCATACTGATCATTATCGTAATGGTTGCATCTTGTCAACCACCTGAAGTGGGTTACATCAGTGACAATATCCATGCTTTGGAAGACACCATTGCCGTTCCACGCGGAGTGTTTAAGGTAGGGGCTGCACCAGCCATAGAGGGATCAACCTACCCTTTAAAATGGGAAATAACGAGTATCACAGATGCCCAAGGTAATCCTACAAACGACTTGTACGACGAATACGAGCTATTAACTTGGAAATCCGCCTTCAATGCCGAAACCGATACCACCTTGGCACTAGTGGAAGAAAAGTTGGAATTGGGGGATTTCCCCACCATCATGATCAATGAAGTAAGTGGACAATTGGCCTTTACCCAGGCTAGTAAGTTTGTAACCAACAATAACATATTCAAGATAAACGTTAAAGCAACCAATGTAAGGGGTGAGCGTCAATTGGATGACTTTGTGATAGTGAAATTGGATGATTTTCAACCGGTTGAATTCCCTACAGAAATGCGTTCTAGGCTGCAATTGGGTAAAGGTGACGGAGCTTATGACATTGCCTATACCTCTACCATTATGAACGATTTTGATGAAGGTGTTCCCAGTGTTTTAGATGGTACCCACCCTTATATCACAGTAACCAAGATAAGTGAAGAACCATCCTTGGGCGTAAAGGTTAAAATGATCATTGCGGACAGTTATGATAAACCATTAAACCCTGAAAAGGTTGTTTTTTATCCATCCGGGGCAACTTTCTTACAAAACTATCATGACAATTCAGTAGATACGGAAGTTGATGCAACTGGATCCACATTCTCGCTACCGGCACCACCGTTTCCTCAATACGGAAGAACCTATGCTACTGGGACCAATTCTTATTTAATGTACTACCTCACCACAGATGATGCCTTTACAGTGGACACCGAAGCCTTTGAAGCGGATAACGGCCCAAAGGACTGGACACCATACCTAGATCCAGATACTGGTGAAATTAGAAATAGGGCTTATATACGCTGGGGAATTAAAATAAATGATTCAGGTACCTGGGAGATAAAAATGAAAATCCCTTATACCAAGGTAAAGGAATAATATAAACTAGCTTAGTACACCTTATAAATGGTTTGTTTTGGCGCAACTTTGGTTCCCATTTCAAACCATTTTTTTATTTATTTTTAGCCATAATGACAACAATTATAATACTTTACACAACTTGAAGTCAACCTGCATGAATAGAAGAAAATATATCAAAACCATTGCCCTAGGAACCCTATTGCCCAGCTTTTCAGCTTCGGCATTCCCTTTAGGATTAGTAAGCCAAAACAAAGCCCTTGAAACAATACAATTTAAAAGTAATTGGCATAACTGGCCAGATATGAAATGGGTCGGACCCGAATATTGGGGAAACCGTTTACAGGATTGGCGACTAAAAAATGGAAGGGTCGTTTGCAACATTAGTGCTAAAAATAGAAACCTACAGCTACTTACTGTTCAAAAAACGGAATACATGTCGCCATTAAGGGTAAGCGTGGATATAAACGTATTGAATAAAAATATTTCACCAGCCGATGAAGGTTGCTTGGGGATAAGACTTGGATGTAAAGGTCCCTTTGAGGATTACAGGTCTGCTGCCGTTTTTGGCAAGGGGCTCGATATAGGACTGAAGCCGGGTGGTAAGCTACAGGTTGGAGATATAAGCTTTGAAACCAAGCTTACACAAATTCCAAATGACTACCAATTAATTACAGAGCTTGTCCCAAATAAAAGCGAATACCTGTTAAAGGTTTTAATTCTGGACCCCACAAACGATCAACTGATTCATACCCAAGAAAATATAAGCGTTGAAAGCAGTAATGTTGAAGGCAATTTTGCCCTGCTTGCCGATCTAAACATCGCCAAGAACCATACATCCAAAGCTTCAGCCACCTTTTCCAATTGGAATATATCCGCAGACAACCTTATTTCAAACAAGGATCAATTATACGGCCCTATTTGTTTTGCCCAATATACCCTTCACGAAAAAAAATTGAAACTGACTGCACAATTGGCCCCCATTAAAGATATTGAGAATCATACCGTTATTTTGCAATTCCAAGAGCAAGGAATTTGGAAAACCAGAAAAAATGCCAAATTGGAGCATATTGGCAGGGCAGTGAACTTTGTAATTGAAGATTGGAACGCCAGCACGGAAATACCGTATCGAATATTGGTAGAAATTCCTTTAAAAAATGAAACCCACCAGTACACCTTTGACGGAACCATAGCCCAAGAACCAATGGTCAAGGATGCAGTTTCTGCAGCTGTTTTTAGCTGTAATTTCCACTATGGTTTTCCTGATAACGACGTTCAAGAAAATGTATCCAAATTAAATCCTGATATGGTTCTTTTCCTAGGTGACCAATTTTACGAGGGTACCGGTGGATATGGAGCAGAACGCAGTGGCAACCTAGACAATCTGTGTCTGGATTACCTGCGAAAATGGATGATGTTCGGATGGTCTTACCGAGAACTGTTCAGGCACAAACCCTGCGCCATTATCCCTGATGATCATGATGTATATCACGGCAATGTATGGGGCGAGAGTGGTAAAAAAGCCGATACCAGTAAAGGACATGGCATGCTGGCACAGGATTCGGGCGGATATAAAATGCCTGCGGAATGGATCAACATGGTACAATTTACACAAACAAGTCATTTACCGGATCCCTATGACCCTACCCCCGTACAGCAGAATATCGGTGTTTATTATACAACTTGGAACTACGGCGGACTAAGTTTTGCCATCTTGGAGGATCGAAAATTTAAATCGGCGCCCAAGCATGTTTTGCCCCAGGAAGCCCAAGTTAGAAATGGCTGGATACAGAATAGGGAATTTGATATAAAAAAACATCGCGATTTGGAAGCCGTACTTCTGGGAAAGAGGCAGCATGATTTTATAGATCATTGGACCCGGGATTGGAGCAATGGAGTAGAAATGAAAGTGGTACTCTCCCAAACCAATTTTGCCACCGTGGCCACCTTACCAAAAACAGCCTTAAATGATGACGTGGTTCCCTCCTTGCCTATTCCCCAAAAAGGGGAATACGTATTGGGCGATGTACCTACCGTGGACATGGATTCCAATGGTTGGCCTGCCAACGAAAGGGATAAGGCCGTAAAGGCCGTACGAAAATGTTTTGCCTTTCATATTGCCGGAGATCAACATTTGGGAAGTTTTATACAATATGGCACAGATGAGCATGGCGACAGTGGATATGCCTTTGCCGGCCCGGCCCTGAACAATATTTGGCCAAGAAGGTTTTGGCCCGAAGTGAATGCCAAGGACCACACCTATGAAAAACCAGCTTATGTAGGTAATCACGAAGACGGATTTGGGAATAAAATTTCTGTCCATGCCGTAGGTAACCCTTTCAATACCGGGATTGAACCGGCCATTGTTCACAATAGGGCCACAGGGTATGGTCTGGTAACCTTTAATAAAAAAGAAAGAACCATAACCACAGCCTGTTGGCCTAGATATGCCAACCCCTTGAGCAATAAAAATGAACAATTCCCAGGATGGCCGATTACAATAAAACAAGAGGACAATTATGGCAAAAAAGCTAAAGCTTGGCTGCCAACGATAATGGTTCATAATACAAATAAACCAGTGATTCTGGTTTTCGACAAAAGGGATCAACTGGTTTATTCAATCCGTATGGCAACAAACACATTTACTCCCAAAGTCTTCGAGGAAGGAAAATATACCATCGTAATACTAGATGTTGAAAAGAATAGAAAAAAGACACTAAAAAATATTAGGGCCAAAACAGCCAACAAGCGTATATTGGAGATTAGCCTTGTTTAATTTATATAGGCGTTTCAATTGTATCAATCAGGTCGTACCACAAAAAATCCCAAACTTTCTACCTACTTGGAAAGTTTGGGATTAATAATTATTCTATTTAAAATCTTAGATCACAACAGTCTTCCCGGGGATTGGTATATTGTAAGTACCATCCGCATTGGGTTGTACCGGTGCCGGAGAATCCCAAGTTAAATTGTCCGGAGCCAAATCTATATTGGAAGTCATGGCCTCCTCCCACTTAATTACTTGGCCCGAATAAGTGGCCATCCTTCCTATAATTGCACTCATGGTACTCATAGCTCCATTTTCAGCATTGCTTATTACACCTTTGTTCCTAATGGATTCAAAAAGTTTAATATGCTCTACCTGATATGGATTTGGATCATCCTTTCCTCGGTGGGTAAATATATCATTGCCATTATAATCCTTAATAAAGGCATTATCCCCGTACGTTTCAATAGTTCCTTTGGTACCTTGAAAGGTCTCGGCCACCCTACTCATGGTTTCCGGCATATGACGGCACTGACTGGCTATTACAGCACCACTGGGATAGGTATATTCCACAAAATGGTGATCAAAAATTTCCCCATGGTCCTTACCCGTCCTTACTTGTCTTCCTCCAAATCCTTGTGCTGAAACTGGGTATTCCCCTATAAACCAATTGGCAACATCTATATTGTGGATGTGCTGTTCCAATATATGGTCTCCGCACAACCAGTTGAAATAATACCAATTTCGCATTTGGTATTCCAGTTCGGTTTGTCCTGGTTGTCTTTCCCTAACCCAAACTCCACCACTGTTCCAGTATACTTGTCCTGAAACAATTTTTCCTATCTTATTATCCTTGATTTGCTGTAAAGCTGCTAAATAACTGTCCTGGTAATGTCTTTGAAGGCCAACGACCACATTTAATTTCTTATCCTTTGCTACTTGCGCCGCTGCCAATACCTTTCGTACTCCAGGTACATCCGTTGCAACCGGCTTTTCCATAAATACATGCTTTCCTGCATTTACCGCATATTCAAAATGCTGGGGCCTAAATCCTGGAGGGGTGGCCAAAATAACCACATCCGCCATGTCTATGGCTTTTTCCGCCCCATCAAAACCAACAAACTGATTCGCCTTGGGAACATTTACCTTCTTGGTATCCTTAAACTCCTTCTGCAAATTCATTAAACTTCCCTGCAACCTATCTTCAAAAGCATCGGCCATCGCAATCAATTCAACATTGGGATCCGCTTTCAGGGCTTGTTGCGCCGCACCTGTACCACGACCACCACAACCAATCAAGGCTATCTTTAATTTCTTGTCATTAGCTACATTTACCATAGCATTCATTTGCATGGTTGGTAAAATCATAGCTCCTGTTACCAGAGCACTGCTCTTAACAAAATCTCTTCTACTGTTTTTAATATTGGTCATGGTATTACTTGTTTGTTTAGTTTTTATGATATAAAATTAAAAATTGCACAATCACGGCCCCATATCAAAAAAATGGGGAACAGGAATGCGTGGTCAAGATAGAGATTTATTTGGAAACGTACAATGTACATTTGTACGGAATAGCACCTATTATGTTAAATATTTCCTGATATCCCAGAATAACGAACATAAATTTTTTCAACGCCTAAAATTCAACCGTCATTATACGGTATCCGTAACAGAAAATTTCATTTATAATTTAGACTTTTCTTTCAAAGCCTCCGGTTTAAAATGCCTATGCCTTTCCATCATCATTTCTTGCAGGGAATCCATTTGTTGAAATATTTTTCGCATGTCCGAAAAGTTGTTGTTGCGTTGCCTTTCAAAAAAATCATTAAAATATGGGCCTCTACCCATTAGGGAATCTATATCCATGAACCGCCCCAAATTATGGTCTTCCATGAAAGAGTATAAATTATCCTCTGAGAAAAATTTCATAGCCCCCATGATACTGTCCAGATTCATTTCCTTGGGCAGGCTCTCCAGATTACTGTATGAATAAGAGTAAATGGAGTCATAGCCTATAACATTTCCTTCCTCATCGTATTGCTTATCGACCTTCCAACTTATTTTCGGTGTATCCCTAGAAATACTGTCCGTGCTTCTCTCGGCAAGCTCAAGCTTGGATGTACCGTTATCGTCCTGTGCCTGACATGCAACTAAAATCAAACCCAACAAAAGGGTAAACACAAATTTTTTCATATTAAAAAATTTTAATTAAACCTCTGTTTTTACATCATTAGCCTCAAAAAAAATGCCATCCGAGACATTATTTAAACCGTTGTCAGGTTAAAAATGTGTTAAACATATGCTATCTTTAATGGTAGAATATGAAAGTGCCGGATGCACACGATAATGGTTAACCGCAGTACCCTTATATATGATAAAATTTAATGACTAAAGAAAGAATGGCCCAAGAAGAAAAGCGATTGGATGATTCCCGATCAAAAGTGAAGGATTGGCATAAATGGGGCCCATATTTGAGTGAACGGCAATGGGGAACGGTCAGGGAAGACTACAGTCCGGATGGGGATGCCTGGAACTACTTTTCGCACGACGATTCCCGCAGTAGGGCCTATAGATGGGGAGAAGATGGTATTGCCGGAATTTCAGACAGATATTGTAATGTATGCTTTGGAATAGCCCTATGGAACGGAAAGGATCAAATCTTAAAGGAGCGACTTTTTGGACTTACGGGACCTCAAGGGAACCATGGAGAGGATGTAAAGGAGCTCTATTACTATTTGGAGAATACCCCTACCCATTCCTATATGAAGCATCTGTACAAATATCCACAGAACCAATTTCCATATCGTCAATTGGTGGAAGAAAACAGAAAACGGGGAAAAAACGATTTGGAGTACGAGCTTTTGGATACCGGCATCTTCGACAACAATGAGTATTTTGACGTCCTTACTGAATATGCCAAGGCAGACAACGAAGATATTCTCATAAAAATATCTATTAGCAATAGAAGTTTAAATACGGCTCCTATTCATGTACTACCAACTCTATGGACCAGAAATCTTTGGAGTTTTGTAGGTATGCCCGAAAAACCGATCATAAAAAAAGAAACCCAAAAAGGCCAAACCTTTGTCTCCCTAAAACACATATATGTAGGGACCTACCATCTCTATTTTGAAGAAGCTTCCCGATTGTTGTTTACGGAGAACGAGACCAATATGGAAAAGGTTTATGCACAACCTAACGATCATCCTTTCAAAAAGGATCTTTTTCACGATTCCGTGGTGAACAACGATTATTCCATAATTGCCAAAAATAATCAAGGCACCAAATTTGCACCTTTGTACAAGCTAAATATTAAAGCTGGGGAAACAAAAACAATTAAATTAAGGTTGACCGACTCTTCTTTGGAAACCCCATTCGACAAGGGTTTTGACACCATCTTTTCTAAAAGAATCCAAGAATCCCAACAGTTTTTGGATGCTACTTTTAAAACGGCAACCAAAGATGCCAAAGAAATTCAAAAACAGGCCATTGCCGGACTGCTCTGGTCCAAACAATATTACAATTACGAAGTGGAAAGGTGGTTGAACGGCGACCATAAGGAGCTGCCTCCTCCACAAAATAGATTTAACGGAAGAAACAAGGAATGGAAAACACTGAGAAACCACGACATACTTGCTATGCCGGACAAATGGGAATATCCTTGGTTCGCTGCTTGGGATACGGCATTCCACTGTGTTAGCCTTGCCCTGGTAGATTCCAATTTTGCCAAGGATCAATTGTTGTTGTTTACCAAGGAATGGTATATGGCACCGAACGGCCAGATACCTGCATATGAATGGAATTTCAGTGATGTAAATCCACCCGTACAAGCTTGGGCGTCCCTTCAGATTTATCAAATGGAGAAAAAGAAGACCGGTA
>Ga0209344_10004178_pt1 | contig 13486 bp, 11 predicted proteins | sample Cruoilmetagenom6_FD_187293 | JGI IMG/M metagenome (GOLD analysis project Ga0209344, IMG submission 187293) | Oil polluted marine microbial communities from Coal Oil Point, Santa Barbara, California, USA - Santa Barbara Oil Seep Sample 6 (SPAdes)... | ecosystem: Environmental > Aquatic > Marine...
TTTTCGAAGGATAAGATTAAGACCTTAATTCATAAACACTCTCTAAACAAATTTAAAAATGGCAAGATATACTGGTCCTAAAACTAAAATAGCTCGTAAATTTGGCGAAGCAATTTTTGGAGAAGATAAATCTTTTGAAAAAAGAAATTATCCTCCTGGTCAACATGGTGCAAACAAGCGTCGAGGAAAAAAATCTGAATATGCAATCCAGTTAATGGAAAAGCAAAAAGCGAAATACACGTATGGAGTATTAGAAAAGCAATTCAGAAACATGTTTAAAAAAGCAACTGCTGCTCCTGGAATTACAGGTGAAGTGCTATTGCAACTTTGTGAGTCTAGATTAGACAACGTTGTTTTTAGAATGGGAATATCTCCTTCTAGAAGTGGTGCAAGACAATTAGTATCTCACAGACACATTACAGTTAATGGAGGCATAGTAAATGTTCCTTCTTACCAATTAAAAGCTGGTGACGTTGTAGCTGTAAGAGAAAAATCTAAATCACTTGAAGCTATTGATAGATCTTTATCAAATTCAAGTCAAGTTTACGAATGGATTACTTGGAATAACGAATTAAAGCAAGGTACTTATGTTTCTGTTCCTGCAAGAATTCAAATTCCAGAAAAAATTAACGAACAATTCATCGTAGAATTATATTCTAAATAATAAATAATCATATTGGTGTTTAGCCAAAGGATTTATTAGTATTCTTCAAACTTTTAAATCGCGCAACTAAATAACAATTAAAACGAAGAAAAATATGGCAGTATTTAATTTTCAGAAACCAGACAAAGTAATCATGATTGATTCTACTGATTTTGAAGGGAAATTCGAATTTCGTCCTTTAGAACCAGGTTACGGATTAACAGTTGGAAATGCTCTAAGAAGAGTATTACTTTCTTCTTTAGAAGGGTTTGCAATAACATCAGTTAGAATAGAAGGTGTAGATCATGAGTTTTCTACAATCGCAGGAGTGGTAGAAGATGTCACTGAAATTATTTTAAATTTAAAACAAGTACGTTTTAAAAGACAAATAGAAGATGTAGATAGCGAGTCTGTTTCCATTTCTATTTCAGGACAAAATCAAATTACAGCTGGAGATTTCCAAAAGTTTATTTCAGGATTCCAAGTTTTAAATTCAGAGTTAGTAATCTGTAATTTAGACCCTAAAGTAAATATCAACATGGAAATTACAATTGAAAAAGGTAGAGGATATGTTCCAGCAGAAGAAAACAAAAAAGCTTCAGCACCAATAGGAACAATCTTTACAGATTCAATTTACACACCAATAAAAAATGTTAAGTATAGTATTGAAAACTATCGTGTAGAACAAAAGACAGATTACGAAAAATTAGTTTTCGAAATTATTACTGATGGTTCAATTACGCCACAAGATGCCTTAACTGAGGCAGCTAAAACATTAATTCACCACTTCATGTTATTCTCAGATGAGAGAATTACATTAGAAGCAGATGAAATAGCTCAAACAGAAACTTATGATGAAGAATCTCTTCACATGAGACAACTATTGAAAACGAAGTTGGTTGATATGGATCTTTCTGTTCGTGCACTTAACTGTTTAAAAGCAGCTGAAGTAGATACACTTGGAGACTTAGTATCTTTCAATAAAAATGACTTAATGAAGTTCCGTAACTTCGGTAAAAAATCATTAACTGAGCTTGAAGAGCTTGTAAATGTTAAAGGTTTAAACTTTGGTATGGACTTGTCAAAATATAAATTAGATAAAGATTAATTAATCATATTTTGCTCCTCGCTAGTCGAGTTTGGTAGCAAGATGATAAAACAAATGTCATGAGACACGGAAAAAAAATAAATCATTTAGGTAGAAAAACAGCTCACAGAAAATCAATGTTAGCTAATATGGCTTGTTCTTTAATAGAGCACAAACGTATTAACACAACTGTAGCTAAAGCAAAAGCCTTAAAACAATTTGTTGAGCCAATGATTACAAAATCAAAGGAAGATACAACACATAACAGACGTATTGTTATGGCTCGTTTAAGACAAAAAGAGGCAGTTGCTGAATTGTTTAGAGATGTAGCTCCTAAAATTGGCGATAGACCAGGAGGATATACAAGAATTATTAAACTTGGAAATCGTTTAGGTGATAATGCTGATATGGCAATGATTGAACTTGTAGATTATAATGAAATCTACAATGCTGATAAAGCTAAAAAGAAAACAACAAGAAGAAGTAGAAGAGGTGGTTCTAAACCAGCTGCAGCTGCTCCTACAACAGAAACTAAAGCTTCTAACGAAGAAGAATAAAAAAGTTTCTGTTAATAAATGTTAATTAACAAAGGATGGACTAAATTAGCCCATCCTTTTTTTTATATTTGCACCTTAAATTTTTAGAACCATGAACAAATATTTAGTATTCCTACTTGCTTTATCAATCAATTTTTCATTCGCACAGTCATCATCTGTTTCGTCTAGAAGCGATTTTTCTAACTCTAGAACTTTGATGTCTAATAATGGTTTATGGATTACTAATAGTTCAGGTAGCTCTGAAATAAAAGGGTCTCCATATTTATTCGATTCATGGAAATCTGATAATGCATTAATTTATATGACTAATGATAGGGCATATAAAATTAGAACTATTAATTATAATGTACAATTAGAGCGTTTTGAAGCTAAATTTTCCGAAGACTCTGTTTTAGCGTTAAACCCTAAGAACATTAAAAAAATTGTTATTAATAATAAAACATTTAAGCGTTATTTAGACCCTCAATTTTTAAGAAATTCTTATTTCGAAGAATTAGTAAAAACAAAATCTATTACTATTTTAAGAAAATTTGAAACTGAAATTGTTGAAGGTAACTTTAACCCAATGACACAACAGAAAATATCTGATGATCAAATGGTTATAAATGAAAAATATTACTATACTGAAGATGGTAAAACATTATCTGAAATGAAACTTAGCAGAGGTGCCATCTTAAAATTAGTTGATTCTGATAAAAAGGTTGCGCTTAAGCAGTATGCAAAAGATAATGACCTTAACTTTAAAGATATTAATAATCTTAAAGTAATTTTAAGACATTATAATACTTTATAAGAAAATTCATTTAGTAATTAGTTTTAATTATCTTTAAAACTAATTACTAAATGAATTAATATGAAGCCTCTATTACAACTATTTTTTCTTTTTTGTTTTACTAATATTTGTTTAGCACAAACAATAACTTCTTCTTTATCAACTTCTGGGAGTCAATCATGGGTTACAAGACCTGTATCTACAGTAGATATGTATCCAGATGAAGTTTTTCAAAAAAGCATATTTAATGAAGTTGATGGCACAAAGTATCTATATGATACTTGGGAAATGCCAGCCATGATTGTTACAACCTCAAATAGAGAGTTAAGATTAAATAATATTAATTTAAACCTTAAAGACAATCAATTTGAAACTGAAACTTTAGGAGATTCATTATTTATTTTCAATAATGATAAGATTCAATATGTCGAAACTTTAACTACGACATTCATTAAATTAAGGCATCCTAGATCAAATGAAATGAGTTTTTTTGAAAAGCTCTTAGATTTAGAAAAGATGTCATTATACAAACATCCCGAACTTGAAATTACAGAAGGTGTTTTAAACCCATTAACACAAGTGAAAAGTCCAGATGTTTATAAAAGAATATATTCTTACTTTTATTCGAAAAATAATTCAGGATTTATTGAAATTAAGCTTAAGAAAAAGCAAATACTAAATGCATTGTCTGATAAAAAGAAAGAAGTAATGAATTTTGTGAAAGAAAATAAATTGGGCTATAACAGTCAAGAGCATTTAATACGTATTCTCACTTATTATAATTCGCTGTAAAAAGAAATCATAAAAAAGGATAAACATTTTAGTTTATCCTTTTTTTTATGCAATTTTGCAAAACCTTTTTTTTAAGATGAAACATCCATTCATAATATTTCTAATTCTTAGAATAAATATTAAGGATGTTCCATGTGACCTTCATAAAAAAATGAATAAAAACACATGAAATACAATAAGAAAGAAAAAGCAATAGTTTTATTAGCTGATGGAACTATTTTTCATGGAAAAGCCATTGGAAACAAAGGCACTACATTTGGCGAAGTTTGTTTTAATACTGGAATGACAGGCTATCAAGAGATTTTTACAGACCCTTCTTATTTTGGACAGTTAATGGTTACTACCAATGCACACATTGGAAACTATGGAACTCAAAAAGATGAAGTGGAATCTAATTCTATTAAAATTTCAGGACTGATTTGTAAAAATTTTAGTTACGACTATTCTCGAGATGCTGCAGATGCTTCCCTAGAAGAATTTTTAAACGAAAATAAGTTATTTGCCATTTCAGATGTAGATACCAGAGCATTGGTTAGCTATATTAGAGATCATGGAGCGATGAATGCTGTTATTTCTACAGATGTTGATAATATTGATGGGCTTAAAAAGCAATTAGCAGAGGTGCCAGACATGAATGGTTTAGAATTAGCTTCAAAAGTTTCTACTGAAGAGCCTTATTATTTTGGTAATGAAAATGCTACTTATAAAATATCAGCTTTAGATATTGGAATTAAAACAAATATCCTTAGAAATTTAGCCAATAGAGATGCTTATATAAAAGTGTTTCCATACAACGCCAAGTTTGAAGAATTAGAAGCATTTAAACCAGATGGTTATTTCTTATCTAATGGACCAGGAGATCCTGAGCCTTTAGTTGAAGCTCAAACTGTAGCTAAAGAAATTATTAGTAGAAACCTTCCTTTATTTGGTATTTGTTTAGGACATCAAGTAATAGCATTAGCTAATGGGATTTCTACCTATAAAATGCATCATGGACATAGAGGTATTAACCATCCAGTAAAAAACTTGCTTACAGGTAAGGGTGAAATTACATCTCAAAATCATGGATTTGCTATTAATAGAGAAGAAACAGAAGCACATGCTGATATAGAAATTACACATGTTCATTTAAACGATCATACAGTAGCTGGTATTCGAATGAAAAACAAGAACTGCTTTTCGGTCCAATATCATCCAGAAGCTAGTCCTGGACCACATGACTCTTCGTATTTGTTCGATCAATTTATAGAGAACATAAAAAATAAATAACTAAAAACCTCAAAGAAGACTTACTTCCTTGAGGTTTTTAAATACGTATAATTAGTTAATCAATTTTAAAATATTTCAAATGAGCATTATAATTAATATTCATGCCAGACAAATTTTAGATTCAAGAGGAAATCCAACTATCGAAGTAGATGTTGTTACCGAAAATGGAGTTATGGGAAGAGCTGCAGTGCCTTCAGGAGCTTCAACAGGAGAACATGAGGCTGTTGAACTTCGTGATGGAGGAAAAGCTTATATGGGAAAAGGCGTTTTAAAAGCTGTTGAAAATGTTAATACCATTATTGCTCAAGAATTAATGGGTACATCGGTTTTTGAACAAAACTTAATCGACCAGATAATGATTGATTTAGATGGAACACCTAATAAATCAAAATTAGGCGCTAATGCCATTTTAGGTGTATCGTTAGCTGCATCAAAAGCTGCTGCTAATGAATTAGGCATGCCTCTTTATAGGTATGTAGGTGGTGTTTCAGCTAACACACTTCCAGTTCCAATGATGAATATTATTAATGGTGGTTCTCATAGCGATGCTCCAATAGCATTTCAGGAATTTATGATTATGCCAGTAAAAGCTACTAATTTTACGCATGCCATGCAGATGGGAACTGAAATTTTTCACCATTTAAAAAAGGTGTTACATGATAGAGGTTTAAGCACAGCTGTTGGTGACGAAGGTGGTTTTGCACCAAATTTAGCAGGAGGAACAGAAGATGCTTTAGATACTATTAAAAAAGCTGTAGATAATGCAGGTTATACACTAGGTGATGATGTAATGATTGCTCTAGATTGTGCTTCTGCAGAATTTTTTATAGATGGTAAATATGATTATAAGAAATTTGAAGGAGAATCAGGAAAAGTAAGAACCAGCAAAGAACAAGCAGACTATTTAGCTGAATTGTGTTCTAAATATCCAATTATTTCAATTGAAGATGGTATGGATGAAAACGATTGGGAAGGCTGGAAATATTTAACCGAAAGAGTTGGTGATAAAGTACAATTAGTTGGAGACGATTTATTTGTAACAAATGTTGAAAGATTATCAAAAGGCATTGAAAACAATATTGCCAATTCAATATTAATTAAAGTCAATCAAATTGGGACACTAACTGAAACCATTGCTGCAGTCAATATGGCTCATAATGCTGGTTATACGTCTGTAATGTCTCATCGTTCTGGAGAAACAGAAGATAATACCATTGCTGATTTAGCTGTTGCTTTAAATTGTGGACAAATAAAAACAGGCTCAGCATCAAGAAGCGATAGAATGGCAAAATACAACCAGTTATTACGCATAGAGGAGGAATTAGGAGAAATTGCTTATTACCCTCAAGATAAAGCGTTTAAAATTTAAATTCATAAAACATATTTTTAATATTTAAGGCGATGATTAGTTAACTAATCATCGCCTTCTTTTTTACTATCAATTTTACTAATATTTTTATTGTTAAAACCTTTGTTAAGTTGCTTTATAAATTGTTAGATATTTTGTAAATTCGTGAAGTTAAAAAGTACAATAAATACATTAAATTTTCATAGAATATATGTCAGATAAAGCTACAATAGAAATAGACGGTCAAAAACATGAGTTTCCTTTAATTAAGGGAACAGAGAATGAAGTTGCAATAGATATTAAAACCTTAAGAAGCGCAACCAATGGAGTAGTGACAATAGATCCAGGATTTAAAAATACAGGGTCTTGTAAAAGTGCCATTACTTTTCTTGATGGAGAAAAAGGAATTTTAAGATATCGAGGTTATTCTATTGAGGAATTAGCAGAAAAAGCAGATTTTCTTGAAGTAGTATTTCTTTTAATTTTTGGGGAATTACCAAACAGTGAGCAATTAGAAAAATTTCATGCAGATATTAAAGCACAATCTGTTGTCGATGAAGATATAAGAAAAATAGTTGATGCATTCCCAAAATCGGCACATCCAATGGGTGTTATTGCATCTCTTACAAGTGCTTTAACGGCATTTAACCCTTCTTCTGTAAATGTAAATTCTGAAGAAGATATGTATAAGGCTATTGTTAAAATCTTAGGAAAATTTCCTGTTTTAGTAGCTTGGACTTTCAGAAAAAAGAATGGTTTACGTTTAGAATATGGAGATAAAAGTGTTGGTTATGTAGAGAACATCTTGAAAATGATGTTTCAATTACCAAACGAAGAATATCAGTTTAACCCAATAGTTGTAAATGCTTTAGATAAATTATTGATTCTTCATGCAGATCATGAACAGAACTGTTCAACTTCAACCGTAAGAATTGCAGGCTCTTCTCATGTAGGATTATTTGCCTCACTTTCTACAGGTATTTCTGCACTTTGGGGACCACTTCATGGTGGAGCAAACCAAGCTGTATTAGAAATGCTAGAAGCTATAAAAGAAGATGGTGGAGATTCTAAAAAGTATATGGCTAAAGCAAAAGATAAAGAAGATCCTTTTAGATTAATGGGCTTTGGACATAGAGTGTATAAAAATTTCGATCCAAGAGCAAAAATTATTAAAAAGGCTGCAGACGAAATTTTAAACGATCTTGGAGTAGAAGACCCAATTTTAAATATAGCTAAAGCATTAGAGCAAGAAGCTTTAAATGACCCTTATTTTGTAGATAGAAAATTATATCCAAATGTCGATTTCTATTCTGGTATTATTTATAGAGCAATGGGAATTCCAACAGACATGTTTACAGTTATGTTTGCTTTAGGTCGTTTACCTGGCTGGATTGCACAATGGAAAGAAATGCGTTTAAATAACGAACCAATTGGTCGTCCTCGTCAAATTTATGTTGGTGAAACTTTAAGACCATTTATAGCTATCAATAAACGTTAATCAAATAATTATCATATTAAAGCTTCATATATTCTATGAAGCTTTTTTTATATTTACAATATGCTAAAGTTAAACGTAACCAACGAAACATCTAGATTAAGAGCTGTGGTTTTAGGAACAGCCAAAAGCAATGGTCCAACACCTACAGTTGAAGAAGCCTACGATCCAAAATCTTTAGAACATATCAAAGCTGGAACTTATCCTATAGAGGCTGATATGGTTAAGGAGATGGAAGCTGTTGCTGCTGTTTTTGAAAAGTATGATGTGAAGGTTTTTAGACCAGAATTGATAGAAGATTGTAATCAGATTTTTACTAGAGACATAGCCTTTGTTATTGACGATAAATTTGTAAAAGCGAATGTCTTACCAGATCGAGAACAAGAGTTTGAAGCTATTGAGCATGTATGGTCTCAAGTGTCAAAAGAAAATAGAATAAAATTACCTGAAAATTGCCATATTGAAGGAGGCGATGTCATGTTGTATAACGATCATATTTTTATTGGAACCTATAGAGGAGAAGATTATTCTGATTTTATTATTGCTAGAACCAATATGGAAGCCGTAGAAGCCATTCAAGAAATCTTCCCACATAAAATGGTGAAATCTTTCAACCTTCGAAAATCAAATACAAATCCTAGAGAGAATGCCTTACATTTAGATTGTTGTTTTCAACCTGTTGGAAAAGGCAAAGCGATTCTTCATAAAAATGGATTTCTTGATGAAAGTGAATATGAATGGTTACTTAATTTCTTCGGAAAGGAAAACGTTTTTGAAATTACTAAAGAAGAAATGTATCACATGAATAGTAACATTTTTTCAATTTCTGAAACTGTGGTTATCTCTGAAAAGAATTTCACTAGATTAAATACTTGGTTACGTAATCAAGGAATTACTGTTGAAAAAGTACCTTATGCTGAAATAGCCAAACAAGAAGGCTTATTGCGTTGTTCTACGTTGCCTTTAATCCGAGATTAATTTACTTTGCAAATTATTGTAACATCAGCAGTTTCACCAACTCTAAAAGTGCCATAATCTTCACCTATTTTGTATTCAAAACGATTAATTTCCAGAGTTCCTTCAAATTTGTTGTTTTTAAAAGTGAAGGGAATTTCTACCGTTTTGGTCACACCATGAATAGTTAAATCTCCTGTAGTTTTATAACCATCGCTGGTTTTAGAAACAGAAGTAGAAGTATAACAAATAGTGGGATGCTTTTCTACATCAAAAAAGTCTGCTGAATGTAAATGGGTGTCTCGTTTCTCATTTTTTGTGTTTAGAGTTTTAGAGTCAATACAGATATTAAAACTTGAATTAGAAACATCAGATTCACTGAAATTAAAATCACCTTTCATGCCTGTAAAATTGCCCTTAACAGTAAAGATGCCTCCACCAGTTATTTTAAATTTTACTTCAGATTTATTGGTGTTAATAGTTTGAGAATTCACTTGAAATGAAGTTAAGCAGATACATAATATTAGTAATGTGTTTTTAATATGTTTCATAGTCATACGGTTTAGTGTCAAGTAAGTCGTTGCAAAAACGATTCCATTTCTTTAAAAATAAAAAAAAGGAACTACATTTCTGTAATTCCTTTCATATAATTTACTTGTATTTCTATATCAACTCTTTTTAAGGCTTCTCTACATCTTCAGCCTCGAGAGTTTTAATCTCTCGATTTTTTACATACTTGTCAAACCAATTGATTTGTTCCCATAAAACATGCTCGATAGATTCCTTTGCTCTGTAGCCATGATCTTCAAATGGTAACAATACCAATCTGGTAGTTCCTCCAGAACCTCTTACAGCTTCATAAAACACTTCAGACTGAAACGTTAATGTTCCTGGATTAGAATCATCATTTCCATGAATAATTAATATTGGTTCATTAACCTTGTCTGCAAAAAACGTTGGCGAACAATCGATATAAGATTCCGTTGCTTCGAAAAGCGAACGACGTTCCCCTTGAAATCCGTAAGGCTGATTTGTTTTGTTGTAAGAGCCACTTCGTGCAATACCAGCAGCAAACAAATCTGAATGTGCCAATAAATTTGCAACCATCAAGCCACCATGACTGTGACCAATAATGCCTATTCTATCTGGATCTGCAATTCCCATGTCTATAGCTTTTGAAACAGCAGCTTCAGCATCAGCTACTAGTTGTGGAACAAATGTGTCGTAAACCGTTTCTGGGTCTCCAACCATTGGCATGGCAGTATTATCTAATACAGCATAGCCTCGCATTAAAAAATATTTGTGAGATGGACCATATATTCGCATAAAACGATTGGAAGATCCTCTAACTTGTCCAGCTGTCTTGCCACCAGAATATTCTAATGGATAAGCATACACAACAGTTGGTAGTTTTGTTCCTTCTTTATATCCTGGAGGTAAAAGCAGTTGGAAACTCAACTCAATACCATCGTTTCTTTGGTATTTAACAATCTTGTTTTCTATTTGTCTTAATTCCGGACTTGGATCTTTAAATGATGTAATTGGACGTTTTGTTATTGCTTTGGTGCTTTCGCCATCAGCTGCTTCAATTGATTCTCCAAAAGTTGCTAAATATAAATTAGGCACTTCTGTAGTGGATTCAGAACTCATGATGAAGGTGTTAGGTTCTTCAGCAAAATCAATGAAATATTCATACTTGTATTTATCGCTTCTAAACAATCTTTGGGTTTCACTAGTTTCAATGTTTCGCTTGTCCACAAATGGACGATCTCCATCTTCAGTTCCACCACTTCCTCTGAAATAAACAGAACCATCTTCTACTTTTATAACATATTTACCATTATCTAATTGTGTGAAAAGTGGATATCCAGGATCGTTGTAGCGATCGTTTTCATCCAGGTCAAACCAAAGTTTTGAAGTGTTTTTGTTTACATCTAAGAGCCAAACATAACGCCATCTTTTCATACGTTCTCTTTGGTAAACCATAAGCATGCCGTCTAGTTCTCCCCACATAGTGCCTCTTACACGATGCTCTGCCTTGAAAACTTCCTCTGGGTTATCTGTGAAAGGGGCTTCCCAACGCATCAATCTATCTCTAAAATCTACTTTTGCTACTGGATTTCCACCATCTAATGCTTCTGTCCAAAACAAGGTGTGAGCAGTTGTTGGTTGCCAAGATACATTTCTAGGACCTGTCATGACGCCATGTATAGGGACTTCGTTTGCAATAGGTTGATTGATAACTATTTTAATCAAATTCCCTTCAAGATCCCATACCTCAATATCATTGGCAAAACGCCACCATGCCACTTCATGCGACCAAGGTTTTTTCAGTCTTTCTACCAATAGGTATTTTCCATCAGGAGAAACTTCTGAAGACATGTAAGTTGCCGATGGTCCAATAACTTGTGTTTGTTTTGTATTGGTATCATAGATTACCAATTCGCATTGAGAGTAGTAGCTAAACAGTTCATCATCATAAGCTGTTTCTAGTAGGTTTCTAGCTTCATAGGTTGATCGTGCTGAAGCGCCAGCATCTTCTAGAATCATAGGTCCATTTGGAATGGATGCTTCTTTTGGAGCAGCACCACGATTGCTAATGTTTCTTATTAAAATTTGTTCTTGATTTGGTAACCATTTTACAGCCTGATCCATAAGTGGATTAAGAACGATGTTTTGAATTTTTTCTACTTTGCCACTAATATTACCTAGCCATAATTCAATTCGGTCTTCAAACCCAACAGACAAAGCAAAACGTTGGCCATCTGCAGTCCAAGATGTTGAAATAACTTCTGCATCCTTTGGAATATTTAATGGTATTGTTTTACCATCTTTTATTGTAATGATTCTTGGTGAAGTGCCTCCATGTCTTCCATGGTAGTAATTGTTTTTTGGATTGACACGTGTTCCAGCAAGTTTAAGCATCGGTCCAGCTAATTCTGACAAGCTTGGGTAATAAATAGGATCAGTAAGAATCATATGTGTGCTTGGAGGAGATGTGGACGTTCTAGGCAATTGAGGAGCATAAAGAACTTTAAGGATGTCTTCATCTGGAGACTTCCATCCGTTGGTATTGTCTTCCTGTGCAAAAGATTCTAAGCCGTTTAATAAGCCAAAGAAAATAAGTAATGGTAAAATAAAAACTAATTTTTTCATATTGAAGATATTATTTGATTGATTTTAGATAATTAAGATAGACACTAAGATACTGATTATCTTAACATGTTTTCCAGATATAACAACTTATTAGTTTAACAAAGGTGACGAATCAGAAGCTATTTTTATGATAGCTTCTGCTACCTTATGCAAATAAAAAAGGATTTACAGTTAAGTAAATCCTTTTAATTTTATGATGAGATTCCTGCCTTCGCAGGAATGACAATTAAACGACTTTAACAAAAAGTCCCTCGTCTGTTTTTTCAACTTTAGCTACTTTGTTCTTTGTTAAATCTTTAATGGCTTTATCCCATTTTTTATTGCTTAAACCAGATTGTATTTTTAAATCGTTTAAATCTAGTTTTTCAGCTTTGTTTAATATTTCCAAAACTGTTTTAGCATCATCAGAAATAGCCAATGGCTTTTTCTCTGGTCTCATTTGAGGGAAGAACAACACTTCTTGAATAGACTGGTTGTTTGTTAAAAACATAATTAATCTGTCCATACCAATTCCCATTCCAGAAGTAGGTGGCATACCATATTCTAAAGCACGTAAAAAGTCATAATCAATAAATTCGGTAGCTTCGTCGTCTCCTTTGGCAGCTAGTTTTAATTGATGTTCAAAACGTTCACGTTGGTCAATAGGATCGTTCAATTCTGAATAGGCATTGGCGATTTCTTTACCACAAACCATAAGTTCAAAACGCTCAGTTAATTCCGGATTCTCTCTGTGTTCTTTACACAACGGACTCATCTCTTTTGGGTAGTCTGTAATAAAAGTTGGTTGGATGTAATTGCCTTCACATTTCTCGCCAAAAATTTCATCGATAAGCTTGCCTTTTCCCATGGTATCATCTACTTCAATTCCAAGGTCTTTGGCAGCTTGTCTTATTTCAGATTCACTTTTACCTGTAATATCAAAACCTGTAAAATGCTTGATGGAATCTGCCATAGTCACTCTAGCATAAGGTGCTTTAAAGTCAATGTCGTGTTTCCCAAACGTAGCTTTGGTTGTTCCGTTTACAGCTATAGCGCAATGTTCTAAAAGCTCTTCACAGAAATCCATCATCCAGTTGTAGTCTTTATAGGCAACGTAAATTTCCATTGCAGTAAATTCTGGATTATGGGTTTTATCCATGCCTTCGTTTCGGAAGTTTTTAGAAAATTCATATACACCTTCAAAACCACCAACTATTAAACGTTTTAAATATAACTCGTTGGCAATTCTCATATATAATGGAATATCCAAACTATTATGATGCGTCATAAAAGGTCTTGCTGCTGCTCCTCCAGGAATTGGTTGCAGGATAGGTGTTTCAACTTCAAAATAACCAGACTCGTTAAAGAAATTACGCATGGCATTAAAGAGCTTCGTTCTTTTAATGAATACTTCTTTTACATGTGGATTCACTA
>Ga0209344_10004179_pt1 | contig 13486 bp, 18 predicted proteins | sample Cruoilmetagenom6_FD_187293 | JGI IMG/M metagenome (GOLD analysis project Ga0209344, IMG submission 187293) | Oil polluted marine microbial communities from Coal Oil Point, Santa Barbara, California, USA - Santa Barbara Oil Seep Sample 6 (SPAdes)... | ecosystem: Environmental > Aquatic > Marine...
CGATCTAAGATCCACCGCGAGGCGTTTCACCTCACGCGAAAGCTCAGTCACCTGCTCATACCGGCTCGCTTTCGTGTGCTCAGGCTGAAGCAACTGGAGATAATCAATCACCACCAGCGATGGCGCACAGCCGGCCTCATGCACTTGGCGGCGGCACCGCGCCCGGATCTCGTTTATCGTCCCCGCCTGATCATCCAGCCAGAGCGGCAAAGCTGCAAGGCCCGTTGCGGCATCATCCAGGCGTTCGGGGTCGTCTGGTTCGAACGAGCGGGCTCGCACCCGATCATGCGCGACACGACCCCGCTCAGCGAGAAGCCGCTCGATCAGGGTGGGCGGAGCCATCTCCAAACTGAAAAAAAGCACCGGCCCCTGCGTCCGAGCGGCATGCGCGGCAATCTGCAACGCCAGCGTGGATTTCCCCACCGCCGGCCGGGCAGCCAAAAGCACCAGATCTCCCGGAGCGAACCCGCCCAGGATCCGGTCAAGACCAGGGAAACCGGTCATCGTGCGCGCCGGCGCCGGATTGTTAATGGCAGCGCGGACGGTCGGGACAAGCTCCGCGAACCAGCCCCGCTGATGCGTCTCGTTTCCCCGACGGAGGCTGTAGATCAGCCGTTCGGCTTCGTCCAGCACATCCCAACAATCCCGAGCGGGATCATGCGCGAGATTCGCGATCGTCGTCGTGGTCTCCAACAGTCGGCGGAGAAGCGACGTCGACGCAATAATCCCGGCGTAATAGCCGGCATTCCGGGCGGTCGGCACGTCCACACACATCGACCGGACCCAACTCACCGTGATGTCTCGTCCGTCCTGACGGAACGCCTGGATGATGCTCAACGGGTCGAGCGGTTCCCCCGCCCCACGTAACCGCACCAGAATATCGAACAAGGTCCCGTGGAGAGGCTTGTAAAAATCCGCCCCGGTAACCATCTCGGCAGCCTCGTCAAGTGCCGCCCCGGACAACAACACCGCACCCAGCAAAAACCGTTCGGCATCCAGATTCTGGGGCACCAAAGGCACCACCTCCCCCGACACCACCGGAACCGAGGAAGGGCGCGGAACCCGCTGTAAGGGGGCGGACATCACGAAACCTCCCGCAACTCTGCCGTGAGACCCGCGACACGCATAGCCTGATCAATCTCCATACCGTCCTCACATAATCTGTCAAACTGGAGAAGTTTCTGCTGGCGTACAGCGGCTGCCTGGCGGGACTGCACCCGGGCTCCAAGTTCTCCTGCCAGACCACGTCCACGCACCGTCAACACCGCGACAGGATCCCGGGCGCCGGAAAGCGGAACTTTTTTCAAGACCGCAGCGAAATCGGTTGCTTGCGCGTCCGGGACAGCCTCACAGAGAAACTCCATCGTGCGGGCAAAACCGCTTCCCGCACGTGTGCCTTTGAGACCGAGCCGTTGAAGAACATCTGTTGCGAGTGTTCCTAAAGGATTTTTTGTTTCCCGCCCCGCGCCCGTCGACCGGTCCGCTTGTGGGGGGGTAGGGGGGGACTTAGAAAGACTCTTCAGACTTTTAAGACTAAGCTCCGCATCGTCCCTGCTCAGAGGCCCAGGTAGCGCGCGAACTTGCGCGCGAGATTGCGCGGGAACTTGCGCGCAAGTTCGCGGAACGAACAGGGATACGAGACGGGCGAGGAGCTGCCAGGGACGCGCAAGACCCGGCGCCCCCACACGGCCTTCCACAGTCCAACCGGCCATCACCGGAAGCACCCAACCACCCCGACGTTCCTGGCGTTGCACACACCTCACCCGCACCAACGACGCAAGCGCTGCGTTCACTGTCACGCGATGGGCCCGCCACAACCCCGCCAGTTCCCCGCCCGTACGCGCACGAGCAGGATCAGGTGTGTGCCGTAAAAGCTCAAACGCCCCAAGCGCCGCCCACGGTGACACCCGTCCTTCCCACTCGATGGTCGCGGTCTCCGCGTTCGCGCAAGCGAAGAGAGTGTCCTTTAGGGCAAGCCAGCTCGCGCAATGGGTCGCGAGCCAGCCGCCATCCCGGCGTCCAAGCCCATCCCGTAACCGTCCCCGATGTTCCCGCAGCGCGCCCACAGCCACGAGCTCCGCACAGGTACGGGCAGCAGTACGCGGATCACACTGCCAAACCTCCGACAGAACAGCGATAGCAAGACCATCCCTGCCCATCCGGACCCGTGCCGCCTGCAACCTGCCCACCAACGCGAGACCATTCCGGTGTTCGAGCAACTGCTCCGTTACCGCACCAAACGCCCGCCGGTTCGTGACCAGACAACCCGTGCGATGCAAAACCGCTACATTTTTCGAGGTAGGGACAACGTCAAACATTCCTATTCTCCTCTTATTCTCCTCTTTTTTCACTAGCTGCTCACCGCCCGCGCAGTCCTGTCCCACGTGCCAGCACCTCGCGTAGACGTGCCTCTTCCGCTTGCTGCTCATCCAACCACGCCTCAATATCCGCATACCGGTAACGCACACGCTTCCCCGCCCGCACCGACTTCGGGCCTTCTCCCCGATACCGCCAGTTGTAAAGCGTCCCCGTCGCCACGCCCAACAACTCCGCCACCTCCTCCACACGCAACAACCGCGCACCCTCAAACCCGCCCCCGGCACCGGTTTCCTGCCCCTTGCGCACACGACGTCGCTCCTCCACAGGCGTCTGGCACTCCGGGCACGCGAAATCTTCACCCGCCTGCCACCCCTCCCGATCCGCACGCGTCCAGGAAAACCTGCCCCCACACGCCCGACACACCTCCGGTGGCCGTCCCGACCGGACCGACACCCGACACGGCCGGCCCACACGCCCACGCGAACACTCATCTTTCATGACTCTCTCCCTCAAACAGACACGGTCCCGGGATCGGAGCTTCACATCTTGGACACATCCAGTCCTCTCCCGCCGCCGATACACGAGCCTCCACTAGAGACCACACCAAACAAACACCACACTCACCACACACCTCCGGCGGCCACACAAACATGCTCGCCACGCCCAAACCCATCAGCTCACTCCCTGATCCAGTTGCCAGTCCAGGGCCAACGGCAACGTCTGCCCGGCAATCCGGCGCCGGGCAAGCTCCACATACCCGGGATCCTGCTTGATCCCCAGCCACCGCCGGCCGGTCAATGCCTCCGGACACACCTGCAAGCCCTCCGGCCAGTCATCAGTTTTTGGAGCCATCAGCAGCGACCTCTTTTCAGGAGAAGCGGCGCGCCTGGCATGCGAGTCAGGGTGTCAAGCTCGCGTGGACGGATCTCGATCCGATCACGGTTCTCGATGGAGAGACCGGCCTGTTGGAGTTGACGTGTGAGGGTGTGATCGAGGGGAGATGGGGCGTACCAGGTCCATCCCGCCCACGGGATCTCTCCGGTGACAGCGGCACGGCGGAACATGTGCTCGACAGTGCGGAAGATGTGTTGATATTCGTCGTGTGTTTTCTGGGTGAGCTCGACCTCGACCCCATACCAGCGTTGCCTCTGTTTCCCGGTACGAACAAGCACGCCGTCGGGAATGTGGTCCTGGCGGTCTTTCCCAAGGCCCCGCCGATCAAGCTCTGCCCGACGTCGCGCGAGTAACGATCGGACACGGGCTTCAGTTACCCAGTCAGCATCTACAGGATGATTAGTAAGGAGCCGGGTCGCGGCACGTTGGATTTCATGGAGGTGCCGCGGGTTCGTGATCGGGATACGGGACACCGACCCTTCGCGTCCGGTGAAACGCCATCCGGTCGAGGTCAACACGATCTGTTCACGCAAGACCGCGAGAGTGCCAGAGGCAAGTTTGTTTGTTTCCCGGCGTATGAGGCCTTGGGTTTCCCACCGGCGGGCGAGTTTGCGCCAGCTTGTCGCGGCGAGTCTGTCGGTGTTGTGTTGACTAAATTGTGCGGCGATTTCACGGAGAAGCCAGGCGCTCGCATGTCCGCCGATACGGGCGAGCAAGTCGAAGATTTCCGCATCGCGTGGGGTAGAACGGGCAAAACCGGCATCCCATCGGCGACGTCGTCCGGACTGTTTTTGCTCTTGGAAAGTTGCATCGATTGTTGGGGCAATCTCTGGGCTGATCGTTGCGTGATCTCTGGGCGGGTTTTCCACCCAGAGATCGGCGCAAGTCGTTTTATTGTTTTGGCTGTTCATCGGCAATTTTTCTGTCCTTCTCGAAACCTCTGATCCTTCCCCTGAAAACGTGTTCCCGTTTTTTCGGGGTCATCCGCGCAGGACGGTAGGGCGGCGGGTTACCACTCCACAGGGAGCTCCCCATCCCCGCCCGGGGATGTGTCATGAAGACGTTTGAGAGTGCCGAGTAACCGGTCAGGATGGCCCAGCACCTCTGTCCGTACCGTGTGGGCCGGGGCACTCCCAGCCGCGCTGGCAGCCCGGGCGCGGAGTTCGCTGGCCCCGTCAGGATTAGCGAACGCCGCGAAGACCTCGTGGGCTTGCGCGCCGGTGAGGCGCCACGGACCACCCGTTTCGCCCGAGGGAGTGGTCGCTTGGACCCAGTGCGTCCATTTGGGGAGGGTGACAAGGTCAGTCGGGTCGAGGGTCCCCCCGAACATTGCAGTGATACGGTTTGCTTCTTTCGGGCCGACTTTGCTGGTCAGGACGGCTTGAAGGTTGGTGTCCACGCCCTCGGTCTCGATCCAGGACGGGGCGGTCTGGGAGAGCAACCACCAGCGCCCCCCATACTTTCGGACTTCCCGGCTCATCGTGGTCAGTTCCGGCGCAAGGGGATCAAGGGAAAGGGCCTCGTCCACGGTAAGGTCAACAGCGGGCAGGCTGGTGGTATTGGTGCGCATACGACCCAGAAGTTGGTGGCAGAGCTCGGACACGACCATGAGCATTTTGAGGGTGTCCTGGCCGCCCCGCCCGAACGGCAATAACACGATCGCGGCCTCACCCACCCACGCACCCACCTGGATACTCGAGCGGGATCGCCCGAAAAACTGCTGCTGGGACGGATCACACTCCAACTCCCGCAACCGACGCGTGAGCGGTTCGAGCGCGCCGGTATCAACCTGGGGCCAGTCCTCCTCCCAGTAACGGCCTAACTCCGGGGGCAACAAGGGCACCCCCGCGAGGAAGAGGGGGCTTTGGGGGCGGAGCCATTCCCGTAAATCCAACAAGGTCGGATACTCCAACTCCATCCCCGTTCCGGGAGTGTCCAACTGGCCGATCCGCGCGCCCAACAACGTCAACGAACGCACGAGCTCGGCCAGCACGGAACGGGTCAAACGCAAATCACGTACTCCGAACGCATTCTCCAGCAGCCGCACGGTGCTTGGCGCACGCTGCCACGCCTCCTTCTCGGTACAACCTGGCAGCCAGAACGGGTTATACGATGCTCCCCCCTCCGGATCAACGAGCCGGACCCGTTCGGCAACACCCTCACCCGTGAAATACGCCAACAGATCGTCGGTATCACGCTTGTGCGGATCAATAAACCACACTCCTCGCGGAGTTTTCGCGAGAGCTGCAGCAATAATCCCCACCTTGCGCGACGATGTCTTCCCATACCCGGTAGACCCAGTCTGCAGAGCAAAAAACACATCCTCATACCGAGCCGCGACCAGCTTGTCCCGACTGTCAATCCCAAGCGGCACCGTTTCCGCGCCAACCTGATAAACCGGCAACACCTCCGACGCCGCCCCCGGCACCGTCACCTCATCCAGTGGCTCGGGCGGGTCCGAACGCTCCACCAACGGCGAAACGGTTTTCCCGGACGGGGGAGAAACCAGACCAGCAAGAGACCGGGCCAAACACGTCCCCGCCCGGCCCGCGTCCAGATCCGCACGCGCCATTTCTTTGTCGAACCGCCGGCATACCGCCCGAGTGCGAGCCGGGACCGGCCGGAGATGGTTATGCCCCTCCACCTCATACACCACACTCTCCGCTATCGTCTGGGCGAGCTCCCACGCCCGATCCTCCTCTACCGCGGTCGCTCCAACGAGCACGTCATATGCCACGACCGGCACACCAGCAACATCCGGTTCCCCCAACCGCTCCACGACCGTCCGATAGGCAGCCTTTTCTGGCTCGGAGAGTGTGTCTGCGACATCCACGCACACCCAGACCTGTTCCACCCCACTCAACCGGAGATACTCCGTGGCACGGGCGATCCGTTTATGCGGATCCCGCCGAGCGGAGAGCTGATGCAGATCTTCTCGTCCGGGTTCGAGCATGATTCGGGCAGCAGCCAGATGGGCAGGCGGCGGCCAGAACACCGCCCGGGGAATCTCCACCGGACGCACCATCACCCCATCCTCCGCCAAAATGCTCAGGGAGCGGGCCAACCCCTGAGGCACCTCCGCAAGGTGCTGTACCCCCTGCTCACTACACACCGTCACAAACCGCACCGCAGCCCCCGACGTGGTGCTAGTAAGCGTCTGCAGACCTTTCGCGGTCAACGCCATGAGGGCCCCACCAGCAGTTTTTTGGGTGTTCCCGCCCGGTCTTGGAGCCGGCACCACACGTTTTTTGCCGGCAGCCCGACGCGTGAGAGACCCGATCTGGCGGGCGATCTCCCCCGGATCACACACATACGCCGTCGGTGGCACCAACATCGCGACCGCACGGTCGGGTACCCGCCAGCGCATCCCCTGCACCCCCGCCAGCACCCGCTTCGGATCAAACCCCTGAAGGCGGGCACTCCACGAACGCGCAACCCAAAAGACAAGGATCGCAGCCAGGAAGAGGCCGGCAGCCCACCACAACCACCGGAAAAACTCCCAGCTAATCAACAACGCGCCCGGAACCCCAGGCAGCACCCCCGCCCAAAAATTCCGGAACACCCCCACCAGCAGCACACAAAACATCCCATACGCAGCCAGCAACGCAATCCCCACAAGGGTGTCCCCGCGTAACCCCGCATAGGCCCCGAACACCAGCAACACCAGCACTGCAGCACCCGCCGGCGCGAGCAGCCAGGTCCGCCAGTTCCCCAGCAGCACATCCATCGCCCGCGGGGAGGTCGTCTCGTTCATGACACCACCCCCGTTCTCGCTTCCAGAAGGTGAGTACGTGAGTTCGTCATGGCGCGGACCGCACCATGCTCAGGCTCCCTGGTGTCTCGGTACGCCGTTTTTGCAAAAAACGGTTTGCTGAGCCTTGCGAACACTCCATCCCGGACGCGACGACAGCATCCCGTAACGAACGCGATGACCAGGCATAATCCGGTTGAGTGTTCCAGATACTCCAGAGCCGTTGCTGCAACGGAGTGAGCGATCTCGATGTTTTACGCGCGGTAATCCGTACGGATGACTCGCGTGGCTCACCCTCAGAAGACTCGCTCGATGGTTCAACAGGATGATTCACCGATACCGGCACAGATGACTCGCGCGACTCACTCACAAGAGCGCCTGTCCCGTTCGGGGGAATCATCGGGTAGGGTTCCAGAGGTGGCGGCTCAAAAGACGACCCAGAGCGAGCCAGTGACGCACGTCCGAACTGACGTGCCCCACGCTCTAGCGAAATCACCGCGGCCGCTGGAGGCAACGCAGCCATAACTACCGTAATAGGCTCATCCCACCCATGCGCTACAATATTCGCGAACGCGGACAAACCTGCAAACACCAGCAGCCACATCCACGTCACAAAACCGGCTTTTTTGTTTTGTCTACGAGACAGCCAGATTGCACCAGACTGCACCAACAACGGCGCATCCACCACCAAGGGATACAACCAGTCAAGCCCCCACGGCAGACCGAGGTAGAGGTGTGACGCATCCCGGATCGTACGCCAACTAATAGCAGCAGCAATTAGCCACGCGCTCGTATACCCCAGCGTGACAAGCCGATAGGCAATCTCGTCGGAATCATTCTCCTGGAACCACACCACAACCCGCTGGAACGGCCCCATAACTGTTTTAACGACTTTCATTACAGACTCCACAAGAAACTTGTCCACTACAAAAAAGTGCCACCCACCACCACCCGTTCAGGACCGCTGTTCTTCCCGTCCAGACTTGGGTTTCGGGGTGAGTTCTTCCGTGAGCGCAGTCAGCCCGGCTTGCCGAATACCCGGCGTCTGCCCACGCTTCATGAGTTTTTCCGCCCAATCCAGGCGGTCCACGCCAGGTGTCGTCCCTGCACGCAATGCCGCCATCGCGGTGTCATGATCGATCCCCACCCGGCTATACGGCTGCTGTCCCCCTGCAGGATCATGCCCGTCCGGGGCCGAGAGTTCCTGTGGCTGCTGTTGGGGCAACACCAACTTGGACCAGGGCGCAAACACAAAGGTCTTGCTGGTCGTGGTCCGGGACATGTCCACGGACCGCTGATCGGACAGGTCAATCACCCGCGGTCGCGGCCGGTAGTTGAGGAGTTTCGTGAGCACGACCAGAACCAAGGCGACGATCAACAGGTTCACGTCTCCTCCTTCGTGGCCGCAGGCGCCGGGAACTCAGTCAATTGGGAGGGCCGGTCCTGGGCGTGATGCCACAACCAAGCCAAATGCCGGAAACCGTTCCAGACGGCCTCTCCCACATCCACCTCCCGGAGATCCCAGTCATCCGGCCGCAAATGCAATACCAACGCACCATCCACTGGAGGCATCGGGGACAACAACCCACGATCCCGGTCAAACACCTGAGTCGCATGGGCATAGGCCACGAGCTGCCAACGCACGCTCGGGTACACCGTCCTGCCGGTCTTCACGTCAAGGACGTAGGTACCCCGGGGGATGCGGATCAGCTGATCAAGAGTGCCCGCATACCCCACACTCGTATGACACACCTGTTCTTCCACGAACAGATGCTCCGGTTGTCGCTCAACAGTCACAAGAGCAGCCTCCGCCGCGCATTTCGCTGCCCAACCCGGCAAACCGGGTTTCGCGAGCAGATCGGTGATCCGGCTCACACGGGGATACTCCTGACCCAAAATCATGTACGTCTGATCAGCATGCCCGCTCATCCGCGACACCTCCGTTGCGGCCCTTCCAGCTGCCGGCGAAGACCCCGCACCTCCCGGCCTATCCGACCGACCGTGCCCACATCCGGATCCAACGCCCGCGCCAACACCCCCATATCCGTCGCGATCGACTCGATCGCCACTAACAGCCTGTCCTGCATTTCCTGCACCTCTGCCAGCGCACCCCGCATCTCCTTCTCGGTGCTGGCCGAACCCGAAACACGCTCCGCTGGCTGCCGGCGGGCAAGCTCCTCGCTCATCCTTTGCCCCTTTCTTGTTGTTGGGCTTCCCGAAGGTCGTCCGCAAGATCGATAATCCGGTCTTCTGCGTGCTGTACCAGCCCCTGATACGTGCACTCCAGACGTTTGCAGTCACGCTCCCCGCAGATCTCGGACACACGCGGATCCGGCGGCGGCACATCAAAAAACCGGAACCCGCCCCCAGGAACACCCTCAACCATCACGCTTCTCCTCGACTTTTCCCCCATCTGCGAAGACCCGCAGCGGGACACCAACCCAGACCTCGCCTGCCCGATCAAAAAGCACAAGATCCCTACCGGCCGGACGCACGACCGTCCTCTCCACCGGTGAGTCCGCCGGTCCCGGTCTGCACGACCTGCGGACCTGCCTCTTCACTGGCACCACACCCGCCCGGTCTTTCATGACGACGCCCTTTTCGTTGCCTGTTCCAACACCCGCACTGCAACCAAAACATGTTCCCGGCAGATCGCTATCCGGCGGCCCAACCTGCCACTCCCCACAGGAGCAACACCCCTCACCACACGCGTGGCATCTGCAGCGCAGTCCTGCCACTGACACCCCAAACGACGCGCTCCGGTCAGCGCAGAGACAACGGGGCGCCCCGCCCCTAGGGGCCGGACCCCTCCCGGATAGCAACGGGGGGCTCACTGGACAGCCTCCAGCCCTGGCTGGCTACGCCGCCGGAACTGTTCTTCCGCAGCCTCCCGTGAACGGCGGACCACACGCCGCCATAACGCCCCAACATGCGCATGACAAACCAGCTCCGCTAGCCAGGGGAGGTGACCGTCAGCGCTAACCGCGAATACCGCCGGTGCCGGTTCCACCGCATGGAGCGCCGGCCACGAACACGTGCTCCCCGCCCGACTATCCGGGTTCACCATCACGTCCAGCACACGCCATCCCGTGCACACCTCCCGCACACCCACACTGCTGACAGGCTCCATCTCAAAACACCACCTCTGGCTACACCCAGGGACCGTACGCACCAACTCACCCACCCTCAACAACTGGCCCATCACACCTGCCAAACAATCCGCACACGATCGCGTGAGCAACTCACACGACCCCTCCGACCCCAAATCCCGCAACACCACCTCGTACACCGCCGGCGCTTCACAAACCGCACGCACAACATCCCCTCTCATAAAAAACCTTCCGGATAAAAGCCCGGCCCTGAACAGGCCGGGCCTCTCCCAGAGAGAACGGCCGTCACTGGCCAGCAGCCTGGGATTCCTGGCGTGCCTGGTTCCGCTGCCGCAAGAACGCCGCAGCAGCCCGCCGGGCCCGCTCCTGCTCAGCCTCCTGTTCCGTGATCAGGCCTTTTCGGACGGCCTCGTCCAGGTCCGTGGTATTACTCATCTCGCGTTTTCCTTTCATGGGTACAGAAAAAGGGGAAGAATGGGACAGCGCACAGCCCATAAAAGGGAAAAAAGGGTGCTGTGTGCTGTCCCCCGGTCCGGTCGCTCCCGCTGTTAGTCCTGTCCGGAACTGGCAGGGAGGACCGTGAATGTCAGATACACCCGGCCACGGGAACAATCCCCGCGCCGGTTCGGGTAAAACCTGGAACGCTCCTGGAGACAAATCTCGGGCGCAGTCGAGACCGCCTCGCTCATCCAGGCGAAAAAGACGGTCGAGCTTTCGGGGCGGCCCTCAAGACGAACACGCACAATGTCAGGGTCAGGCTGCATCCGGACCACCCCGCCGTTGCAGTTCCCGCCGCCGACGGCGTTGGCGTGGGGTCAACCCGCCCCGCATCCCATACCGCTCGTTCCGGGCAAGCGCATCCTCAAGACACAACCCACGGACCGGGCATGCCGCGCAGATCTCTTGGGCCACATCCCACCGATCCATACGAGGATCCTCCGGATAGAACACCCGGACAGGCATCCCGCGACAGGCCGCCCGGTCATGCCAGGACGACAACGCAACACACTGCATCACGCGCCTTCCCCCTCATCCAGCCGGGCCCAAAACGTCTGCGCCCACGCCAAATCCTCCGGGGCAATGACCGCACCCGACAGGTTCGCCATGCGAAAATCGGTCGTATCATCAATAACCGTCCCCGACAGATCCGCCCCCGAGAACTCCTCCGTTCCCCAACCCCACTCTTTCTCGCACGTCATGACCCCACCCCCAGGCTTGACACGGGAGACCGCCCCATGTACCTGGCACCAAAATCGGTCATCTCATCAGTAACCGCATCGGACAGATCCGCCTCAAAAAACCTCCGACCAGGCAAATCCATGCCAGGCAAATCCACTACTGGATCCGCATCTGACGGCGACCGCAAAAACGCATCCAGATCCACATCACCAGGACGCCACGACGCCCCACCAACAATCCGCCGGGCGGGGTCTTCCTCTTGTGCAGGGGGCAGGGTATGCTGAAAACGCATAGGGCACTCCTCGTGAGTGTTCTCTCTCTGCCCCCCAGACGGTTTGGACGCCTACACTGGGGGGCAATTTCATTTAATACAAAACTTGCGGAGTCAAATACTCCTCATGAAGTCATCATGATACATAGTTGCATTAAACGCAATGTTTTCATGAGTTAGATGCAAAAAATTGTTCCTGAACTGGGTTACTGATGCCTGAAATCGTTTTCCCGTCATTGTTGTTAGAACTCCTAGAACGCACTTCGGGAGCTTCCCGTCGCGATCTGGCAACACGTCTCGGGGTAGACGTTTCCACAGTCGGTCGGTATGTGTCCGGCGAGACAAGACCGTCGTTCGATATGTTGATTGGCATCTCCGACTATTTCAATGTGTCCCTCGACTACCTGGTGTTCAAAAAGACCGGAACCGGAGGAGAACGCCGAGCGCTGCTCACTGATGCCGGCCCAGTGCAACAGTTCATTGAGAGGGAACTGCGTCATCAGCGCGAGGATCAAACCCGTCATCACGAAGCTGTTCAGCGTCTTCTTGCGTTGATCGCGGAACACGTCGATGAGACTGCACGAAAAATGGTCGAAAACGATGTGTTCGGGACAGTTCCCGGAACCGTGACCGAAGACGAGTCCGCAGCGCTCGAAGCGTCGAGCGTTGAGACCTGGATCGTTCTCGCTCATGACACCAGTGAAAATGTCGACCCTGCAGTTGGGCTTGCAAGCGTTGCAGCCACGAACCTCGCGCGAGGTCGCCCCTACCGCAGGATCACTCCCTCTCTGGCTGACGCCAGAAAACGTCTCACCACTCTGCAGGCGTCCGTCTCTACCGAAGAGGAAAAAACCAAAATCTCCGAATCCCTCGCCACACGCGTCGCAGCACGCTCCTGGCCTGTCGACGTCACGTTCTTTCACCTCGACACGAACGAACTCCAACGCGTTCATCCAGTTCTCTACCAGCGCATCCTGCCGTTCGTTCATGACGGATGGACAGCCGACTTCTGCAGTCCCAGCGGTCGCCCCTGGCAGCACTACCTCGCGGAAAAGGTCGTTTTTGACGCGGCTCGCGCCGCCTACCTCCAACTTTGGGAAGACTCTCACCCTGCCTAATCCCTCCAAGGCAGTGACATGTCAAGTCGGATCGAAGGAGAGATATGTGACGAATGTCTCTCGTCACCGTGTTCGTGGACCCCCTCCCGGCCAGCACCGAACAAAAATCAGCACACAGGCGACTACAGCGGATTATCTCCTGTCACCCCCAAAAAAACAGCCGGGCTACACCCCAGAACCCCGGAAAAGTAACGTCAACCCAACCGCGACCGCTGACACCAACAACCAGCCAGCCACAATCACGAGCCACATCACCCACCGGTACCCCCCGGTCGGAGCCCAGTACGACTGCTGACGCAAGTCCACAAGCGGGACGGTCACATCCACCGCATACCAAAACTCATGGAAACACGGGTACTCCACCTCAAACACACACTCGTCCGCACGAATCCCTTTTCCCTTCGTCACCTCAGCAAAGGCCGCCGCGTCATGGGGCTGCTCTACCGGCACCATACGATTTTCGTCTGCCGCAAAACTGAATGTGCCCCAAGCAAAAAGAACCAAGCCTGCAAGAAACCAGGCTGCCCGCCAGGGCGCATGCCCATACCCCACAAGCATCCCGAACAACCGCTGCAAAAACAACACCGGTGACAGACGCCGCCGCCATACCCCAGACATCCCGAGCGGTCCTAGCTGTACAGGAGACCGTTCTGCAGACCGGATCTGACGTTTGTGTTTCGCGATCAGGACTTTCCGCGCAGCATGCGCGTCTCCTCGCGCCCGATACACCTTCGCCAACTGTTCATACGGCCCAGGAACAAACTCTTCTTGCCGTTCCAGCCATCTCAGCCGATCCTTCCACCCCACCGGACTCCCGTACGCGATCTCCTCATACTGAAACCCA
>Ga0209344_10004180_pt1 | contig 13480 bp, 15 predicted proteins | sample Cruoilmetagenom6_FD_187293 | JGI IMG/M metagenome (GOLD analysis project Ga0209344, IMG submission 187293) | Oil polluted marine microbial communities from Coal Oil Point, Santa Barbara, California, USA - Santa Barbara Oil Seep Sample 6 (SPAdes)... | ecosystem: Environmental > Aquatic > Marine...
ATGAAGCGTCGGCCCCGGTTCCACCTGCCCCCCCTACCGCCACTGATCTGCCTGACGAAATGGACAGCAGCAGTGCCCATGATGCCCCGCCGCCGGCCGTTATGGACACCGGGCCAGCCCCGCAGCCTGCTCAAAACATCGAGACAGGTGGCTCGCAATTTGATTACGAACCACCCTTCGCGCCCCGGCGCAATCCGCTTAAATTATGGACCGCAGCGGGCACATTATTCGCGCTGGCCGCATTTGGGACCATTGCTGCCGTCAGCTATTGGGGATTGCCTGATTGGGTTCCCGTCAACCGCCCGACTTTTGCAGTGAACCAACCCGATCTGGTCTTGGAATTTCCACCTGGCCAACAGGACCGGCGCACCTTGCCCAACGGAACAGAATTTTTTGGGGCCAGCGGCACAATTACCAATGTCGGGCGCGAAACCCGCACTGTCCCGTCAATCCTGATCGTGCTGAGGGATGAACGTGACCGGATTGTCTATAGCTGGGAAGTGCCCCCGACGCAGCCCAGCCTGGCACCGGGCGAGGAAGTGACCATCAACGAAGCGGTTATGGACGTTCCGCGTTCAGCTAAATGGGCTGAAATTGGCTGGAAACCCGGCTGATGCGGTATTCTTCCACAATCAGCTAAATTCGAACCAGACTGTGCCTTGGCCATCACGGTGGATGCGCGGCTTAGCGGCGCCCTTCACTTCGCGCTGATCAAACCCGATCCGGCTTCCGCCCAGAATGCGGGCCGCTGCATTTGCCTGAATTAAAACCGGCTCTGAGCGGGGCAATTCATCTGACGCTGCCTGCAGCATTGGCCCAGCGGCCCCTGCAATAATCAAGAATGTTGCCGCGATACCCATGGCCAAATGGTTGACGCATTATTTACCATAGCTGCAAGTAATGCGTTAATCTGGTCCCGCTGCGGGACACGGCCATATTATCGGCCGGCAGCGGCCCCGGCAATCTGCCCGCAAACCACTGCTTGCGTAGGACAGAGCCCTTTGCTAGTGGGCCGCTCCTACCCCGCAGGGAAGCGCACGCGCCCCCTGACTTGAGTGCGGTCGTGGCGGAACTGGTAGACGCGCAACGTTGAGGTCGTTGTGGGCTAACGCCCGTGGAAGTTCGAGTCTTCTCGACCGCACCAAACAGTCCATACCTACAGATCAAATCTCGTATAGAATATGAGCTGCTGTCAGAAACGGCGCAGTTCTGCGCCATTCGCGCAATGCCCCTTGTAGGATTGCAGTCAGAGACTGGTCTCATGCATCGCCTTAAGACGCAAAAAAGGGCGCCAGTCTCAGGCGCCCAGTATTCTGACTGCAATCGGTTTCGCAGCTTATACGATCCCCAGCAACTTGCGTTGCGCAGGCCCTCCAGCACGATCCTGATCTTGTCTTCGGCTGAGAAGTGCCGCCGCGTTCTGCGCCGGATGTCTTTTACTACCCGCTCAGCACTTGCTTTGGGCTTTGAGTGTTTGGCTCTCATCTTCGTTCCTTCGTCACTACGACGAGAACCAAACACTCCTTAAATCTCAACCCCTAATCTGTGCCATAGGCGCTGACGGGGAACACTGGCAGCTGGCGCGCTCTGGCCGCCCGTTTTTCAGCCCACCAGTTCTGTGCTTGATCGCCCGGCTTTGGCGCTTAGAACCACTTTTCCATCAACGGCCAATTTCCCGAGGTCAAAGCAGAACGCTCCGCAAAGATCAGAATTGAAAAAGCAGAGGAAAGTCCCACAAAACTCCTCTATACTCTGAGCGTGTTGCATCAGTATTCCTCTACCATATTGTCTTTTTTGAGAGCAAAATGGCTGGCCAGTACATTGCGAAGCAGAGCCGCAATTGCGCGCCATCATACCCGGCAGATCCAGCGTTTGATGGAACGTAGCATGCCGCGTTTTCCGTTTTATAAGCCCTATCTCGGAGGAGCTTTTTCGCAGTTGCCGATCATGGACAAAGCGATATTAATGGCCAAGCTTGAGCTGTGCAATACAGGAGAGCTTTCCGCGGAATTCATCCGGCGATCGCTGTCCGAGGGGCTTGAACAAGCAGGAGGGCTGTTGTTCGGCCAAAGCACCGGCACCAGCGGCAATCGCGGCTATTACGTCATCAGCGAAAAAGAACGCTACGTCTGGCTCGGCACGATTCTGGCCAAAACATTGCCCGATGCGCTGCTTCGCAAACACCGCGTGGCGATTGCTTTGCCGGGCATGTCTTCGCTCTATAGTGCCGCGAATGCGGGCGGCCGGATCAGCCTTGCGTTTTTCGACACCACTGCGGGCATTCACACATGGGAGGATGACCTCGCGCGCTTCGCCCCCGACACCATCGTCGCCCCGCCCAAAGCGCTCCGGTATCTGGCGGACAGAGGCAAGCTGACGGCCACCAATATCTTCAGTGGGGCGGAGATTTTGGACCCGCTCGACCGGGAGGTGATCGAGCGCGTCACCGGCGTGACAATGCGCGAGATTTATATGGCGACAGAAGGACTGCTCGGCGTGTCATGCCCGCACGGATCGCTGCATCTGGCGGAGGATGTGGTGCATTTCGAATGGGAGGACGCGGTGCCGGGCGGCGCGTTGAAAAAGCCGATCATCACGGATTTCACCCGCGGCGCTCAGGCTATGGTGCGTTACCGGATGAACGATCTGCTGGAGCTGTCCGATGCCCCTTGCCCCTGCGGCAGCGTGTTTCAGCGGGTGAAGGCGGTGCATGGCCGCGCCGATGATATATTTCTACTGCCGAATGCGAGCGGCGAAATGGTGACCATAACGCCCGATATACTCCGCAACACGATCATCGATGCAGACGGCGCGATCAGCGATTTTCGCGCGGTTCAAACGGCGCGCGATCATATCCGGATTGAATTGCCCTCCGCCGTTCCCAAGCAGGTTCGCCTCACGGTGGAGAGTGATTTGGCGTCCGCTCTAACGCGGCTCGGCGCGCAGGCGCGTATCACCACCATCAGCGGGATTGCCACGGACATCGCGAAAAAACTGCGCCGCGTCAGGCGCGAATGGCGCGAATAGCGAGCTACAAATCCATCTCAGTGATCCGGGTTTTGCCGCTCTCAGGGTAGGTTTGCCCGAAAGGATCGCATCAATATACCCGCGAATGACATCGAGCGGCCCGATGATCGTGGGAACATCTGGGAACAGGTCATTATTGGCCCGGGTGCGTGCCAAAATCGTCTGATCTTGCGAATGAACCAGCCGGATCCACGGATACAGCAGCCAGCATTTAAGCCGCGACCACCATTTCGGCCCGGGCAAACCAACAAGGCCATATCCCGCGACCATCCCGTCGCGCGTCGGCGTCATATATCCGATCATGACAAAATTTACCGAATTCGGCCCGTGAAATTCAACCTCGGCCACATTGGGCCCTACAAACCGGCCCACGGATAAGGCTCTGTCTTTCTCATTCATCAGTGCCGCGACCACGCCGCCCGCTTGCCCTTCGCACAGATAGCGCGCGACCACGTTTTGACCTTTGGCAGTGATTTCCACTGTGGTGCGGTTGGTGTTGGTGACCGTGCGCACCAATTGTTTATGCACGAATACGGTGTGAGTGGGATCAAGGAAGTTTTCCAGCGCGTCTTTGATATCGGCTTGCACGTCCCCTTTGATCGGGCGCCAGAATTCAATATCGCTGAATTGGTCGTTCACATAAGGCGGCTCCGCAGGTTCACCCACCGCGACAAACACCATCCCCCGCGCGGTGGTGGTTTCCAGCTTGGTGGCGAAGATTTTGGGCAGCGTGCCGACCAAACAGGGTATGTCGGCAAAGCGCCGCTGGGGCCGAATTTCCACCCGTGATAGGGGCATTCAATCGCGTCCCCGCGGATTGTGCCATCCGACAATCGCGCACCGCGGTGCGGACAGCGGTCTATGAAGGCGAGAATTCTCCCCCCCTGCACGGTACAGAACCAGCGGAACATCGTGGATCCAGCAGCGCAGCGGTTTCTTGGCAGAAACTTCGCCTTCCTTGGCTACGACGTACCAGCCCGTCGGCGCAGGAATTGGCCCGGTTGAAGCGCTCATAATTGATGCTTTCTCATATAAGGAACCGCGAAGCGATTGAGCAATACCGACAGGCCGCCAAGGATCATCCGCCTCACAAATGGCAAATGCGCGATAAAATACGCGGAATATTCGATTGCGGGCTCAGCCCCGCGAAGCCGCTTAAATTCCGCTGCCCCCGCCGATCCATTGAGCTTCAACCCATGCGCCAAAGCATCCTCAGAAAATAGCAGTGAGGCGATCCGGTACAGGCCCAAAGCACGGGGTTTTGACGTGTCATATCCCACCACCGGCGGGGTGAGCACATCACCGCGCCGGAATGAACCGGACACCGCCTGAATAACCCCATCTTCATCGCGGGCGCAGCGGTAATGGAGGAGGCCCATCTGGCATGTTTCCATAATCCATTGCGCCGAAAAGGCCGGGTTCAGCGCGGAATATTTGTCCAGATACAGCATGGCGTAAAGCTGCTCAATCCGCTGCGCATCGCTGAGCGCCATCGCGGGTAGGGTTTCGATGTGCAGGTCGCTTCTGCGCAAAATACGGAGGTCTTCGGCGACATTGTGCCGGGGCTGCCATTGGGCTTTCATATCGCTGGTGACCCAGATTTGCCTACTGGGAAACAGCGCCCATCCATCGCCCCGCGCGTGTTCGATTATGCCGGGGGATGACCAGTGATCGAGCGAACGTATCGCAATGACATGGTCCGGATATTGCCGCTGAAGCGACTTGCGAATTTCGCCAATATCCTCGCCGTCCCAATCGCCGTGGAGGTTGGTGGAGAGCATCCAATTGTCGATATGGACAATCTTGTTAATTCGCGCGGCGCGCAGCAACAGAGACGCCAGCCCAATCAGCGGCAGCAACAGCCATTTGCTCGGGCCGATACCGACCAAATCCAGCTCCCTGCGGGCATACAGGATATAGGCGCTGTAGGGTTCGCAGACATAGCTGGCACCGATTTCGCCATTGTTCACAGTGACCGGAAACACCCGGTACCCGCTGCGCAGGCCCAGCAGCTGAGTGCGGACATTGGGGATCAGCCGGCTGATCCCCGTGGCCGCCAGACGGTGCACATAGTGCTCGGCCAAGCTCGCCGTGTCATCTGGGGTTTCAGTGGCCGGATCGTAGAGGGTTAGGGTCACGCAATCCGCTCCCCATTCCACTCAATATCATGGGTGGTTTGACCCGCAGCGGAGCGCATTCCCGGCACACTGGTCGCGAAAAAACGCGCACCATCCCACAGCGCGCCCAACACCGGCCCAAACGCTTTCCAACCGCTGGTGTCTGGGCGCAACACATCCCGGCCAGAGGCGATGTCAGATCGCCATTGGCTCAATCGCCCGGACATCACGCTCTTGGGCAGGCCCAGCATCCACATGGCAGGCGCGATATAACGCAGACCCGCGCCGATATGCACCACCGGACCATCGCCCACCAGCGCGCGAGCAAGGTCCGCGCCGGAGCCAAACAGATGCAATCCGCTGACCGCTCTGGGATTGCATTCAACGGGGATGAATTCGCCATCAGTGTTGCGGATCATATCCAGCCCGATTTGACCCGTGTAATTGAGCGCGCGGGCCAAGCGGCGGGCGATATCGACGGCTTCGGGCGCCTCTACCGCTTCGAATGCATAGGCTGCCGTTTGCCCGTGCCGCCATTTGGGCCGGTAAACGACGCTAGCGGTCAGAGCGCCCTCACGCGCGGCGCTCCATAGGCAAAATTCCTCACCCGCGATATATTCCTGTTGGGCCCAACGGTGATCATCGGAAGGGGCGATGCGCGCGGATTGCCGCGCATTGGGGCGGATCATGGCGGCGTTGCCAAAGCGGGAAAATTCCGGTTTCAGCACAGCGTTGCGGTGATCTTGCGGCGAGGCGGCCTGTTCAAACACACGCGTCGCCGGTGCAGCAATGCCCAGCGATTGCAGAAGCGCGGGAAATTCAATCTTGGAATGGAGCCGCCGCAATGTGCTCAAATCAGCGGCAAGCACCTGATCGCCAAACCCATGCCGCTCTGCCGCTGCGCTGATGAAGAACACTTCTTCGCAGGTGGGGATGATCAACGCGCCGGGATGCTTAGCGCAATACTCGCTCAGCCCCTGAGCAAAGGCGGTGAATTGAAAGCGCGGAGGGGGCAATTTCAGCACCGGGCCCAGTCCCGACATCCGCGCCGCATAACATGCAATGGAATCTGCCAGCTGCACCCGGTAACCGGCATTTTGCGCCGCGCGGGCCAGGTCGAGGCTGACAGGGGCACGCGCCCCAGTGATGAGTAGCCTACGTGTCAAACGTCACCCACCTCAATACCAACCTCACTGGCCCTTAACGAACAATGATAGGGCGACAATCGCATGTCGGGATTGCGGCGGTGCAATTGGTGCAATTTCGTCAGAGTGGCGCGCGCAGACGCCGTGTGCCCCAAAAAGGCGGTGGCGATACGCGGCGGCGGGACATTGCGTTCAATCGCATCCAGCGACCATGCCGCATCGCCCACCAGCAAGTGCCAGCCATGGGCATCGTCGCGCACCGCCACGCCCCAATGACCGGGGCAATGGCCGGGCAATTCTACCGCAATCACTGACCCATCACCAAACAGATCGGCGCCGCGTTCAAACGGCGCAAAATCGGCGGGCAATGCGACCGCGTTGCCTTCCTCAAAAAACTGCGCGCGCGGCGCGAAATCATCGGGTAACAAGCGCGGCAAGATCCCCTGACGCGTGCCCGCAATCTTGCCCACTTTATGCGTAATCTCAAACCCGGCCTTCGCGCAGTGAAACCGCGCGTTTGGGAAATGATGGATCCCGGCCATATGATCCCCGTGGAAATGCGACAAGATCACATGGCGCACATAGGCGCAGCGTATCCCTTGCCGCTCCAATTGCGCCGCCAGACTGTCTTCGGCAGAAAAGCTAACCGGCGTCAGCAGCCGGTACATTTTTTCAGGAAAACGGTCGGTCGCATCCAGAAACGCTTGATCATATCCGGTGTCGAACAGGATCGGCCCTTCCACCGGATGCTGGATCAGGCTGGGCAGGGCAAAGAAATCGACGCTGGAGAGGGTCCCATCCCTTTTCGTCGTCACCTCAGGGTGACGGCAATGGCCCACTTTAAAGGTTTGAACGCGTGAATAATTCATGCCGCCTCTTTCGTTAGCGCATAATCGATCATGGATTGCAGATTATGCTGCGGCACCCACCCCAGCAAGGTGCGGGCCTTCGATATGTCGAGAGTTTGCGAATACGACAATGTGTTAGCTGTGTAATGCGTCAACAGCGGTTCTGGCCGCCACGGCAGACGCTTGCAAACCGCCTCCATCGCGCCCGCAATCATCGCAAGTTCCCCCGCTGAAAGCGGCAGGTAGCGCACTTTGCGCCCTACCTTGGCAAACACCAGTTCGAGCAGTTGTTTAAGCGGCACCGGCTGACCGCCGGAGATATTGAAAGCCTGCCCCGCAGCGGCTTCGGGCGTGTCCATCGTGGCCAGGAAGGCGGCGGTTACATCCCTGACGTCTGTGAGTTCGATCAGCGCCTTTCCTGACCTTGGCAAGGGCATGAAACCTTTGTCGGCCGCCCTTAACAGGCGCGGCAGGATGACGGTGTCGTTGGGGCCGGTGATCGCTCGCGGGCGCAGGACGGTGGTTTTAAACGCCTCAGAATTGGCGGCCAACACCGCTTGTTCCGCTTCATATTTCGTACGCGCATAATGGTTGGCGAAAGGCTGAGAAACAGGCGCATCCTCAGCCAGATCCAACCGGTCTTGATTGCTGGAGAAAATCGACGGAGTGGAGGCGTAGACGAAATGCGCGCAGCCATTCGCCTTCGCCTGATTGATCAGCGCGCGCGTGGCATCGACATTGATCGCTTCAAAATCGCGCCTTGGCCCCCACGGACGCGACAATGCCGCGAGATGGAAAACGGTGCGAACGTCCCGGGTCAGTGTCTCCGGCACGCCCTCTGCGAGATCGCCCACCACAAAATCGCACCCAATGCTGCGCAAATCCTCGCCGATTAGCGGATCACGCCCGCCTGCCCGCACGTCCAAAACGCGCTCCCGCAGCGCATGGCACAGCGATTGCCCGAGCCCACCGGTGGCCCCTGTCACCAAAATCACCATTGGATCACCGCTCCGCCGAGCGAAACGCCCGCCGAACTGCCAATGAGCAGCGATGTACTGCCCTTATTGAGCGCCCCTGACATACGTGCATGGTGGAGCATATGTGGCACGCTGGCGGCGATTTGATTGCCGTATTCAGCAAATCGGTCGAACACTTTGGCGCCGGGCGCGCGCAGTACCCGTTTGAGAAAACCCAAAGCATGGGCGCTGGCCTGGTGCGGGATGACTGTGTTCACTTGATCCCGCGTGACGGCGGCGTGGGTTAGCACTCTGTCCAAAAATTCCGGAAATTTGCGCGCGGTGAAACGCGACAGGGCCGGGCCGTCCATCGCAAACCGGCTGCCTGCCCAAAACCGTTCCATATCCTTATGCGGCGTCACACGCGTGCCGCCAGCCGCCAATTGGCAATACTCCGCGCCATCCGCAAAAGTCTCCAGCTTAAACCCGCGCAATGTGTGATCGCTGCCCGCCTCCACTACGCAAGCCGCCGCACCATCGCCAAAGATGGCGGAGGCTTCTGGATCGGTATAATCAAGCGCCGCTGAAGCAATATCGCTGGAGAATATCAACACCCGTTTCCATTGCCCAATAGCAAGGCCGATCACCGCTCGTTCCAAGGCCACCAGAAACGACAGACACGTGGCGTTGATGTCAAAGGCGGGAATGCCGCTATCGCCTAAACCTAAGCGCCGCTGCACCAGAGCGGCGGTGGAGGGGATCGGTTGTTCCATCACTCCGCATGCGCCGATGATCGCGTCAATGTCGCCCGCATCCCATCCCGCTTGCGCAATCGCGCCGCGGCACGCCTGTTCTGCCATGTGGGAACTCGTCTCGGCCTCGCTGGCCCAATAACGTTCCTCGATACCGAACCGGCCGCTTGTCCACCCGGCTTCTTTGGCGAACAGGGCATCAAGCTCGCGGGAGGCAACCTTGCGCTCAGGCAAAAATGCACCCGTGCCAGAAAGCGTAAACGTCAGCGGTTTATTCGTCATATTCACCTCAAGACCTGTATCATTTGCGGCCACTTAGTTTCGTTGGACTTATGGCGAGATAGAGTATAATTATACATTGTTCAATATTAATTAAACGGTGTCGAATTAATCGCATGGCCAGACGTTCCGATCACAGCAGGGATGAGCTTAAAACGCTCATCATCAACGAAGGGCACCGGCAGATCTGCGAAGCAGGTTATGGCAATTTTTCCGCGCGCAAACTGGCCAAACGGATCGGCTATACTGTTGGCACGATCTACCATGTGTTTGGCTCACTTGATCATCTCATGCTTGCTATCAACGGCCGCACTCTCGACAAATGGCATCACTACCTCGCGCTGAAATTGGAAGGGGCCGAAACCGATCGCCTGCAAACTGCGGTGGAAGCCTATTTTGAATTTGCTATTGTCAATCGCCATGGCTGGTTGGCGTTGATGGACTTTCGCCTGCCAGAAGATCAGCAGATTCCCGACGGCTATGTCGCTAAAGTGGCGGCAATCATGGAATTGGTCTGCCGAGAGGTAGCAGAGGCTTTGCCTGACAATAGAAAGAGCGAGGCGGTGGGCCTCACGCGCTCGCTATTAGCAACAGTCCACGGCCACTGTTTCTTTACGGTCAATGGGACCTTTGACGCCTTGGGCGAGGACAATCCACTAAAGGCTGCTCTAGCCAGAGTGATTGATGCGACACGATAGCGGGCCAGCGCGAAGCTGAACCTGCTTTTGCTTGAACGAAGGCTTAGGTCCTATCTTTGCGCCAAAGTTCTATGGCACGCGATTTCGCATCGGCGAGGGCAAACTGTGAAGATGTCACCTTTTCTCTCTCGGGTCGGAATGGCGGAGAAGAATGTCCGCTTTCAGGCACTAAGAAATTGCGCCCTGACGGCTGAACTTGGGGCGCAAAGCGGAACTCACGGAGCAAATGTGACACAATCAAATTCACAATCCCCGCAAGTTGAAGCCCATTTTGATGAAAGCATCGACAAATCGGGCCTGGGCGGTGCAAAAACGGTACCAAATGCGTCCCAAGATCGAAACAACTGATAGCTGTTGCCGCCTGGATAAAGTTCATCAGTAACCGCCAGCATCCGTTCTAACCGGTCTGTACTGGTTGTGACGTTCAGCACCATCATCGGAGCAGTTAGTCCAAGATGATCTTGGTATCTGGTTTCTTCGACATAACTTTCGTATTGGAGCAAATGCCGCACAAAGCTCTTGCGATGGATTTGAGCTGACCGAAGAGGCTCGGTCGCCCGGTCTGCTTCAAGCGCAAAGAAACGGTAGCGTTTTCCTATTTGCGCCGAGTACTCCAGCCGAAACACGGCATCAGGCAATAGGTCCTTTTCGTAGATTGCACCGCTATCCGGATCGCAGGTTTCGGTTGTCCATCGAAGGCTAGGCTCGGCGCGAGCGAGTATTTTGGATTGCGGGATGTATTTGAGATCATCGCGTTCTTGGCACGCAAGCTCGATCGACGCAGTGATACAGCTCACCATAAAGCTGTGCTGCCAGGGTGCGGGCCGGATCGGGCTGCCTGAACCCTTGAGCGCCGCCACGGATGCTGGTGACAGATCATAGACTAGCTGATTGTACCGCGCATCGATTGTTCGAAATTGCTGCGCTGGCCGCGTCAGATGCGCATAGTCTCGCGCTGCGAGGCCCGCTCGTCCGCTGATAAGACCGGAAGGCCCTCCAAATAGCCGAACGAGAATGTCAGCGGCACTGCGTGTTTGGTGACGCCTCGGATATGGGCTGCAAAGCTGCCCTTACCCTGCGCTTCAATAAAGGAAGCATCGGTATAAAGCTGAGGCGCAAGTGACCGTGCGTCCTTGGCCAATACCCTTTGGTCGCCAAGTTCTTCCCACAAAACTTCATATGGGAAACTCCTTGAAGGGACTGCCTGATCCATTGGTTTACTCTTCGCCATACCAATGACTATTCCGGCTTTTCCGTCATTTTCCCACTACTTTCCCAATGAAATGGGAAAAATCGTAGTGAGACGAGTTAGCTTCGGACTGCGTCGCGCACCAATATTCTTTTCCCATAGGGCCTGACGGGCAACCAAGCGGTCAATAATACTGCATTTGCCGCTGGCGATACCGCCTTCAACGCCGTATCGGTCAATACGGCCCGCCAGATAGAGATGGCCAGCCGAACAGTGAAAATTCACGCACTGAAAAATTGAGGGTCTCTGATGTCTGAGGTTAACAATGGCTCAAAGGAGCGGGTCAGGCTTTCGAAGGAGAGCTGGTTGAACCATACATTGACGAAAATTGGAGAAGTCGGGGTCGGCAATATCCAGATTGAGTCCCTTGCAAAGGAACTCAATGTTACAAAAGGAAGTTTCTATTGGCATTTCCAAAACAGAGACGCGCTTCTTTCTGAAACACTTGAGTATTGGTACAGATCCGCGACGAAGGCGATCGGCCTTGCTGCGCAGCGAAATTTCGAAGGCCCGGTGGACCGTCTGCGGTATTTCTTCACTTTGGCATTTAATCGTCGGCCCGACGTGCCAGGAGGCCCTGTCGAACGGGCATTGCATGAATGGGCGCGGACTTCCAAAATCGCTGAGAAAACCACAAGACAGGTGGATGAGGATCGGATCAGCTTGATTGCGGATGCCTATGTCGAATTGGGTATGATCGAACAACAGGCTCGCCAAACAGCGACTATGGCTGTCGCCCAAATAACTGGGCTGAATATCCTTTCGCGTTCCAAAGGAAAACGCCGCCAGACCCGGGATGCCGAAGCATTCCTCGAAATCTATCTGACAGCAAAAATGAAGTAGGTTTCGGCGGTATCACCGCTCCTGCCCCTAACAATGTTTTACTTCTTTCCTGCTATTACTTCGTTAATTCAACACGTTGGCTAGGCGGCCCCTGGTTTTCAGTTATTCCGCTCCTGCATGGCAAGCCCAGCCATCTCTGTAAGCCGAATCTTATCCGGTTTGCGAGCCGGCGTTTTCGGAATATCGCCAAGCACGACGATGGCTCGCGGAATTTTGTAAGCGGCCAGATGCTCGGCGCAATGGTTCAGTAGCATCTCTTGCGTCAGGCCCGTGTCCGGCTCGGCGACCACGAAAGCGAACGGCACCTCTCCCTTGCGATCATCCGCGACAGAGACCACCGCAGCGTCTGAAACTTCGGGAAGCAGGGAGAGGACATCCTCGATCTCACTAGGATAGACATTGAACCCGCCGACGATCAGCATGTCTTTCTTGCGGTCCACTATCACCAGAAAGCCATCTGGTGTCATAGAGCCTATATCGCCGGTGGGAAGCCAACCGTCTTCCGTCACAGGGGGCAGCCCCATATAGCTGTCGATCACCCGTTCGCCGCGAAGCATTATCTCGCCTTTCTCGTTCGCGGGCAGTCGCCTGCCGCTGTCGTCGAGCGCTGCAATGGCTACTTCTATGCCCGGCAGAGGAAGGCCCGCGGTGCCGTATTGATGCGTGCCGTCGAGTGGCTGCGCGGTCAGCGGGCCGCCTTCGGTCATGCCAAACGCCTCAAGGATCGGCAGGCCGGTCTTAGCCTCCCACCGCGACAAGACCTGACTGGAAAAGACCGAGCCGCCTCCGGGGCAAAGCCATAGGGCGGAAAAATCTGCGTCCGGGGCTGCAAGAAGGCCCTGATAGATCGCCGCCGGGCCGCCGCTAAAAATGCTGACCCGATGTTCTTCCATCAGGCCCGCGACCACATCCGGCTGAAAACGAGGGATGATAATAAGGAGCGAGCGGCCATAGACCGGATTGAAGCAGCCCATGTGCATGCCCCAAACATGAGTGACGGGGGCGACATTGAGCCACACTTCTTCCTGCATACGCGTCGGCCAAGCGGTATTCATTGCCTTGATGATGCTCATTTCCGACCGGTGGCTGCGCTGCACGCCCTTTGGCACGCCGGTCGATCCTCCTGTGAACATAATTATACAAGGGCTATCGCCCGTGATTTCCGTCTCCGGTCGGGCAGGTGGGTTTTCGAGCAATTGGTCGATTGTCACACCGCCTTCGCCCATGATGATCAGTGGCGCGTCGGCATTGCCGGCCGCTTCCCCGGCCACCTTGGAACTACCCTTCCCCGCCAGGACAAGAGCGGGCGGCGCTATTTCGAACAACGTAGTGATCTCGCGCGGGGTATATTCAGCGTTGAGCATCGAAATTTCAGCACCGGCGCTTAGCGCAGCGTAGATGGCGACATTGGCCTCAATTGAATTTGGAATACAGATGGCAACGCGCCCCGATGGCGGAACCATTTCACTGATCCGCACCGCAAAGCTGGCCACCGCGTCGCCGAACTGGGCGTAGGTAAGGCTTCTGCTCCCTTCGATTAAGGCAAGCTGATCCGGGCACGCCTCT
>Ga0209344_10004182_pt1 | contig 13478 bp, 4 predicted proteins | sample Cruoilmetagenom6_FD_187293 | JGI IMG/M metagenome (GOLD analysis project Ga0209344, IMG submission 187293) | Oil polluted marine microbial communities from Coal Oil Point, Santa Barbara, California, USA - Santa Barbara Oil Seep Sample 6 (SPAdes)... | ecosystem: Environmental > Aquatic > Marine >...
GACCCCGACTTCATAGTTGGGCTCCCCTCTGATCGGCCAGTGTTGTTGCGAAGCACCGACGGCGGACGCACGCTCGACGAAGCATCCGAACTGTCTGCTCGCGCCGTCAGCATCAACAGCGACGAAGCAAGTGTGTTGACCGTGACGACCTCAGAGGGACTCGTGATCAGCCGGCATCATCGAGGGCGGCGGCGCAGCAATCGCAATGAGCGACGATGGGGCAATCGTGGTCGCTGGCAAAAGCAGCGTCATCATCACCCGAGACGGAGGGGGAACCTGGACTACCGTCATCTCAGCGCAATAGCCGCCGGTCCACCGCTCTGCCCTCGTCGAATGTTCGACCACCATGCCCGTGGTGCCGAAGGGCGCCATTCACGCGTAGGGGGCAAGCTCGCGACGCCCGCTGACTCCAAGTTTGTCGCACGCACGCAGTAGGTGCCACTCAACGGTGCGGATGGAAAGGCTGTACTCGTCAGCGATTTCGGCGTTCGTCCGGCCTGCGGCCGCCCGCTGAACAATTTGGCGCTCCCGCTTAGTCAGCGTTGGACTGCGGAGCCGCTGCACGGCAGGAGTGTTGAGGCCCGTCACTGGCCCATCGAGCAGCGCTTTCGCTCGGGATGCGGCCCGTTTCGACGCTTTCGTATCAGTGCGCGCGAGGACTTCCGAGGCCTCGATCCAGGTTTCGACCGCATAGAAGAGGAAGCCGATCTCTTCGTAGAGGATAGCTACTGACTCGAGTTGAGCGCCATCGGGACCATCGGCAACAGCCGCTCCGTGGGCGGCGATCGCGCGCAGAATCACCGACTGAGAGCCTGCCCCTTCGCGCATGATGTCGGCGAGGTCGTCATCGGTTGCGCCCATGTTGCGCGCGCCTACAGCGAACAAGGATCGCCAAACGAGGGGCTTCGCGGCGCGAGCAGCCGCTGCGTAGGCCGCACTGCCCGCCTGGGCACCCTCGGTCAGAGCGATGTAGTGCGCTTCGGCTCCATGCAGTTCGCTTACTAGGTAAGGGTTCTGCGCCGCCTGATCTTTCATTTCTAGCCGAGCCTCTTCGATCACTCGTGTCGCGGCTTTTCGATCCCCCAGGTGTGCGCACGCCGTGACCAGCGGAATCAACGCACGCAACCTCTCATCAGGATTCCCCGCAACCGTCAGGTGGTGAACGGCTTTTTCCAATTGATCACGAGCCCCGATAACGTCTGCCCGCGCCAAGGCACAGATGCCAAGGCTCAGCAGGGCAGCGCCCGCCACATCGTCAGCGCCCACCTTGGTGGCCATGCTGAGCAACGTCGGCATCGATTCTTCGATCTCGTCGAGATGTCCCCCAAACGCTGCGGTGTACCCGTAAAGCCCCGAAACGAGGGGCGGTCCGGCAGGGAACTCTTTAGCGGCGGCAGCCGCGAGAGGGGTGAACGTGGTGAGGAGGTCCCTAGCGTCATCTGTGAGGCCGCTATTGCACAGCCAGTTCACCTCCGTACGAAGGGCGACGATCCGGGTCGCAACCGCAATGGCAGCATCGTGGCAGATCGGTTCGGCAAGGGCGTGGGCGGCATCCAGATCGAACGAAGCCAAGGCGTCGGCGCGCAGAGATCGCGCTCGCGCCTGCCACGCCGGGTCATCGCAGGACAACTCGGCGGCAGCCATTAACTCGGCCGCGTCGGCGCCTTGCGCCATGCCATAAGCACGCACAGTGACCACCAGATGGCACGCTGTCAGACTCGCGCCGGCAGGGCTGGCTCGGAGAACCTCACGCCACCAGAGGTCGAGGAGATCACTTGCCTCGCGGAACCGGCGCTGTCCGCTGAGAGCTGCTGCGAGGGCAACCGCTGCCGCAAGTCCGGGCTGTACCTGCATGGCGTGGGCGGCCAGTCGCTCGCCCAAGAGTGGATCGAACCTCTCGGTTGCGACCATCGACGCAGAGGTAAGCGCCGTGACATCGGCTGAATCGGGGGTTCCGCGTAGCCGCCAGACCCCGGCTCGCAGCAAGGCGTTCCGGCCACCGTCGGGATCATCGATTGCCACCGCAAGCCGGTCGTGGAGCAGCTCCCGTGTGGTCGGTGGAATACCTACCCTGACGACTTCCCCTATGAGCGGTTGGTCGACGAACACCGTTGATTCGGACTCGTCGTAGGAAATCAACCCGGAGTTCTCCACCTCGGCGAGGGCTTCTCGCGATGTCATGGCGCGGAGCTCGTGGACCTTAAGTGGCTCGCCCAACGCGACAATTCGAAGGGCGTCAATGCCGTCGGCGGACAACGTGCGAATCCGAGCACTCGCCAGCTCGTCAAGGTCTGACCCGGCACCTATCCGACCGTCCCACGAGAGTTCACCGGTGGACTCAAGCCGGAAGCTGTCTTCCGGCGAGGAGTTGAGCACGTAAAGAACGTGTAGAGGGTTTCCGCTGGACAAGGTTGCCAGCAGGCGCACGCTGGGAGCGGTGAGCGGTGCGCCGAGCATGTGTTGGGCCAACTCGGCGACGGCCAACACACCGAGGTTGCTGAGCTCCATTACGGGCAGCAACTCATCGCGCCACAGCGCAGAGATTGCGTCAGGTGACGCCGCGCCTGAGCGGACGGTCACGATTGGACGGACGGCCCTGGCGGAGACCAGATGCAAAAGTAGCGCGGAACTGCCGTCGTCGAGCAAGTGTGCATTGTCGACAAAGAGGACAGGCGGTGTCCCCTGGCCCATTTCCCACACTCGCGCCTCGACGCTGTTGAACAAATGCATGCGATGAGGAAGTGGCCCCGCAGCGGCGCTCGGCACCAGTTGCGCAAAAGCGCCAAACGGCACCGTCGCGGTCGAGGCCGTCGCTCGGACGACGATAATGTCCTTACACCCGGCAATGACTTCGGACGCCAACCGGCTCTTCCCGACCCCGACCGCTCCGATGATCACGATTCCGTTGCCGTCGCTGACCGCGTCAGTCGCGCGCTCTAATTGCCCACTTCTACCGACCAGCGGTGCGTTCGCTGCACGACGAACGGCAGGAACCGACACTGGGCCCTCACCTCCGGCACTCCAGAACCGCGGCACTGCACACGCGGCACGTTAGGTCGAGCATAGGGCACACCATGTCCAGCATTGGTGTCACGCAGGCGCAGAAACCAGTACTGGACTACTGGCGACAACTCTGGGACGCCCCTCTAGCATGATCTCGCAGACTCGAACTGTCGCTGCACTACCTAATTAACGGCGGACGACAACGCGGCAGGACGAACCACAACCCGAAAGGTTCGGAATCCATGGACGCACGTCAGACAGGCACCATTATCACTGCCGGGATGACGGCATTCCGTCGGTCGTTCTTACACATGGCGGGGCTGCTGGCCGCGATGAGCGTGCTGCTCGCTCTTGCGCTGTGGGCGGTGCTTGCGATCCTCGTGCCCATTGTCTGGGCACAACGGCCGACGCTGATTGATTCAAGCTCAGAGTTGACGCTCCGCGGTGCCGCGCTCGTCGCCCTCGAGATCGGTCTCCCTGTCGCACTACTAGGCCTCCTGTCCACCGCAGTCGCGTGGGGGGCGCTCGCCAAGCTGGCAGACGACGCGATTGCACAGCGTTCCCTGAGTATTCGGGCTGCACTGGCACAGGGGTTCCGACGTGCGCCAGCGCTGGCCGGCACAACAGCGCTCGTCATTGCCGGGTCGGCGGTCCTCATCCTGCTCGCTCCATTCTTCGTAGTCGCGGGAATCCTCGGCCTCCTTGGTGCACCGATCGCCGCCGCTCTCCGCAACCGGGGATCGCACGTTCGCTGGCCGGCACCGCGCACGTCACTCCTTCGCGCCCTCCCGCTCGTCGAACCCGTTCGCCTCATCGTGCGCTGGGGTCTGTTCATCCCTGCCGCAAGCCTCGAGCGACATGCGGGACTGTCCGCGTTGGCCCGGAGCCGGCAATCGGTTGCCGAGTCGGGGCCGGCTGGACTGATCGTGATTGTGGTGACGGGAATTTCGTTCCTAGTCATCGCGGTCGCTTTCGACGCCGTGCAGCGGACCGATGCGCCGGTTGCTGCGATCCTTGCGCTTTTCATCGTGACCCAAGTCGTCCTCACCGGTGCGCCTGTTGTCATCCTGACCGCACTGTTTAGGTCGGTGACCCCGTCGTCTGCGGAGACCATAACGATCGCTGATCCTCGGCTCCGACCGCGCCCTGTTATGCACGCCACAGCATTCGGGCTGATCATTGCGTTGGTCGCCGCGCCAGCATTGCTTCCCGCCTCTTCCGCGTCAGCGGCGAGCCTACCTACGCCAGCTGCGGCCTTTGCCGCGGAATCGCTCGACCACAGCGCCACGTGGTTGGAGGCGTCCCCGTCGCCCAGCAGTCCCGACGAAACGGTGACGCTGACGGCGTACGTCTCCGGCGAAGAAGGCAGCTTCACTGTTCCGACAGGTTCGATCACATTCTCCGACGCGAGCGGCACGATCGACACCGTCACCTTGGTCGACGGCGTCGCCTCCACATCGATCACCGGACTCGCAGACGGCCCTCACAACTTCACCGCGACCTACAGCGGCGACGGCGTCTTCGCCGCGAGTAGCGACTCGACGTTCCACACGGTGGTCACGGCGACCAGCACCACCCTGCTCGAATCGTCACCATCGCCGAGCGATCTCGGCGAGTCAGTGACCCTGACGGCCACCGTCACCGGCGGCGGCGTCCTCGGTGAGCCTACGGGTTCGGTCACGTTCTCCGACGCGTCCGGGACGATCGCGACCGTCACGTTGGCAGGCGGCTCGGCCTCCACGACGCTTGCAAGTCTCGCGGGCGGTTCGCACACCTTCACCGCGAGCTACAGCGGCGACGGCACGTTCCCCACGAGCGGCGACTCGATCGACCACCAGGTGGTCTTCCCCGGCACCGCCGTGGTTGTCACGGTGAGCCCTTCCCCCAGCGGTCTCGGGGATCTGGCAACGCTGACTGCCGTGGTGTCGGCGTCGGGTGGGCCCCTTGTCCCGACCGGATCGGTCACCTTCGTCGATGGGAGCATCGAGTTGGGCACCGCTGCGCTCATCGACGGCACCGCCACCCTGACGACGTCGGCGTTGACGGCCGGGGTGCGCACTATCGGCGCGAACTACGGCGGCGACAGCAGCTTTCCCAGTGCGTCGGGCTCCGTGGAGCACACCGTCCGCGCTCCGGTGACCGTGACGATCGACGGTCCGGCCACCAGTCGCGCCGGCGAAGACGTCACCTTCACCATCGTCGCGACGACGGAACCGGGCGTGACGCCGACCGGCGAAGTGACCGTCGACGACCAAGGAACCGAGGTCTTCCGTGCTGCTGTCGACGGGACCGGCACCGCGGAGTTCACGATCGCTCTGGGCGTCGGCACCCACACGCTCACGGCGACTTATGCGGGCGACGCGGTCAACCTCCCCGGCTCGTCGACCCCGTTCGACCACTCGGTGCAGAAGGCGTTCACGGCCACCGAGCTCGCGTCGTCCGCTCTCCCCTCCGCCGAAGGCCAACCGGTCACCTTCACGGCAACGGTCTCGGTGCAGGTGCCGGGCGCAGGCCTGGCGACCGGCACCGTGACCTTCCTCGCAGGGGCGGTCGAGCTCGATGCAGCCCCCCTCGACGGGTCGGGGGTCGCGTCGTTCACGACCGATGCTCTCGACGTCGGCACCACGGTGATCACGGCCCGGTACGACGGCGATTCCTCGTTCTCAACTTCGGAAGACGTCATCCCACAGAACGTCGTCCAAGGCTTCACGGCGACGACGCTCGAGACGGCGCCCGCAACAAGCCGGATCGGCGAGACAGTCACGCTCACCGCAACGGTCACCGCCGTCGCACCCGCCGCGGGCACCCCCACGGGCGTGGTGACCTTCTTCCAAGGGCCGGCGGCTCTCGGCTCTGCGCCGCTTAACGGCTCCGGGCAGGCAGCGCTCACCGTCTCGGCTTTCGGCCTGGGCACCCACGCTCTAGCGGCGCGCTACGGCGGGTCGACCGACTTCGCGTCCTCCGAATCGGTCGGCGATCACGAGGTGACGCGCTGGCCGGTCTCGATCGAGCTCACCCCGTCACTGACCGATGCGGTGACCGGGCAGCCGGTCACGTTCACGGTGGCCGTGGCGGATCGCGATGGCAGCGGGTTCGACCCGACCGGATCGATCACCTTCTCCGAATTCGGCATCACCACCCCGATCGTCGCCTCTCTCGACAGCGCTGGCACCGCCACAGTGACGGTGCCAGCACCACTCGGCCGCGGCGCCAACGCGCTGATCCGCGCCGAGTACAGCGGCGGAACCGACCATGCTCCGGCGCTCACAAGCACGAACGTGCACGTGAACCCCGGCGAGGTCGAGGTGCAGCTGGTCACCGTTCCCGCCGCCCCCTACTACGGGCAGACGGCTGAGGTCACTGTCACCGTCAGCCCCGTCGCACCCGCAGCGGGCGTGCCGCGTGGCGACTTCGAGATCTTCGACCGCGGCGCGAGCATCCGTGGTCCGTTCGAGCGCACCGGCGAGCTCGTCTCGAACTTCTTGACTCCCCGCGATCTGGGCGTGTGGACCCATGAGTTGTCCGCATCGTTCGATGGTCTCGGATGGGTCACCGCTGAGTCGCCGACCGTCGACGTCACCGTCCGACCTGCGCCGACCGAGCTGGTGCTGTCGGTCGACCCGACGCCGTCCGTGCTCGATCAGAGCGTCCTCCTGACCGCCCGGATCACCGTGCCCGACGGCGCAGTGCCCCCCATTGGCGAACTAGCCACCTTCGATCTCGGCGGCGATGTGATTGGCACCGCACCGTTCGCATCCACGGCTGAAGGTCATGTCGAGGCGACCCTTCTGACCTCGTTCGACACGGTCGGCGACTACGCCCTCCAGGCGCGCTTCAGCGGCCCGAATCACGAGGCATCCGTCTCGGCGGAGGTTGTCCACTCTGTTGACGGGTACCCGACCTCGGTCAGTGTGGGCAGCAACGGCCCGACGCGTCCCGACGATCCCGTCACGGTGACGGTGCTGGTCCACGCCCTGAGCACTCTGACGTCACCGTCGGGCACCGTGCGACTGACCCTGGACGGAACACTCCTTGCAGGCCCCATCTCGGTCACGCCTGATGGAGACGGCCGCGCGATCGCTCGCTTCGACACGCTCCCGTCGTTCCCGAGCGGCACGAGCGAAGTGACCGCCATCTTCGAGCCCGGCAGCGCCGAGTTCGCCGGCAGTTCGGCCACTCATGATCACGTCGTCGCCGAGGTCCTCTCCGAGGTCACCCTCGATGTCGGCTCCGGGGCGGTCTCCTGGGACGACGACCTCGAGGTCACCGCCTCGGTCGCGGCGGCTCCGTCGCCCGAGACGCCGGCTCCGACGGGGGCGATCGTGATTACCGACGGCACCGGCACCGAGTGCGTTGTCCCCGCCAGCGGTGGCACCTGCGCACTGTCGTGGGGCGACATCGGAACTCGGAGCCTGACCGCGGAGTATTCGGGCGACGCCACGTACGCGCCTGCCGTGTCGCCGACCCTCGAGGTTGACGTCACCCGCCGAGCGTCCAGCGTGCTCGCCTCGGTTGAACCTGACCCACCCGTCACCGGCGACAGCGTCCGCGTGCGGTGGGAGGTCCCCGAACACGCCGGCGGCGAGGTCACGGCGAATATCTTCGGCGAGGCCTGCACGGGCGCTGCCGTCGGGGTCTGCGAAAGCGTGGTCCTCGAAGGATCGTCGGGCAGCTCACACGACGTGACGGTCGCCTTCGCCGGCGACGAGCGCTACCTGCCGTCCCACGTGGTGCTGCCCGTCGTTCCGCTGCAGTGCCACCGCCTGGAGGTCATCGGGATCAGCGCGGATGACGGCACAGTGAGCTTCGCGACACCGGGCAACTGCAACGGCGGCGCCGGGTACCTTCCCGGAACGGCGGTGAAGGTCGTAGTTACCCCGGCCGTCACCCCGGACTACGACGCGGTCGGCGTCGACTGGGAAGGAATCGGCACCACGAGCGGCTTCGTGCTCGACGTGTTCGTGGGAGACGGTGAAGGCCAGGTCACTCTGCTGCGCGCCACCCTGCTGCGGGACTGGAACTGCCGCACCGTGGACTGGGTTGACTCGGAGACGGTGCTGAACAGCCTCCGAACCATCGGCGGCGCTCTCAGCATCACGCCGGCGCCGAACTGTCCTGATGGCAATGCCGGCTGGCAGCGCCTCGACGGATTCCAACGCGCCTCCTTCCTCGCGGGCACCACTCTCGTGGCCACCGCCGACGCATTCCCTGGGATGTCGTTCTATGGTTTCCAACTCGGCGAGCGCACCCAGGTCGTCGACGAGGACCTCTCGATCCAGGGACTGTTCGGCCAGACGTGCATCGATCTCCGCGTGGTGACCCGGGGGCCCGGCATCGCCGAGGCCGCGACCGCGACCAACTGCGGGAACCGGCTCACCGATCTGCGGGGCTTCGTGCCCGGCAGCGAGGTGGAGCTGGTGGCACGGGCCGACGACGGTGCGCACCTCACCGGCTGGGAGCGCACGGATGACGCCGGGTCTGAGGGCGACGTGTTCGATGAGGAGCTGCGTGCCCAGGTCGTCGAGTGGACCAGCACGGTGACGGTGGAGGACGATCCGGCAGTGCAGTCGGTGGCGGCATCCTTCTCCCTGTGCAGCCGCATCGACATCCGCTTCGGATCGCGGTTCGCCGGCTCCGAGGGGCACGTCGAGCGGGACCGCGTCGGCGACTGCCCGACGTCCGACGACCCCGATTTGTACCGCACCGGGGGCGAGGTTCACCTCGAAGCCGTCGCCGATGTCGGGGTGTTCGGCCGTTGGAATCACAGCGACGCCGAATCGGACACCATCCGGTTCCTCACGGTGCCGACCGACGACGACATGACGCTGACACCCACGTTCCTCGCCTCACGGGTCGGCTGCGTGGCGGTCGACGTGCGCGTGGCCGAGGGGGCGAATGCCCTGGCGTCGACAACCACGCCCTCCAGCCCGTTCTGTCTCTCCGGTTCGCTGGCCGACGGACCGGCGCGCGAACTGTCGGGTGAGACCCACGGCCCCACGGACAGCCTCACCTTCGTCGGCGAAGCGACCAGCGGCGATCCGCTGCTCGGCTGGTCGTTCCAGGCCGAGTGGGGCAGCGGCGGACTGCGCAGCGTCGCCGGCGCGATCGCCACTCCCGAGTTGCCGCAGCGCGGGACGCTGGACGCCGTGCTCGACACGTGCGTCGCGGTTGTCCCGGAGATCACACTCGTGTATCCCGATGGCCGCACCGAGACCGGCAGTGCACCGCAGGGGTTCGTGCAGCTCGCCGATCCGGATCGCGATGCCCCCGACTGCCAGTTCCAGGCTTACGGTGGCACCTGGCGGGTTGGATCCTCGACCGTGCTCGCTCCGCTGGTCGCCGACGGCTTCGACTTCGTGCGGTGGGAAGGCAACGTCAGTGAGCGCACTGACGATCTGTCTGAGGTCGCCTTCGACGGCTCCGAGCCAGTCCTGACAGTCCGGGCCGTCTACGATGTGCAGTGCGTCAACCTGACCCTCCGCGATCCCGAACGCACCGAGTTTGGGCCGGAGCCAAACTGCCAGCCCTCAGGCGCTTCGGCGCCCTCTGGGCCAGGCGGCCAGTACATCGTTGGCACCGACGTTTTCCTCCGCGCCACCATGCCGGGCGGCTTCATTCCACGTTCTGATCACCAAAGGAACGATAGTCATGTATGGCAGGGCTGGGTCGGCGATGTCGGCGGCGACCGCTTCCGCAACCCCCTCGCAATCACGATGGACCAGGACCGAATCATCGGGTTCTCCTATCGCGAGACAACGTTCTGGGAGGACGCCGAGAACGTCGCGTACGACGCCGGTGACTTCCTTGCAGAATCGGTCCGCAAAACCGGCGGCGTGATGGCGATGCTTGCCGGCGAGTTCCTCATGGGCGCCGGACCAATGGGCGCTGTCACGGGAGTCGTGAGTGTGTTGGGCGCCACGAACTCATTGCTGGAGTTTCTGGGCGCAGACACCGGGGACTTCGCATCGTTCGTCAACGACGCGCAGCAAACAGTGGATTGGGTCGGCAGCGGATTTGTGTGTACCGCCGTATGGGCACTCGACGACGGCGGCGCAGCAGAGGCAGTATCCGACGACGACAGCGCTGCCGCGTCAGCCCTTGGCGATCTCGGAGGAGCAGAGGTCGCGGCAGGGTATGGGCTGGACTTGGCGACACTGGCCAACGACGCCCAGATTCAGTCGACTAATGCTATCCGCACAACCCATGTGATCGACGATCTTGCGGCGTCGAGAAAGGCCTACGATCAATCGTTGCGGTTGCAGAAGGGCGGTGGGGCCCTCGATGCTTTCGGGGATCTGATGACGGTGGCCAGCGTGGGAGTCAGCCTTTACGACATTGCGGACGCCGGAGGCGCCAACTGGGCCGACAACACTGATGCGTGGACAAACCCGGATGTGATGGTCGATTGTCTGGAATCGAAGATGCCCGACTACCTCGGCATTGATACCGGTTCGGAGGTGGGCTGATGCCCGTCACCCCCGCGTTCCGTGTCCTCGCGCTGGTCGCAGTCGCCACGCTCGGTCTGACCGGTTGCGCTGGCGACCAGCGCGGAGCTTTAACTGCACTGGAGGCAGAGTGCGCCGCGGCAGCCGTCGTCACCGAACGCTTGATCGATTCGGGCGGCGACCGGGATGCCGCACTTGTTGCCCACCTCGTCGCGCTGGGCGAGGTGGCATCCTCCGATGTGCGAGACATAGCGGAGGAGTTGGTTTCGCTCGCCGATGTGGACGAGCCATCCAGCACGTCTCGGACAACCTGGTACGCCGCGCTCGACGCTCTGGATCAGGCCCTCCTCGATCGCTGCGAATTCTCGATTCGTGCGCTCGTCGCCGACGCCGGACTGCGTTCGGACTCGAGCAACGATGACGGGTCAGTCATCGAGGCCGCCACCGATAGCTCAACCGAAGCCGATCTCGAGACGGGCCGCCCACTCGACTGGAACGAGGTACAGTCTCGTGTCGGCTCTGCCGACTGGCTGGAACGCGGGTACCGCGGCATTGTCGGACTCGGGCCAGGCATTCACGTGTCGGTACACGGCGTGGAAACGGCGCAACTCGCTCTGACGGTGTGCAACGACGTGCGTGAAGCACTCGCCACCGAAGCCTCCGCGTCCGACGTTGCCATCGAGGTTCACGGCCTCCATGAAAGCTTGCTCGTGCAGGACACGGGCCGCGCCTGCATAGTGCGTTGACCTGATCTGATTCCGGAAGACAGCTCGCCCCGCTCCGATCGTTGTGTCACGGTTCCCGGCCGAAATATATCGAAGCGTGGGCAAACAAAAAACAGGCCCGACCGCACTCCACGAGAAAGTGCTGATCAGACCTGTTTTGTCTGGTGCGCCCGGAGGGATTTGAACCCCCGGCCTATTGATCCGTAGTCAATTGCTCTATCCGCTGAGCTACGGGCGCAGACCATTGACTTTCGCCAACCAGAAAACTATACCAGCGGTTTGGACTCCTGAATGACGCTTTGCTGAGAATCGTGCGGCAACGGGCAATTTTCGCGAAAAGCAGCAGGACTTGCTCAGCCGTGACCTTGATGCCTCCGGTAGAATGTTCAGAAGATGAGGATGCCACTGAAGCTCAAGCGCGCTGTCCCCTTTGCCGTGCCCGTTATTGGCGCGCTCACCCTCGCCCTCTCGTGGGGTGCTGACCTCAATCCGCTCGGCGCCGGCGTCATTGCCCTGATTCTTGCGGCGACCGTTCTTTCCGCCGTGCACCATGCCGAAGTCATCGCTCACAAAGTGGGTGAGCCCTTCGGCTCTCTCATCCTCGCGGTCGCAGTCACCGTTATTGAGGTCGCCCTCATCATCACGCTCGTGCTTTCCGGTGACGAGGGCAGCGCCACCCTCGCGCGTGACACGGTGTTCGCCGCGGTCATGATCACGATGAACGGTATCTTGGGAATCTCGCTCGCAGTCGGCGGCCTCAAGCATGGTGTCATCCGCTTCAACTCTCAGGGCGCTGGTGCACTCCTCGCCGTGATCACCTCCCTTGCGGTCCTCGGTCTGGTGCTGCCCAGCTTCACCACCGGCGCCCCTGAAGGGCAATACAGCCCCGGGCAGCTGGCGTTCGCTGCGGTTGCCTCGCTCGCGATCTACGGCATGTTCGTCGGAACTCAAACTGTGCGGCACCGCGACTTCTTCCTCCCCGTTGCGCCTAACGGCAAGAATCTAGAACCGGATGTTCACGCCGAAGCGCCCTCCGCAAAGCAAGCCTGGGCAAGTCTCGGGCTCCTCGTGCTCGCCCTTGTTGCCGTCGTCGGGCTCGCCAAAGTGGAGTCGCCATCGATTGAGGCCGTGATCGCGTTCGCGCAGCTTCCGCCGTCGTTCGTCGGTGTCGTGATCGCGCTACTCGTCCTGCTGCCTGAAAGCATCGCAGCCGTGAACGCAGCGCGCGCCAACCGAATTCAAACGTCCATCAATTTGGCATTCGGATCTGCGGTCGCCAGCATTGGCCTCACGATTCCCGCAATTGCCGTCGCCAGCTTGTGGATTCCAGGCCCGCTCAACCTCGGACTCGGCGGCACCCAGATAGTGCTGCTCATGCTCACGGTAATGGTGAGCATCCTCTCCGTCGTCCCCGGCCGCGCCACGAGACTCCAAGGTGGCGTGCACCTCGTGATCTTCGCGGCGTTTATCTTCCTGTCGATGTTTCCCTAACGGGAAACCCTAAATCGCACCCCGCGGGCCCTGAATCAGATCGTCGTGATGAATCTGGGCAACGTTGGGGTGCGCCCGCATTCGGTAGCGGAGGGCATTGTCTCCGTAAGTCTCGAGGATGGGGCTGTTCGTGGGGTCCAACGAGAGCCCGCGCGCTTGCGCGGCCAGCTCGGGTGGCAACTGCAGCTGCGGCATCACGGTGTCGAGCGCCGGGTTAAAGAAGAACGGGATCGAGATGCGGTCATCGCCAATCAGCGGCGAGATGACACGGTGGAGGGTTGCTTTGAGGTAGCCCTCCGTTGCGAGTTCTAGCATCTCACCAATATTGACGACAAACGCTCCCCGCTTGGGTGGGACATCCACCCACTCGCCCTGGTAGTCGACCTGCAGCCCGCCCTTGCCCGGCTCCACCATAAGCAGCGTGAGAACGCCACCATCGCGGTGAGCACCGACCCCCTGCTTGGGTTCCGGGTTGGACTCACCGGGGTACCGCACGATCTTGAGCTGCGGGAACGGCTTCTCCGCAAAGGCGTGATCGAACACGTCCTCCGGAGCGCCGAGGGCTTGTGCCCACGCGCGCAGGAGGCGCAGCGAGACAGCGCTGAGCTTGTCATTCCACTCGTTGACCAACTCGCGAAGCTGGGGCACGGCATCCGGCCACAGGTTCGGGCCCTCGAGGCGCCAGTAATCGGCGAGCCCGGCAGCGTTGTCGACGACGTCGCGCTCGGGGCCCACGTCGATCTGTTCACGCCAGTCGGTCTTGCCCTCGGTCAGCTCGCCGCCCACGCGCGTGTAGCCACGGAACTGCGGGCTG
>Ga0209344_10004184_pt1 | contig 13475 bp, 9 predicted proteins | sample Cruoilmetagenom6_FD_187293 | JGI IMG/M metagenome (GOLD analysis project Ga0209344, IMG submission 187293) | Oil polluted marine microbial communities from Coal Oil Point, Santa Barbara, California, USA - Santa Barbara Oil Seep Sample 6 (SPAdes)... | ecosystem: Environmental > Aquatic > Marine >...
ATCGGACCGATTTCGTGGCGAATATGGGCGACAAGTGCCTTGCGCAAGGCATCATCGCCTTCCTGGCCTTCCATCAAGGTGATGTAGCAGTAGATGCCCTGACCCTTGATGTCGTGCGGATAGCCGACAACGGCAGCTTCAGACACCGAATCATGTGACACCAGCGCGCTTTCGACTTCCGCCGTGCCCATCCGGTGACCCGAGACGTTGATGACGTCGTCAACCCGGCCGGTGATCCAGTAATAGCCGTCCTCGTCACGACGGCAGCCGTCACCGGTGAAGTACTTGCCCTTGTAGGTGGAGAAATAGGTCTGGATGAACCGCTCATGGTCACCATAGACCGTACGCATCTGTCCCGGCCATGAATCGGTGATGCACAGATTGCCTTCCGTCGTTCCCTCAAGCACATCGCCGTCGCCATCAACCAGTTGCGGCTGAACGCCGAAGAACGGCCGTGTCGCAGAACCCGGCTTCAGGTCTGTGGCGCCGGGCAGCGGGGTGATCAGGATGCCGCCTGTCTCGGTTTGCCACCAGGTATCGACAATCGGGCACTTCTTCTCGCCGACGACGTTGTAATACCATTCCCAGGCTTCCGGATTGATCGGCTCGCCGACAGAACCCAGCGTTCTCAGCGATTTCCGCGAGGATTTCGTGACGTGATCGTCACCGGCGCCCATCAGAGCCCGGATCGCGGTCGGCGCGGTGTAGAAGATGTTGACCTTATGCTTGTCGACCACATCCCAGAACCGGCTCGGCGACGGATAGTTCGGCACACCTTCAAACATCAGCGTGGTCGCGCCATTGGCGAGCGGCCCGTAGACGATGTAGGAATGTCCGGTCACCCAGCCGACATCGGCGGTGCACCAGTAGATATCGCCTTCGTGATAATCGAAGACATATTCATGGGTCATAGAGGCATAGACCAGATAACCCGCAGTGGTGTGCAGCACACCCTTGGGTTTGCCGGTCGAACCGGAGGTGTAGAGGATGAAAAGCGGATCTTCCGCCTTCATGTGGGCTGGCGGACAATCCGGCTTCGCCGCGGCTGTCGCCTCGTGATACCAGATATCCCGGTCTTCAAACCACTCGATCTTTCCGGCAGTCCGCCGCACCACCAGTACATTCTTGACGACGACGCCGGCGCGCTGTGCAATCTCGACGGCGAGATCGGTATTGTGCTTGAGCGGAACCTTCTTGCCGCCGCGCAGGCCTTCATCGGCGGTGATCACGAAGGTCGAATTGCAATCACTGATTCGGCCTGCCAGCGCGTCGGGCGAAAAACCACCGAAAACGATCGAATGTACTGCGCCGATACGGGTACAGGCCAGCATCGCATAGGCGGCTTCCGGAATCATCGGCATGTAGATGGTGACCCGGTCACCCTTCTTCACGCCGTTTGATTTCATCACATTGGCGAGCCGGCAGACCTCGTCATAAAGCTCGCGATAGGTGATCTTCTTGTCGTCGTAAGGATTGTCACCCTCCCAGATGATCGCCACCTGATCGCCGCGCTTTTCGAGATGCCGGTCGATGCAGTTGTAGGAAACATTGGTCAGGCCGTCTTCAAACCACTTGATCGAGACCTTGCCGGTAAAGCTTGTGTTCTTGACCTTGGTGTAAGGTTTGAACCAGTCGATTCGCTTCCCGTGCTCGCCCCAGAAGGTGTCCGGGTCGGTGATGCTCTGTTCATACCATTTCTGGTAGGTTTCATCATCGATCAACGCCCTGGATTTGGCGTCTTTCAGGACTTTGTAGGTTTTCTGCGACATTGGGACCTCCTCACTAACACATGCGCTTTTCAACAGTCTAAGCGCAACCCGGCTTTCATGGCGACCATTATTGCAAGCGCAAATCATTGCTGCAATTAGACATTGGACCGGTTTACGAAAGCGTGGCGCGACAATTGCATTTGGCCGGACTTGCGGTTATAAGAACGCCGATTTCCCGGAAAATAGTGGTTACACCACGGCCCGCGCCCCCGGAGCGGACGGACAGGAGAATTGTATTCATGGCACAGCAGCTTCTCATGCCGAAGGCAACCGCCGTATGGCTTGTAGACAACACCGCATTGAGCTTCGATCAGATTGCCCAATTCTGCAAACTTCACCCGCTTGAAGTCAAGGCGATCGCTGACGGTGAAGCCTCGCAAGGCATCAAGGGTCTCGACCCGGTCGGCACAGGTCAGCTTTCCCGCGACGATATTGCGGCCGCAGAAGCCAATCCGGAGCTCAAGTTGAAGCTCCTGGAACCAAAGGTTCGCGTGCCGGAAACCAAGCGCAAGGGACCGCGCTACACACCAGTTTCCAAACGTCAGGATCGGCCCAACGCCATCCTCTGGCTGGTCCGCAACCATCCCGAACTCAAGGACGCTCAGGTTTCGCGTCTGGTTGGCACCACCAAGTCGACCATCGAACAGATCCGCGGCCGTACCCACTGGAATGCAGCCAACCTGACACCGATGGATCCTGTGACGCTCGGTCTTTGCACCCAGATCGACCTCGATCTCGAAGTCGAACGCGCCTCCAAGAGCCGCGGCGCAATCGCTGGCTCCGAAACGGACAGCGTGCTGGTTTCCGCTCGTGAGACCGAAGCAGCCCTTCCAGTGGACGACGAAGGCGAAAAGGAAATCGATGCAGATGCGGTTTTTGCGAAGCTGACCTCGATGAAGCGCACCGAACCGGAAGAAGATCAAGACGAGGGCTGAGTAGCTCTCGTCATCACCCATGCGAGTGGCCCGGCAATGCCCGGCCTCAGAAGACGAACAAACCCCGTCATATTTTGGCGGGGTTTTGCGTTTTGGAATGGTTGCTATTGGGGAAACATTTTTCTGAGCGTGGGCGCGAGACTGGGGACCGGTGGATATTTTCTTGAAGGACGCTCTGATCACGCACACCTCACTTTTAGGTGATGGAACGATTCCGGTAGCAAAATGTTGTTGGCGGGTCAGACAAAACAATAAATTGGAGACTTTCAATGCGTAAACTTATTCTTGCATCCGCCGCCATTGCCGCACTCACGGGCACCAGCTTCGCACAGTCCAGCGGTACAGACACCGGAAGCGCACCGGAAATCAACATCGGTAACGCCAAGATCGAAGGCAACATGATTACCGGTGTCTCAGTTAAAATGGACAAGCCCGGTTATCTGGTTATCCACAACGAAGGCGCCGGTGCACCGCCCGCATCTTTGGGCCATATCGCCGTCTCTGAAGGCATGAACACCAACATCACCATCGAATCCGCCACACCGCTGGATCCGTCGACCAACATATCGTTGATGTTGCATTACGAAACCAATGACAACACCACTTACGATTTTGGCCCGGATTCCACCGATGTTGATACCCCGGTGTTGGCAGGCGAATCTGCCATGTCGGTTCCAATGAACAAGATGTAATCCCATTCTGCCAACGAACTGCCATGAAAAGGGCGCCACAGATATCTGTCGGCGCCCTTTATTATCAACGGCAAGTCACAGCTGTCACAGGTGTCACTCTATGCATTTCGCGTTCAATCATATCCATTTGAACGATAACGATAATGCATTCGGATGCGTAGTGCTGAGTGACTATTCTTTGACTGGAACCGTGTAGTTGAGCGGCATCCGGCCGCCGTCCGCATAAATCGTCTGGCCGGTGACATAACTTGCATCCCCTGACAGCAGAAATGCGGTGACCGCTGCAATTTCAGATGGTTCACCAATACGGCCAAGCGGTGTGCGCGACAGGATGCGCGTCTTGGCTTCGGGATTGTCGGCCACAGATGACAGCATATCGGTCATGATCGACCCGGGCCCGACTGCATTGACCCGAATGCCATGTGTTGCCAGCGACAGCGCCATGACTCTGGTCAGCTGGCTTACACCACCCTTTGACACCGAATAGGGTACCTGATTGGCAATGGCAAACGTGTCATTGATCGATGACATGTTGACAATCGAACCCGGATCTTCACCGTTTGCAATCTGCTCCACCATATGGCGCGCCACAGCCTGTCCAACCAGTAACGAACCCTTGAGGTTGACCCCCATGACGCGGTCGAAATCGGCCTCTTCCAGATCCAGAAAATCCGCGGCGTGGACGATACCGGCATTGTTGACCAAGGCATTGATCGATCCGAAGGCATCAATTGTCTTGGCCACCAGATTGTGAACGTCCAGCCGCTCGGAAACGTCGGTGACCGTAAACAGCACCTCGCCATCCGTTGACACCGCTTCCACCGCAGCGTTGCCTGCTGCTTCGTCAATATCGGCGATCATCACCTTGGCGCCCTCGGATACCAGGCGGCGTACGATCGCCAACCCGATTCCCTTGGCGCCGCCGGTTACAATCGCTGTTCGTCCATCAAGTCTCATGGTCAAAATCCTTTCTTGGGGCGCTGTGCCTCATCTCAGAAGGCACAAGGGTCGCCCGAACCTTTCGATGACACGGGCCGGTCCGCAAAACCGCAATTGTTCTCCGGACCGCCGCTGTAGCAAAGCGGCGGGACATTGACGTGGACGGCAGGCGAGGTCAATCGCTCTTCTTGGCGATCCCGCGCTTTGTCAGCACCTCGAGAATTTCGTCAAGCACACCCGGATCATCAATGGTTGCAGGCATTTTCCAGTCCTGTCCATCGGCAATTTTCTGCATGGTTGCACGCAGTATCTTGCCCGAACGGGTTTTGGGCAGGCGATTGACCACCATCACCGTCTTGAAGGCCGCCACCGGCCCGATCTGGTCGCGAACCAGCTTCACCACTTCCTTCTCGACGTCTTCATCACTGCGGCCGTGGCCATTGTTGATGACGATGAAACCGGCCGGAATCTGCCCTTTCATGGCGTCAGCTATACCGATGACCGCACATTCCACCACATCCGGATGGCCTGACACGGCCTCTTCCATGCCGCCTGTCGACAGCCGGTGCCCGGCGACATTGATGATGTCATCCGTGCGCGCCATGATGAACAGATACCCGTCATCATCGATGAAGCCCGCATCCGCAGTTTTGTAATAGCCGGGAAATTCAGCCAGATACGCATCCTGAAAGCGTTTCTCGGCATTCCACAGCGTTGGCAGACACCCGGGCGGCAATGGCAGTTTGACGACGATATTGCCAAGGGTGCTGGCAGACACCGGATGACCGGCATCGTCGAGCACCTGCACGTCATAGCCGGGCATCGCAACCGCGGGCGAGCCGTATTTGACCGGCAGCAGACCCAACCCCATAGGATTGCCGGCAATGGTCCAACCTGTTTCGGTTTGCCACCAGTGATCGATGACGGGCACATTGAGCACCTTTTCGGCCCACTGTATGGTGTCAGGGTCGGCCCGCTCTCCCGCCAGGAACAATGCCCGGTAACCGGAAAGATCGTACTTGCCGATCATGCTACCTTGCGGGTCTTCCTTGCGAATAGCCCTGAATGCAGTCGGCGCGGTAAATAGCACCGCGACATTGTGCTCGGAAATCACCCGCCAGAAGGTGCCTGCATCAGGTGTTCCCACCGGCTTGCCTTCAAATACGATCGTGGTGTTGCCATGCAGCAGCGGCGCATAGACGATATAGGAGTGGCCAACCACCCAGCCGATATCTGATGCCGCCCAGAACACCTCCCCCGGCTTGACGCCATACATCGCATGCATGGACCAATGGAGCGCTGCCATGTGACCGCCATTGTCACGCACCACGCCCTTTGGCTGTCCTGTGGTCCCGGATGTGTAGAGGATGTAAAGCGGATCGGTCGCCAGAACCGGCGTGCAGGCAATTTTCCGGCCGGCATTGGCCTCGATCAGCTCCGCGTAATCATAGTCACGTCCCTCGACCAACTCGCAGCGGTGTTCGTCCCGCTGCAGAATGATCGTCGAATCGGGCTTGTGACGTGATTGTTCGATCGCCGAGTCGAGCAATGGCTTGTAGACCACGATCCGTCCCGGTTCGATGCCACAGGAGGCGCTGACAATCAGCTTTGCGTGGCTGTCTTCGATTCGGGTGGCGAGTTCATGCGCCGCAAACCCGCCAAACACCACCGAATGGATGGCGCCAAGCCGGGCGCAGGCCAGCATCGCTACAATCGCTTCAGGCACCATCGGCATGTAGATGATAACCCGGTCGCCCTTGCCAACGCCCTTGTCGAACATGGCGCCGGCAAATGCCTCGACTTCTGCAAGCATCGCCGCATAGCTGATGGTGCGCTTGGCGCCGGTAATCGGGCTGTCATAGATCAGCGCCGCCTGCTCGCCCCGGCCGGCAGCGACATGACGGTCGAGACAGTTGTGGCAGGTGTTTGTGATCCCGTCCGGATACCAGCTGCCATAGACACCCTGCTCGGCATCGAAAGCTTTCTTTGGCTTTGTGAACCAGTCGATCGCCTCCGCCTGCTCCATCCAGAACCCCTCGGGGTTCTTCTGCCAGCTTGCATAGACCTCACCATAACTGCTCGTCATGACCATCTCCTCCATACCCTTTGGCGCAGCACTCACGTGCTGCACACATGCACCCGATAACCTGAATTTGCGGCACCCTATGCCTCAGTGATCTCCGCGAAAACTAGACGAAGGGCTAGGTCCTCCCATCAAATCGATTAGCGCGCTCCAAATATTGCCGAACCGACCCTCACCTCTATCGCACCGAACGCAATTGCTGTCTCGAAATCATCTGACATCCCCATCGACAGCGTATCAATGCCGTTTTCCCGTGCGATTTTCGCAAGCAGGGCAAAATGCGGGCCGGGGTTCTCATCAACCGGTGGAATGCACATCAGCCCGTTGATCGTCAGACCGAGCTCGCTGCGGCACAGCGCGATAAAGGCTGCCGCCTCGCCCGGCTCAATGCCGGCCTTTTGCGGCTCCGATCCGGTATTGACCTGCACATAGAGGCCAGGATGCTTGCCCTGCTTCTTGATTTCCTTGGCAATCTCCCTGGCGATTTTCTCCCGGTCGACGGTTTGAATGACATCGAACAGCGCCACGGCATCCGCCGTCTTGTTCGATTGCAGCGGGCCAATCAGATGAAGCTCGATCCCATCGGTCTCTGCCTTGAGCCCGGGCCATTTCGATTGCGCCTCCTGGACACGGTTTTCGCCGAACACCCGTTGTCCCGCCTCTATCACCGGGGTGATCTCTTCAGCCGGTTTCGTCTTGGACACCGCCACCAGCCGCACCGCGCCGCTTTTCCGGTCGGCTTCAGTTTCTGCCGCGGCAATCGCTGCCCTTACCTTCTCCAGATTTTCCCGTGCACTCACATTGTGCTCCATTCGCTTGCTTTAAACTCGGCTATCCGGTGTTAACCCAGCACGCCCGCCTTGCCAATTGAGCCAGGCGGTCCTTTCAGCCGCAATCGCAGCCTTCCAGATCCCGCCAATTGCCCCGATCTTGGGCTGCAAAGGCGCTCAATGGTTGACGCTTGGCGGGTTTCATGGTGAAGGTCGCGACAAAATCTGACAGGTTTCTGGTGATCCTTTATGGCAATTGAACGTTACAATCCCAAACAGGCGGAAACCCGCTGGCAGCGCAAGTGGGAAGAGGCACGGATTTACGAGACGGACAATGACAGTCCGGACCCGAAATACTACGTGCTCGAGATGTTCCCCTATCCGTCCGGCCGGATCCACATGGGACATGTGCGCAATTACGCCATGGGCGATGTCGTGGCCCGCTACAAGCGCGCCAAGGGCTTCAACGTGCTCCACCCGATGGGCTGGGATGCGTTCGGCATGCCGGCAGAAAATGCCGCAATACAGAACAAGGTTCACCCGCGTGACTGGACCTATGCCAACATCGACGCGATGCGCAAGCAGCTCAAATCCATGGGCTTGTCGCTGGACTGGAGCCGGGAATTTGCCACTTGTGACGTCGAGTATTACAAGCAGCAGCAGGCACTGTTTCTCGATTTCCTCGCAGCAGGCCTGATTTACCGGCGTAATTCGAAGGTCAACTGGGATCCGGTCGACATGACAGTGCTCGCCAACGAGCAGGTCATCGACGGGCGCGGTTGGCGCTCCGGCGCGCTTGTCGAGCAGCGTGAACTGACCCAATGGTTCTTCCGCATTTCCGATTTTGCCGAGGATCTGCTGGCTTCACTTGACGAGCTCGACCAGTGGCCGGAAAAAGTGCGGCTGATGCAGAAGAACTGGATCGGCAAGTCCGAAGGCCTGTCTTTGCGTTGGCAGATCGCCGATCCGGCCTCAGCCGGCGGTGCAAAGGATATTGAAGTCTACACCACCCGGCCCGACACGCTGTTCGGCGCCTCGTTCCTGGCAATTGCCGCAGATCATCCGTTGGCTAAGGAACTGGCTGCCAAGGATCCCGCAGTCGCTGCATTCTGTGACGAATGCCGCCGCGCCGGAACCTCTCTGGCAGCACTCGAGACTGCCGAGAAAATTGGGCTCAAGACTCCCATCAATGTGATCCATCCGCTCGACCCCGACTGGACCGTTCCGGTCTACATCGCCAATTTTGTGCTGATGGACTATGGCACCGGCGCGATTTTCGGCTGCCCCTCGGGCGATCAGCGCGACCTTGATTTTGCCCGCAAATACAATTTGCCGGTCACCCCCGTGGTCATGCCTGCAGATGCGGATGCCGCGAGCTTCGTCATCACCGACACCGCCTATGTCGGCGACGGTGTGATGATCAACTCACGTGATCTCGACGGCATGACCCCCGACAAGGCATTTGATGCGATTGCAGGCCTGCTAGAGTCCAAAACACTGGGCGATGCGCCGCAAGCCGCCCGCAAGACCAATTTCCGGCTCCGCGACTGGGGCCTGTCGCGCCAGCGTTACTGGGGTGCGCCCATTCCGGTTATCCATTGCGATGACTGCGGCGTCGTTCCTGTGCCGGCTAAGGACCTTCCAGTGCAGCTGCCGGATGATGTAACGCTCGACAAGCCGGGCAATCCACTCGACCATCATCCGACCTGGAAACATGTCGATTGCCCCGCCTGCGGCAAGGCTGCCCGGCGTGAAACCGATACGATGGACACATTCGTCGATTCATCATGGTATTTCGCCCGCTTCACCGCACCAAGGCATGACACACCGACCGATCCGGCGGTTGCAAGCGCTTGGCTGCCGGTCGATCAATATATAGGCGGCATTGAGCATGCGATCCTGCATCTTCTGTACTCGCGCTTCTTCACCCGCGCCATGCAGAAGACCGGCCATGTCGACCTGAAAGAGCCGTTCCGTGGCCTGTTCACACAAGGTATGGTTGTTCACGAGACCTACCGCACCAATAATGCAGGCAAGGGTGAGTGGGTTGCCCCGGCAGATGTGGAAATAGAAGACATCGACGGTGTCAGGCAGGCAAAGCTTGCCAAGACCGGCGAAGTGCTCACCATCGGCTCCATAGAAAAGATGTCGAAGTCGAAGAAGAACGTTGTCGATCCCGACGACATCATAGACAGCTATGGTGCTGATACTGCACGGTTTTTCATGCTCTCCGACTCGCCTCCAGATCGCGATGTTATCTGGACGGAAGCCGGCGTTGAAGGCGCGCACCGCTTTGTCCAGCGGGTGTGGCGCTTGCTTGGCGAAGCAGCCCCCGAACTTGCCAAAGCAGATACTGCAACAGGCTCGGCCGGCAAGGCGCTGGAAGTTTCCCGCAATGCCCACAAGACTGTCAAGGCGATCGGCGAAGACATCGAGAAACTTGCCTTCAACAAGGCGGTCGCGCGGCTTTATGAACTGGTGAACACATTGGCAGCGCCGCTGTCTGATGTGGCGGCCGGTAAGGCAGATCCGGAACTCACGGCGGCCTGCAAGCAAGCAGCCGGCATGCTGGTGCAACTGATTGCGCCGATGATGCCGCATCTCGCCGAAGAATGCTGGAAATTGCTCGGCAATGACGGCATGGTAGCGACCATAGCCTGGCCAGACTTTGACACCAGCCTGGTGACTGACGAGCAGATCACCCTGCCGGTGCAGATCAACGGCAAAAAGCGCGGTGATTTGACAATCGACCGCAATGCCGACCAAGCTGCTATCGAAAAGGCTGTCTTGGCGCTAGATTTCGTCCAGACCGCGACGGGTGGCAATCCGCCGCGCAAACTCATCATCGTACCCCAGAGGATCGTCAATGTTGTCGTTTGAAGTTCTCGGATTGGGAAGCAAGCCTCGGTTACTGGTCGCTGTACTCGGATTGGGACTGCTGGCAGGATGTCAGGTGCAACCGCTCTACGGCACGATGGACGGGGAGAAACAGTCAATCTCCGTCGCGACAGCGCAATCAAGGGTCGGACAGATTGTTCGCAACGAGTTGGTTCTCGGTTTCGGTGGTGAGCAGCAAAACACCGCCTACAGCCTCGACCTGAATGTCACGTCCGACAACACCGGCACTTTGCCCGATGGTATCTACAACGAGCTGACTGCCGCCCGCATGACCGTAACAGCGGACTATGTCCTCAAAGCAACGAGCACCGGTGAGACAGTAAAAGCGGGCTCCAGGTTCGTGGATTCACAACTGGATCTCCCATCTCAGAAATTCGCTCAGGAGAGAGCAAAGCTCGACGCTGAAAATCGCGCAGCACGACAGGTTGCCGCCCTGGTCCGGGCAGACATCGTGACAGCCCTTTCGCGTTAGCGCATACCGGTTCAAGTGGTTTAGCTTGAACCATAGCGTAGATACATCAAGTCAAAGTACTGCAGCACCCTTCAGGTATCCCGTCCGATAAGTAAGGCTGCAGACCGGAAGCGGTTTAATCAGGCGGCATGGCACAACTCAAAAACCATGAATATGCCGGTTTTGTCCGGCGCGAGGGTACTCCATACCGGATCATACTCATCTATGGGCCTGATCGCGGTCTGGTGTCGGAACGCGCATCCGAGGTTGCCGCCAAGACCGGTGTGGATCTCAAGGATGATTTCGCCGTTCTCAAGCTTGAATCGTCTGATCTGTCAGGTGATCCGGGCAGGCTTGCTGACGAATTCGGCGCCATAAGCCTGTTTGGCGGAGAACGGCTGGTCTGGGTCAAGAACGCCGGCAATGACCGGGCACTTATTCAGTCACTGACTGCCTTGGCCGGAGCCGAACCGGGCTCTTCGCATCTGCTGATTGAGGCAGGCGATCTGAAAAAGGGCAGCGCGCTGCGCAAGCTTGTAGAGAACGCCCGCACAGCGCTGGCCATTCCCTGCTATGCCGACGATGCCAAAGGCATCCAGATGCTTATCGATGAAGAACTCGGCGGCGCCAAGCTGACCATCCAGGGCGACGCGCGTCAGCGTCTCACGCAGCTGCTTGGCGGAGACCGGCTGGCAAGCCGTAACGAGTTGAAAAAACTCGCACTTTACTGCCACGGGACGGGCACCGTAACCGACCATGATGTCGTGGAAGCCATTGGCGACGTGGCGGCACTCTCTGTCGATGACGCGGTCGACGCGGTGTTCTCCGGTGATCCGGTCCGTCTGGAAGCAGCACTTGAACGGATCCTCGCCTCGAAAACCTCGGTGTTTCTCGTTTTACGCAGCTGCATCATGCAGTTCGAGCAACTCGACGCCATGCGGGCGTTGGTCGAAAATCACGGCCGACAGCCGGCTCAGGCTCTAACCGAGAAGGGGCGGGGCATTCACTTCAAGCGAAAACCCGTGATCGAACGCGCCTTGCGCCATTGGAAACTGGGTGCAATCAACCGTGAAATGCGCCGCCTGTCGGACGCGATTCTTGAGACACGGCGCAGACCGCAGTTGGAGGCATCGATCGCCCGCCAAGCGCTTCTCAGAGCCTGCCTGCTGAGCCGCTAATTCACTATCTTCTTGTAATAATTGCTATTTGTCGCCAAGTAGCCGACACAACTCATCGAGCTGTTCAAGCGATTTGTAGTCGATCCGGAGCTGCCCGCCTTGTCCCTTGTGGGCCAGTTGGACCTTCAACCCCAACACATCGGACAAGCTTCTTTCGAGTGCGACTGTGTCAGCATCCTTGTCGTCAGCGCGGTTGCCTGACTTGGTTTCCAACCCCTCCGGCCTGTTGCTCTGATCCGCATCTTTCTGTGCGAGCTTCTCCGCATCGCGAACCGACAGACCTTCATCAGCAATTTTCCGCGCCAGTCGAATTGGATCCGAGGTCGACACGATAGCCCGGGCATGGCCAGCCGATAGCGCCCCTTCAGCCAGCATGGTCCGCACTTCATCGGGCAATTTTAGCAAGCGCAGCGAATTGGCGACATGACTGCGGCTTTTGCCGATCACTTCGCCAAGATCGTTCTGGGTATAGTCATATTGAGCAATCAGCTGCTCGTAGCCTTGCGCTTCCTCAAGCGCATTGAGATCAGCGCGTTGGACATTTTCAACAATGGCTATTTCGAGCGCTGTACGGTCATCGACATCACGCACGATAACCGGAATTTCCACCAGCCCCGCCATCTGCGCAGCACGCCAGCGCCGCTCACCCGCGATGATTTCATATCGGTCGTCCCCGGCCCGGCGAACCATAATCGGCTGCACAATGCCGTGCTGCCTGATCGATTTCGACAGATCCTCAAGATCAGCCGGATCAAAGGTTCTCCGCGGGTTGCGCGGGTTGCGGCTGACATGCTCGATCGGCACGGTTCGATCGGCCGAGACATTCGGCTTTGATTGCGATGCTGCGGGCTGGTCAATCTCGCCGATCAGCGCTGCCAATCCACGACCAAGGCGTTTTCTAGATACATCGTCCGACATTGTCATATCCACTCTTGCCACTGCACCGCTCGGGTCAGGCGGCCTTACGATTGCGTTCGCGCTGAATAACTTCGGAGGCCAATTGCAGGTAGGCCTGGCTGCCGGCACATTTCAGATCATACAGGATTGCCGGTTTTCCATAGGAAGGAGCCTCGGATACCCGCACATTGCGAGGGATTAACGTCCTGTAAACCTTGTCGCCAAGATGCGAGCGCACATCCTCGACCACCTGCAGCGCAAGATTGTTGCGGGCGTCATACATTGTCATCACGATGCCCTGAATATCCAGGGTTGGATTGAGCGAGTCCCGAACCTGGCCAACGGTTTCCAGAAGCTGGCTCAAACCTTCAAGCGCAAAGAATTCGCACTGGAGCGGAACCAGAATGGAATGGGCAGCAGCCATTGCATTCATCGTCAGCAGATTGAGGGACGGCGGGCAATCGATCAGAACATAGTCATAGTGCTTTGCATCATCGGCCTGCAGCGCCTTCTTCAATTTGAAGACACGATCCTGCAGTCCGGAAATTTCCATTTCCACGCCGAGGAGATCCATTGTCGAGGGTATAATGCTTAGATGCGGCACCGCCGTCTGCATCACGGTTTCCGATACCGTCGCATTCTGCGTCAGCAGGTCATAGGCTGATACACCGCGGTCCTTGCGGTCGATCCCCAATCCGGTGCTGGCATTGCCTTGCGGGTCGATATCGACAATCAACACTTCCTCACCGATGGCAGCCAGTGCGGTGGCGAGGTTGATAGCGGTGGTTGTCTTGCCCACGCCACCTTTTTGGTTGGCGATGGTAATGATCCGGTTCTTCGAAAGTTGCATCGAAAAGGGTCCG
>Ga0209344_10004186_pt1 | contig 13471 bp, 8 predicted proteins | sample Cruoilmetagenom6_FD_187293 | JGI IMG/M metagenome (GOLD analysis project Ga0209344, IMG submission 187293) | Oil polluted marine microbial communities from Coal Oil Point, Santa Barbara, California, USA - Santa Barbara Oil Seep Sample 6 (SPAdes)... | ecosystem: Environmental > Aquatic > Marine >...
GGATCGTTGGTTGGTCTTTCGTCATGCCTTCCTCCATCGCAGATCGACGGCACTTGCCGCCATGCGATCAAGATACTGACTGAACCGTCATGCGCGCGCCGCTGGAAAAAGACATGCGGTCTTACGACCCACTGGCCTATCTGGCTGACGTCCTCGACCGCATCCACGATCACAAAATCAACAGACTGGATGAATTGCCTCTGGAACTGGACGCCGGCGGCATCAGTGAAGGACCGTCAAGCTGCATAACCAGCGGTATCAATGGCGTGGTTGCAAAATTACAGGCATTTTATCTCAGTGAAAGTAGCTCTTCCAATAGGCGATTTCCCAGCGATGGCCTGAAATGGTTGGCGTCAATCCAGGCCGCCGAATCTGACGGCGAGGCTTCAGCCACATGAAACGAAATGCGACAAGTCGGATGTCGTTGTTGAAAGATTTTCGCCTGAACCTTCAATTTTTCTTGCAATCTATCCAGCGTTGGTTTTAGTTTTTGCTGCGATACAACCTTGGGATTATATGGCGGCAGAAAGAATATTAAATGTCTGTCTGAACTTTCACTACACCAGTCTCCCAGGGCATTTGATCTGTCGAAGAAATCAAGGCCACGATTCCGAAGGATTTCACTTTCGGGGATTAAGATTGGCCTAATGATTCGATTTTCGAGTGAAAATGGACTCGCGCACGATCCACCGTCGGTCTGAGCGGAGTGATAAGTCCTCTTGGATAATAATTCGATCATTGACATGAAGAAAACCCTTGACCGCATGTCAGGGGACTCAGCGCGAGGCGTAGGCTTTTTCGCGAGCGATACCTCAATTACCATCGTGTTTACAGCGTCGTTCTTAGAAGCCGCCTCGGTAGCCCAAAAAAGCATGTCGCCGTAATATGCTGCTGAGCGCGAATAATTGGCAGTGTTTGGGTTGCTGCACGGGTTGAAGCCGAGAAGGCTGATTGATGTGCCAAGGAGCCAGACCTGTGCGGTTCCGGTTGATGCAGTGTTCTTCATCCATTTATCCGCCAAATTCGGAAAAGAATGCAGAATTTTCGGCATTCCGTGATTATTCGGCAAGGTCAGTTTGGCTTGATTCAACAAGTTGGCTTTACGTGTAACGGCGGATTCGAGCCAGGCGAATGCAAGAAACGAAGCCAGCAAGTATGCGGTAAAGCAACTTAGCCGCTTTGGGTCAAAATCCTTCATATATGATACCCCCCGATAGCGGAGTGTCGAACAGCCAGGCCACCCAGGCTAAAAACCCAAGAAATACAGCCCAACGTAGGTTTGGCCGAAATGTCAGCCACTCGCTGTGGGAAGGCAGGATTCTACAGATACGCATTGTGTTCGGCAGGACCAGAGCAGTGCCTCCTGCCACAAGGAAAATCGCCAAGTAAGCAATGTCGCTTGCTGACGACGATAATACTGCGCACATTTCACGGGTTGGCGAAGAGTGGGAAGTGAGGGCCGAGGTATCACCCCAATAGACGAACCCCGAGAATATTGCTGAAGCCGTTGCTAGGCTGTCGCTACGGAAGAACACGATTGTGATTGATGCAATCGTCAAACAAAGGACTTGCCCAGCAAACTTTTTAGACCGGCTGTCGTGCAAGGTGCGGTGCGAATTTAGCACCCTTGTAAGACCTGCTGCGATAACAACAATTGCCGTCAGAAGACTGATAAGAAGAGCCGGCCACCCGGCTTCGTGCCAAAGCATGACAAGGATGTAGGTTGCGCATGTCGCCACTGCCCATGCAGCAATCCGCCTATGGGTCGCGGCGCGAATTGGCAGGAATTGCGCCAGTCCTTGTTGCATGTAGCGAAAGATATAATCACGCGCGAATGCCATGAGGGATGCATGCCATCGTATGACGTAGTCGCCGATCCGGCTTGCCTTAAGTGGACTGTCAAAGTTTGGCGAAAGCCTGAGGCCGAAACAAAGTGCCAGACCGATCGCCATGTCCGAATAGCCAGAAAAGTTGTAGTAGAGTTGTAGCAGAAACCCTGAGCTCGCGATGACAGATTCGGGCAGACATATATCCGTTCCAGCTGCGGCTTCGGAATAAATCGGCCCCGTAAGAGAGCCGATCGAGGCTGAGAAACAGCGTAATTTGAATGCGCCGATAACTATCAATGCGATACCTGTCGAAACTTCACCGGCGGCAAATTTGCGGCCTGTAAGTGTTTCGATCTGGGGTTGCAATACGCGATACGGCGTTATCGGCCCGGCAGGAAGATGGCTGAAGAACATCGAAAAAAGAATATACTTTAATCCAGATAGTTCCTGCGCACGGTTCTGGTGCCTATCGATTAGATAGGTAATCTGCTTGAATGCGTAAAATGACAACCCCAGTGGCATTCCGATAACGAGCATCGCGGAACCGCCGCCGGAGAGCGGAACGGGGTGGAGTTTGAACCAGGCAAGTACCGCTATATTCGCGGCTATCCCGCAGAGCAAAAACTCGTTTCGAGCCCCTTCATATCGGACCATTGCAAGTGCACATGCGCGGTTAACGATGACGCTTGCAAGAAGAACGGCCAGGGCCAGCACGGAATTCAACGCGATGAACAACACAGATGCCGTCACCAGGAAAGGAATAGACCACTCCTGCCGATAGCGCTGCAGCAGCGTAAAGCCGGCAAAGGTAATCGGAAGGAAGCCGAGCAAGAATTCAGCTGATAGAAAACCCATAAGTGGTTCCGTTGTCTATAACGCGGTGCTCGGCTTCTCGATCAGAATGTTCTCGATTAAAACAGCGTCGAGGCCGGTTGTCAGAAGCATTCCAATGGCGTCCTCAACACTATTCACAATGGGTTTTCCCATGATGTTGAAGCTCGTGTTCAGAACCACGGGTACACCGGTTCGTTCCTGAAATGCATCAAGAAGCCCCGCCATCCAAGGTGCTGAATCCGGTTCGGTTGTCTGCAATCGCCCCGTACCATCAGCATGCACTGTCGCTGATACGGGGCTGGGCCGATCCGGTTTCCATGGCAAGGTCACAGACATGTAGGGGGATGGCTGGGCCCGGTCAAACCAGGTCGGCGCATCCGTCAGCCTAACAACAGGTGCGAAAGGGCGGTAGGCTTCTCGACCTTTCACCTTCGCGTTGATCTGGTCCTTCATGCCTTCTAAATGCGGTGCCGCGAGGATTGAGCGGTTGCCAAGTGACCGGGGCCCGAATTCCGCACGCCCGCGCATCACTCCAACGATTGCCCCTTCTGATAGGCAATCTGCGACTAGATTTTCGCTGTGACCTTCTACGTTGCGCACGGATAGCCCCTGTGCCGATGCCGACAATCTATCCAGTGTTTGAGGATTTGCGCGGCTTCCGAGATAGGGAGAACCGTCGCCTTGCGGCACACTGTCGGTTCCTGTTGCACGCATGAAAGTAAGAAGAGCCGCTCCGATCGCATTGCCATCATCTGCGGGGCAAGGCGGAACGTGAAGACTTTTGACGCCCATCCGCCCGACAATCGTACCATTGTAGGATGAATTTAAAGCACAGCCGCCTGATAGAATGAGCGCCGGTTCATCTTGTCCTACACATGAGGCAATAACTTGATCGGCGAAGTCAGCATATACAGACTGTCCTGTTGCGGCGAGATTGGCTGCGAATTCCACTGGTTCACCAGGTTTTCGGCGATATGGAAGACACCTTTCTGTAATCGCTTTTAATATGTCATGGTCGGCGAAACGCAATCGGCCGCGATCGACCACGATCATGCGCGACATGTCGTCGGCAAGGTCCGGAAGGACCTGCCCGAAGGCCGCAAGGCCCATGACCTTCCATTCTTCTCCCAAACGCCAATCAAAGCCACACAACCCAGTCAGCCAACCGTAGAAGGTGCCAAGGCTACCAGGTCCCCATGACCGCCATCGTCGTGTCAGGCGACGGTCCCGCATGTCGAATGCGCTGATGGCGCCGACGTCGCCTTCACCATCCAACACCACGCATAGCGCGTCATAAAGCGGTGCGAACCATGCGGCTGTGACTGCGTGGCATAAATGGTGGTCAAAACGCATCGGGTCGTTGGCTTCCCGGCAAAGCCCTAGCCGCAAAAGCGATCTGCCCGCCCCCTGTTGAAGCAGCCCTTGCATGCCCTGCAGCCATAGCGTGTCACTGCTCGGGAGCAATGCATCGTGCGGATCGGTTCGGACAATGCTTTTAATTGATGCCCAGCTTGTCCCAACGGTCAGCGTGTCATGGACGGCATCAAAGCCGACTGCGGCAAGTGCCGCCTCAAGATGAGGAACATGATCCGGTGTGACGCCCCAAGCGCGCTTGTCTTGCATAAAACGCTCGGTCGCTTCGGCAAAGCGCACCGTTCCTGCTTCATCAACCAGTGCGAGAGCCGGGTCATGTCCAGACGTGGACAGCCCCAGATACCACTTGCTCATACAAGGGTCAGCCGACGGGTGACTTCCTGCGCGAAACTTTCCAATGTTTCATGTTCGAATATCGTTGCGGGGTCGAGTTCAATTCCAAAATGGTCTTCGACCTCTCCCGACAGCAAGACTGCGTCAATGGATTGCAACCCAAGGTCAACCAGCACCGCATCTTGGGAGATCCCTGCAGCAGGTTGTTTGGTAAAGCGCGCTATCGCGTCAGTTAGAAAAGACACAATGGCAGGCGCGGCGGCGATTTCGCTTGTCGTGTTCAAGTTGGTTTCCTTTAGTTCTTTGGATGGCAGGGTAGATGGCTTAGTGCGACGGTCTGGCTCAGAGAATGGTAGCGTTCTTTTCCGGGCACCAAGCTAAGATCTGGAAACCGATCAAACAGAGCGGGAAGCGCGGTTCTAATTATGTGCCGGGTTACGGCAGCCCCGACACATCGGTGTAGGCCATGCCCGAACCCAAGATGTCCAATACCCGCGTCACGATTGATCGACAACAGTTGCAAGCGCAACGTGTCGCCTTTTTGCACGATGATATCGTCGATTTCGCCGTCATTACGCGCGACGCGATAGATGTATTTTGGCGAGGCGGACGCACCGATAAGCCTGTCAACCTGGGCTGCTAGCGCATTGGGGGAAGTTTCGATTCTTGGCCTTCTATTAGGTACGGCAAGCAGCTGATGAACAATGTTTCCAAGTGTATGCACGAGGTTAAAGCTTGCTCCGTAAAGGACCAGCACCAGCGCCTTACAGTCTTCCGAATCGAAGCCCTTGAGATCGCTATCAAGAAGATGTCGTAAAAGCGATGCGTTGCCGTAGCTGGTCGTGGGCGGACTCTGCATCTGGTCAAGCAGGTCTTCGAAAACTTTCTGCAATTCCTGCAGGGCCCGCATCGGCAGCCACGGTTCAAGCACGTCTTGCAGCGTCGGTGCGCTGGCATCGAAATCCACCGAATTGGACGGCACCACGCCAAGCATGGGTTGCATCACGCCCCGGAATATTGGATCCGCGAAATCCGAAATCAAATCGGGGCGTGAGCTAGCCGAAAAATGGTCCAGAGCATCTCTTACCACGTCGTCGATCAAGGGTTGCCATGTCGATATCCTGTTTCCTCCCAGAACGGCAGCGACGTGTCGCCGCGCTGTCGCATGGCGTGGTCCCGACATGAAAAACATCGCATTTCGTGCAATGCGAATAGCCGGGCCAAGATCGGTGCCGGTCCTTTCCTGTACAGCGATCAGATGCGTGTCGAGCGGCGGCGGGCCCCAGTTTCGGTTGTCGTTTACGATCGTGCGCGCGGTGTCGGTCTGCAAGATCTCGACCATACGCGAGGAAATCCGTCGGTTACGTCCCCCCAGTTCGGCGGGCAGCGCACAGGGATATTGCTGTAGCGGGCTGGTATAGTGGCGAACACCGTTGCGATGCAGGCTAGCATCTGGAAAGGCGCGCGCCAATTCTGGTAGCGCGCGCCGCACCACCAGCCGGACCAGCGGTTCGCCGGGGCATTTATGGGCGCCGGCCCCAAAACTCAAACCGGCACTGTCAATGTTACGGTTCCGTAATGCAGTATTAACCTTCGCTATGTCTAGAACTACGGCTTCGCCAGCGCTGTAGGGACATGTTCCGACAACCCTGTCCTTCTGAGCGACACGCACAAGCGTTTTGCTGGAGACGTGGGTTGAAAGTAGGCGGTTCAAATCTGCGTCAGAAAGATCACCTTTTGCAATCGCCCTCCATTCTTCCCTGCGGGAGAGAAGCGTGTCAAAGATCACAAGCGCTGGCGTATGTGCGAGTGCGTGGGCAGCAATCAGCGATGATAGCGCCACCCCACGCGCAAGTTTATCGTCGCCGGTGATCTTACGCATGTGACCAATGAGCGTATCACTATCTTTCCCAGTAGGCGCAAGGCAGGCGGCAAGTTCTCCCAATGCCGAATCTATTTTCAGCAGTTTCTGAATCGATCGCATTGGTTGAAAAGCTTCATGCGAGAGGCGGATCAAGGGAAGGACGGCGGCGGCGTCGCCACCTGGCAATCCTATGAAGCGACGGAGAACCGGCAGAGCGATGGGCTCGCAGTAATCGCTGAAAAGATCGGCATTCGGTGCTGAACGCAAGTGATTTATAGTAGTTGCAATGCTTTTATCGATAAGTGGCACTAGCCTTTCAACGCTGCTCGGAGCGAAAAACGGCGCAATCGCGCGCCTTAGCGAAAGATGCTTGGAGCCTGATTGAAAAATGAAGCTAAACTGAATGAATGAGCGGAAGTGAGGTAGGTCCAGCCCATGCCGCTCTTTGAGCACGTCTAGATAGGGCTGAAAGTCAGTAGTTGTGAAATCGGAATCGCGCAATATTCTAACGGCTTCGTCAGGATCCAGGATGCGTCGTTTCTGCTGGTTCCAAATTCGAGTGTCCAACAACTTCATGGCATGACACCCATGGATGATGGCGCAATATATAATCCGGCTCGATAGTCTCTAGCGATCGCCGCTCGGCGTATCTTGCCGCTGGTCGTCCTAGGTAAGCGGCCACGCGGAATGGTAATAATTTCAATTAGTCGCAATCCCCATTCACCAGAAAGCGCGCGCGCGACAGCGTGTTTGGTGTCCTGACTCGTTTCATCAACCATTGACCGTTCGCTCCACTCGGCAACGATTACAACTTCGCCTGATCTGGAAGGGTTGGGCGCAAATGCTGCGGCCGCCATATGGTTCAGGGATCCGTGCGCCATGCATGCCAGACGCTCAATTTCAGGTGCTGCGATATTGCGGCCATGACAAATCACGATGTCTTTTATGCGACCGGTTACAAACAGTGCATCCCTGTTTATCCGTCCAAGGTCGCCCGTCCTGAGCCAGCCAAGAGTGTCTTGTGGGTTTCTGGTTCTGAATGTTCGGTCAGTTTCATCCTTTAATGAAAGATACTTGGCACCTTGGGAGGGTCCGCTCAGTAGGATTTCCCCTTCATGTCCGTTCGGTAGGGGCAACCCGGTTTCCGGGTCAGCAATGCGAATGTACTGACGGGTATTGTCGGAAATCGTGCAAGGCATGGCTGTTTGTGGCGCGGTTGGTCCCGGTCTATCTGGGGGTAAAACTGTGCTTGGGCCGGGCTTGCCTGCCGCAAACAATGTCATTTCGGCCAGCCCATAACATGCGAAGAAGGCGTCCGGTTGAAACCCGGTACCAGCCAGATGGGAATGAAACTTATGGCCAAGATCGTGCGGAATCGGTTCTGCGCCACAAAAGGCCTTTGACCAGCAAGAGAGGTCCAGCCCCTCCAGAGCCTCGGGAGAGACCCTTCGGATGACTTCGGCAAAGCCAAAGGCGGGTCCGCCACTGAAATTGGCACGATAACGGTCAATCGTATTCAGCCACAAGGCAGGCTTGCGGATAAAGTCGAGGGATGGGATCTGCGCAGAAAATCCGCCACAAAGCAACGGGTACAGGATGCCGCCCATTAGCCCCATATCGTGGAAGTGCGGCAGCCAGTTCACAAATATCGCGTTTTTATCCATGCCCCATTCGCGTCCGACCAACGCGGCATTGGCCATGATATTTGCACCTGTGATGCAAACGCCTTTGGGCATTTGTGTTGAACCGGACGTGTATTGCACCAAAGCTTCTGACGGCTCCGCTGTGCCTGTTCCTGGAAACGGCAAATCAGCTGGAATCAGCGGGGCAGTCACAAGTGGGCAATCAGCAATGCCTTGCATCGCCTCAGACACGGTTTGGCGACTTTCATCAGCGCACAGAACCGCCGCAGCCTTCGAATCTTGTAAAATATGGGCAAACCGCTCAAGTTTGCTGCCACGTCGCGGAACCGCTACGGGAACAACCGAAATGCCGCTCGTCAGGCATGCTAATAGCAGAAGAGCGAACTCCAAATCCTTCGGCATGGCCAAGACAAGTCTTTTGCGCGGTCCCAGCCAGTCGAGTAATATGGCTGCGCGTTCAGAGACTCCTTCGGCGATTTTCGCGCCGTCAAGAACGATGTCAGGACCAGTCCGCCGTACAAATGCAATAACAGGACGTGATGCGCGGACGTGAAGCGCATCTGTTATAGAAGAACCAATGTTCTGCAAGATATTATTCCGGTCCTTTCGAACAAAACTCGTTCGTCTCTGGTCCAAGTGCGCGTTCTCGCTAGGCACATATTACGGTGCGCAAAAATGACCCTGTCTATTGGTAGAGCTACGATGCGACTTCTCTACTTCGGACGCCGCTCGCGCGCAACCCTAGATTGAGTTGTGACTTTGCGTCAAATTACGGCCAATTTGCAGTGCTGGGTGTCAAAGGTTGGCTAAAATGGCCGAACTCCGCGTTAACCGCGCAGGTCGGCCATCCAAAGTGACGAGACGCAGTCCATTTCGGTGTCGCCGAATCAGCCGACAGGTCGACTACTTGGACGTAAAGATGTTGGTGCGATTTCCCCTCTCGCTTCGAAATGTAGAAAATCATTTACACGAGCGCTGTGTCGATGTCTGCCTTGAACTGGCCCATTTCTAGGTGGAGTCGATTTGGTCCTGAAGTTCACCCCATTTCAGGTTCGGTTTTCATGCGACCTTTCGGGTTCGGTTAGGTCATTCTTGATGATGTTGCTTCCGTTTCGACTTTCCTGATCTCCTTCCTGTTGGAGACCCGTAGACTACAAATCGCAGCTTACGTCAGTGTCCGATTTTCGGGGAGTGGCTCACAGTTCACAGTTGAAGTGGATTGCCTCGCTGATCCCTGCCTTCTGACAGATCTCTGCGACCGACGTGCTTCCTCAACCTGCTTCAAAGTAAACGCTTTTTTTAAGGAGCTCTATAGCTCCTCCACAAGTGCCAGCGCGTAGCTGACGTGCGTCTGCGAAGTGATTAGTAGAAAGTCAAAGTGGTCACTATCCAAAATCATGTCTTGCCCTTCATTCAGAATGGCGTGACTGAGATAACTTCCAGCGGCATCGGTGGTGACGAGATGTAGATCGTCGTCGGCAGAGAGAATTTTTACTTTCTCATCCTCGACTTCGCGGAAATCGAAAAAGTCACCGTCCGTTGCTGAGACATGCTCATTCACGAAATAGGCACCATCGGCAGCGATAGCCGCCCCAACATCGGCCGCATTGGAGTAATCATTTCCCACCATGTCGGTATGCAGGCCGACCGAATAATTAGCGCGTTGCTCTGACACGATCTGGAAAAAAGTCGCAGACGTGTTGTCAAAGCTGTATGTCGCACCTGCTTCCACACCGCGCCAATCCACGACCCGACCTGCGGCATCCAGTAACCCGACTGAGATTGGCATGGATCCAGCGGATATCTCGATGATAGTTTTGTCAAGATTGGAGATCCTGTAGACATCGGGATCTGTGCTGCTGACAGTTTCCCACCAATTCCCCGAAGGCGAAAGGGGATCGCTGCCATTAAGATCAAATGCATTCCCGGGCGTGTTGCCGATATAATCATTCCGGTAGCTGACCAGATCGATGCGATAGCCAGCGTTTATTCCGCTGGACACAGCCAGCCAGTCCAAATCTGACGCACTTGCGATAAAACTCTGCCCGCGGCCCAATGCCTGCTGCGCTGCGCTGGATTGGTTTTCTATCTCAAACACCGCCACTCCGCTCTTGACCGAGACGATGACCTCCAGAGATCCCAAGTTTCCGGTCAGGTCGTAGTGATCGGCGTCATCCGGCCCCACGTGTTCGGGGCGGTTGAAATGTCCTAGATTGTCGCGAGCGCGGGCGACATCGAGAGCGTTCAACCGGTCATCCCCGGTTCGATCAACATTGTTGAGGCGCAGGACGAGGTCATTCCCAGCGTCTGCGATATAAAGATCGTCATCTTTGAGTGTGAGCCCCGCAGGCAGGCTCAGCCGTTCACCGGCACGAAAGCCGCCTTCCGCGCCAATCAGCGTATGAATATCACCGGCGCTGTCGATATAGCGGATCCGGTTGTTGAATGAATCCGCGATGTATAATGTCTGATCGTCTTCTCGGAGAGCGAGCCCCTTCGGCGTGTTCAGCTCGGCCAAACGTGCGTCGCTACCATCGCCGGAAAAAGCGCCCAGCCCCTGGTAAGATCGCTGCGATCCGATTCCGGCAATACTCCGAAGTATGCCATCAGTTCCGATCTCCACCACCCTGTTGTTCCAACTATCCGATACAATCACCCGTCCATCATCGGCGACGATTATATCTGTGGGCATATTCAGGGCGGCACTATGGGCATCGACATTCGATGCGATCCCGCGCGTGCCGTTGCCCGCGAATGCTCGTACGATGCCGTCGGTGTCGACAGTGCGGATCGCGTGATTGTAGGAATCCGCGATGTAAAGGGTGCCCTCGGGGCCAATCTCCAAACCTCTGATTGAGCGGAACAGCGCATTTTGGGCGGGCCCATTATCGCCCGAATAGCCAGAATAATAGCCGGTCGCACCGCCGCCTGCGACGATATCAACGCGACCCTCTGAAATCTTTACTACCCGGTGGTTGGACTCAACGATATAAACATCGCCTGCATCGGAAACGGTCAGTGCTGAGGGATAGTGAAAGGTAGTCGTAAGGGCCGAGTCGCCCGCTCTTGCCGATCCGCTGATTCCCTGAATGCCCGTGCCGGCAAGAATTGCGAATTCGCCATCTGCCGTGTATTCGATCAAGCGTGGCTCTTGGTTGTCGACTAGGTAGACAAGGTCACCATGCGCTTCGATGCCCGTATAGCGGTGACGAAGAGTCTCGGCATCGCCGAAGGCGTTCAGCAGCTCACCCCCGGACAGATCATAGTCAAAAACAATTCCGCGATCCGAGTCGGTGATGATCAGGCTGGAGCCTGAGACGGAAAGACCGGAAACATTGGCCAAAGAAAAGGGCAAAACTCCACCCAAGTTTTGCACTTCGAGTGTATCGATGGAAATTTGCAGGATTTGTGTATGATTTCCGACAAACGCGGAACGAGTTACCGGGTCATATGCCAATCCACCGCCTGGTAGTGCACCGAGCGCGATATCTCCGATGAAATCTCCGGTTTCAGTTAGAAGGACATAGGTCCGCTCTCCGCTTGGGTTTCTAACGACGGCAGAAATAAGATCGCCATGCCACAAGAGCTCTTGGACACGCGTCACATCTGCAACCGCCTCCTCAACAGCAGCAGAGAAGGTTGGTGTCCAGTCACGCCAGGTTCCGTCGCTCGCCTGTCGATAAATTTCCGAGGGGCCGGTCATGTAAGGTGTGCCGGCGGCAGTTATTCCAGCGGAAAATGAGGAAAGGAACAAGTTGCCGTCGGAATCGAAGCCAATCACGTCAATATAGCCTGTCCCCGTCAACGCGCCGCCATTCAGTCCGGGAGACCCCTTCTCCGGCCCGCCGGAAATTGTTGTGACCGTTCCGGTGTCCAAGTCGATCCGCCGCAGCGCCAAATTCAGCGTATCCGCGAAAAAAACCGCGCCGTCTTGCGCTTGAGCCAGGCGCGTAGGCAGGGCCAGTGGAGTGTCGCCTGAGGTGTCAGCAGGATCGTATCCGCGAGCGTAATTTCCCGCTACCTTTTCGACTGTGCCATTTGGGAATACTCTCAGGATAGTTGATGCATGTGTATTGGGGATTAGGAACGAACCATCCTCCAAGCGGATGCCTTCAGAAGGGAAGGTGAGCTTTAACTCATGCACCTTATCCACGAGATCAGGCCGCATACCTAAGATATAGTCATAGGGTCTGTCGCCTGCAGTATGATGCAGATTGTGCCAAGGGACATCCTGATCACTTGGATCACCCATCCAGGAAGGTAGGGAAAAAACGCGCCAATCGTAGTTGCCCCGAGCCAGTTCGGCCGTAAAGGTGGTATCAGATGTCTCGAAAGTCTGGACAGTGCCGCTTTCGTTACGGATCTGGACGGTGTAGGTGTCGGCCTCTCCCAAAAACGAGAAGGCGGCAGTAGTGCCGTCCGATGTCCCTTGCCCGATCGGGACCGCCACTTGTATAAAATCAGCGATATCCTGTGGGCCAACGTGCAGCGGGATATTGTTCACGATGGAGGGATCACCATTTACTCCGACATCGATCGACGTCTGAAAGCCTGCCTCGCCAGGTGGTGCTATTTTAATGTTATACGCGCCTTTGTCTAAAAGCAGGCGCGTGGATGGTTGGTAGACCCAGCCGTTATGGACCAAGTTGCCGGTTTCATCGCGCACCTGTAATAAAAATGGTCCATCGTGGTCCGGACCACCCCATTGCAGATCAAATCCCGATGACAAGGGCGAGATCTGCAATACTCGTCCGGGGATGTCGTCGTCGACAACGACGCGGGCGGTGATTTCAAGCGGATTGGCTTCACTGCTCCAGTTGAACGACCCAGCCTCCAGATCCTTAGCAGCCAAGAGTGGGTCAGTCACACCAGACCAGACGATTTCATTGGTGATCGGAGAAAGTAGGTAGTTAATCATGAAAAAAACTGGATCCTTGGACTGCGCTACAGGTGAATTTTCGCTAAAGGTGCATTCTAGCATACAGTGTCAGAGCTAATAGCATTCGGCGACACCTTCCTTTTAGCTAGTTTAAAAATTTCCACAATTGTATATTGTGATGTCGGCGTACGGGAGCATCCATGTCTGAGCTGTTGCCGGTTTTGTGAACGGCAGCGTAAGCTTTCATCGCTCTCTCCTCGTATTGCATAGGGCTTAAATATCCGATGGTCGAGTGACGACGCGTCGGGTTTTGAAAACTTCAATGCAATCCAAGACATCGGCGCGGACCTGATTGTGTGTCCGGTAGACTTCGTGCTTCACTCGTTCGATCTTGAGCGATGAGAAGGAACTTTCAGCGGCCGAATTATCGCAACCGTTGCCGGATCGGCTCATCGAACAGGTGATACCGTGGTCTGCCATCAACTTTTGGAACGGTTCACTGCTTCAAACTCAAGTTCGAGCACGTTTGACGCAATAATAGATCGCTCACCCAAATCCTTTAGGAGCTTGCGACGGCGCGGATGAGCTCTGAGAGCATTCTTTTGCAGAGTTCGTCTTCCGGCTGAACGCATGACCACAGGTTCCGAATGATCGCATTGTCCATCTCGTCGGTATTTTTGAAGGGCCTCTTGCAGAATTTCAGGATATTTTCGTG
>Ga0209344_10004187_pt1 | contig 13470 bp, 8 predicted proteins | sample Cruoilmetagenom6_FD_187293 | JGI IMG/M metagenome (GOLD analysis project Ga0209344, IMG submission 187293) | Oil polluted marine microbial communities from Coal Oil Point, Santa Barbara, California, USA - Santa Barbara Oil Seep Sample 6 (SPAdes)... | ecosystem: Environmental > Aquatic > Marine >...
ATCTAAATCTATTTCAAGAAGTTCTTTGTGAGGAACAGCTAAAATTAAAACATCAAATTTATCTTCAGGTTTAATGTTGGAGATTGTGATACCATATTCATTTAAAACTTCTTCAGGACTTGCCCACGGGTCATATACTTGTGTTTGAACCTTGTAATCATTTAGATGATTGATCATTTCTACAACCTTAGTATTACGTATGTCTGGGCAATCTTCTTTAAATGTAATACCCATAACTAATATTTTTGCATCCTTAACAACCATATCGTGGTTTAGAATTAACTTTATTATTTGTAAACTTAAATATTCGCCCATACTGTCATTAATACGTCTACTTGCTAAAATTAAATCTGGGTTATATCCATTTTCCTGTGCTTTTTGAGCTAAATAATATGGGTCAATACCGATACAGTGTCCACCAACTAACCCAGGTTTAAAGGGTAGGAAGTTCCATTTAGTTCCGGCTGCTTTTAATACATCATTTGTGTCAATATCTAAAAGATGAAATATTTTTGCTATTTCATTCATGAAAGCTATATTAATATCCCTTTGTGTATTTTCTATAACTTTTGAAGCCTCCGCTACTTTAATAGTTGGAGCTAAATGGGTCCCAGCGGTTATGACAGAAGAGTAAAGTGAGTCTACTATTTTTGCTGCTTCAGGTGTAGATGCAGATGTAACTTTTAAAATTTTTTCAACTGTATGCATTTTATCGCCAGGATTAATACGTTCAGGTGAATATCCTACATAGAAGTCTTGGTTAAAAACTAATTTGCTGGTTTTTTCAAGTTCTGGTATGCAAATTTCTTCTGTAGCTCCTGGGTAAACAGTTGATTCGTAGATGACTATATCATTTTTTTTAAGAACTTTACCTACTATTTTACTTGCGTTAATAAGGGGGGTGAATACAGGTCTTTTGGTGTTGTCTACCGGGGTTGGAACGGTTATAATGTAGCAGTTACAATCATCTAAATCCTTAATGTTAGTTGTACAATATAAACCAAATTTATGGTTTTTTGAATTATCGTAAAGTACACTTTTTAAGTCTATATCCGTTAATTCTAATGTTGTGTCTTTGCCTAAGCTAATTTCTTCTATCCTTTTTTTGTTTACGTCGAAACCAACCACACAATATTTTTTTGCGAAAAGTGATGCCAAAGGAAGACCAACATACCCTAAACCAATGATTCCAATTTTTGTAGTATATTTTTTCATTTACAAACATAGTTTAATAAACAATTAATATAGTTACAATAACTTAAGGTGTAACTATTTTTTGTAACTGTGGTACCATTTTATGAAGTTATTAACTCCTTCTTGTAGGTCTACTTGTGGGGAGTAACCATAATTTTTTTTCAGTTGATTTGTATCTGCCCAAGTTGTATACACATCACCGTCTTGCATGGGCATCATAATTGATTTCACATCTTTTTTTAGACTTGAACCTATCATGTCAATGAAATCCAATAATTTGATTGGTTTTCCTCTTCCAATATTATAAATGGAATATTTACTTCTAGGTTCTGAAATGGGTTTGAACCCTTTTTCAATTATGAGAGTTATACCATTAATTATATCGTCTATATAGGTGAAATCTCTCGCTAATTGCCCATTATTATATATGCTAATAGGCTTATCTGCTAGTATGTTTTCTGTAAATGAAAAGTATGCCATATCTGGTCGCCCCCAAGGTCCATAAACAGTGAAAAATCGTAAACCTGTTGTTGGAAAATTATAAAGATGACTGTAGGTATGCGCCATTAGTTCATTACTTTTTTTAGTAGCTGCGTAAAGGCTAACGGGATGGTCGGTCTGATCAGTAGTTTCAAAGGGTGTTTTGTCGTTAAGACCATAAATACTAGAGCTGCTGGCGTAGATTAAATGTTGTATGTTGTTGTGTCTACAACATTCTAAAATGTTTAAAAAGCCTACGATATTACTGTCAACATAGGCTTCAGGGTTTTTAAGGCTATAACGAACTCCTGCTTGAGCTGCCAGATTACAAACTACATCAAAAGATTGGTTTTTAAACAGTTCAGGTAAATTATCTCGATTTTCAATACCTAATCGTATAAAAGTAAAATTTCTATAACTTTCGCTTTTAATTAAAAAGTTGAATTTTTCAGCACTATTTTTATCGATACCGAGTTCATTTAACCTGGCATATTTGAGATTTACATCATAGTAATCGTTTAAATTATCTAAACCAACAACTTCATGACCTTTCTCAATCAAACTTTTTGATAGAAAAAAGCCTATGAAGCCAGCTGCACCTGTTACTAGGATTTTCATGATTGACCTATTTTATAATAATTAAATCCTATTGAATCCATTATATCATTCTTTAACAAACGTCTTCCGTCAAATACAAAAGCAGGTTTCAACATTTGTTCGTAAATACTTTTCCAATCATACGTTATAAATTCATCCCATTCCGTAAGTATAGCAATGGCATGTGCTTTCTCTGTAGCTTTAATAGGGTCATTGCTTACTTTTAGTAATTTTCTGTTCTCTTCTGGAGAACGTGTGTCTAAATAATCAAGATCAGCGTATATTCTTTCAGCAGAAACTTTAGGGTCGTATACCAATATCTCTGCGTTTTCTGCTAACAATGCATCTGCTACCGCTATGGCAGGTGACTCTCTAGTGTCATTGGTGTCTTTTTTGAAAGCCCAACCATATAGCACAATTTTTTTGCCGGAAATAGTATTGTAAAGTGAGGAAATGATATGTTCTGCAAAGCGGCTTTTTTGGTAGTCGTTTGCAATTATTACTTGTTCCCAATAATCAGCAACCTCTGTTAAACCGTAAGAACGAGCAATATATACTAGATTAAGAATATCTTTTTGAAAACAAGATCCACCAAAACCAACCGATGCATTTAAGAATTTGGAGCCAATACGACTATCATAGCCAATTGCTCTAGAAATTTCTTGAATGTTTGCATCTGTCTTTTCGCAAAGTGCAGAAATGGTGTTAATAGATGATACTCGCTGCGCTAGGAAGGCATTGGCAACCAATTTTGAAAGCTCTGAAGACCAAACATTGGTTTGTAAAATACGTTCTTTAGGTAACCAATGTTCATAAACCGCACTTAAGTTATCTTTTGCTTTTTGACCAGAAGGAGTATCGTCTCCACCAATTAAAACCCTGTCAGCATTTAATAGATCTTCAATAGCTGTTCCTTCTGCTAAGAATTCAGGATTCGATAGAATTTCAAAATTAACTTTGTTACCCGTATGTTGCAAAATACTTTTTATAGCACTTGCAGTACGCACCGGTAATGTTGATTTCTCAACAACAATTTTGTCGTCTTTGGCAACTTTGGCAATATTTCTGGCGCAAAGTTCTACGAATTTTAAATCGGCGGCTTGACCTTTACCCTTACCATAAGTTTTAGTAGGGGTGTTTACTGAAATAAATATAATCTGAGCTTCATCTATGGCTTTGTCTACTTCAGTAGAAAAAAAGAGGTTTTTGTTTCTGGCCTTACCAACTATTTCTTTTAACCCTGGCTCATATATAGGTAGATTGTCAAGGTTGTCATCATTCCAGCTATCTATACGTTCTTGATTGATATCAACTACTGTGACCTTAATTTCTGGGCATTGACTTGCGATTACAGACATAGTTGGACCACCTACGTAACCCGCGCCAATACAGCAAATATTAGTAATTTTTTTCATGTTTTTAAATTGAATCTTGTGCGAAATTTGTAAAGATAAACGATTAAGTATTATTTAGTCGTTAAAGAGTATATTTAATAGATTTCATGTTTGCTAAAAGCAGTACACAGAATAGCCGACTAGATTAATTATGAATTTTTAGGATAATAAAACGCTCATATGGTGAACTATTTTTCTAACGGTTTATTATGATTTCATCTGATATTTTTGAATTTTGAAGTATTTTTTGTAATCCTTTTTTGTGCTTACTGTCATTGACCTATCTTCGTAGTACCTAAAACAAAATATTTTGAAAAAAGTTTTAATTACCGGCGGAGCTGGATTTTTGGGGTCTCACCTCTGCGATCGATTTATAAAAGAAGGCTGCCATGTAATAGCAATGGATAACCTAATTACAGGCGATATTAAAAATTTAGAACATTTGTTTCATTTAGAACACTTCGAATTTTTTCATCATGACGTGACAAAGTTTGTTCATATATCTGGAGATTTAGATTATATATTACATTTTGCCTCTCCCGCAAGTCCTATAGATTATTTGAAAATTCCTATTCAAACTTTAAAAGTAGGTGCGCTTGGTACGCATAATCTATTAGGATTGGCAAAAGAGAAAAATGCAAGAATTTTGATTGCATCAACTTCAGAAATTTATGGAGACCCATTAGTGCACCCCCAGACCGAAGAGTATTATGGAAATGTAAATACTATCGGACCAAGAGGTGTATATGATGAGGCTAAGCGTTTTATGGAGTCTATTACAATGGCGTACAATAGGTTTCATGATGTTGAAACTAGAATTGTCAGAATATTTAATACTTACGGACCACGTATGCGTTTAAATGATGGTAGGGTTATACCGGCATTTATTGGGCAGGCATTGCGAGGGGAAGATTTGACTGTCTTTGGTAAAGGTGATCAAACAAGATCTTTTTGTTATGTAGATGATGAAGTAGAAGGTATCTATAGGTTATTGTTAAGTGATTATAATTTGCCTATGAATATTGGTAACCCACATGAGATAACTATAAAGGATTTTGCCGAAGAAATTATAAAATTAACAGGAACTCAACAGAAAGTTATTTTTAAGCCCTTACCACAAGATGATCCAATGCAGCGTCAACCAGATATTTCTAAAGCTAAAGAAATTTTAAATTGGGAGCCACAAGTATTAAGAGAGGAAGGTATGAGAAAGACCTACGAGTATTTTAAATCTTTACCTTCTGAAGATTTGTACAAAAGGGACCATAAAGATTTTAGCACTTATAATAAGACGTAGGTTGTTTCGTTATAGTATCCAAAAACAATATTTTTGGGGTTTGAAAAGCATACCTAATACGAATTCTTGAGAATAGTTGTACTGATTTTTGTAAAAGACAAGTCGGTAAAAGGTAAGAATTTACTACAACCGTTTTTCTAAAAGTATTTAAACGGTTAATTTTTGGGATTAAACGAATTATGGTATTACATTTTAGGTTTAGCTATAACTTGATGTACATTTACTAAAATATTTAAAGTGGTAGATACAAAGGAAAAAATATGGCTCTCCTCTCCTCATATGGGTGGAACAGAACAAAATTATGTCAATGAAGCCTTTGCTACAAACTGGATTGCCCCATTAGGTCCTAATGTTGATGCTTTTGAACATGCAATTAGAAATAAACTCGGAAATGATGTTCATGTGGCTGCTTTAAGTTCGGGTACTGCTGCTATTCATTTGGGTTTACAACTTTTGGGTGTGGAAAAAGGGGACGAAGTACTTTGCCAAAGTTTTACATTTTCGGCTTCTGCAAACCCTATTATGTATTTAGGGGCTACGCCTGTCTTTATAGATAGTGAGGTAAATACCTGGAATATGTCATCTAGCCTTTTAAGGAAGGCAATTGAAAATAGAGTTGCAGAAAATAAAACTCCAAAAGCCATTATTGCGGTACATTTATATGGGATGCCTTACAAGGCTGAAGAAATTCATGCCATTGCAGAAGAATTTAAAATTCCTATCTTGGAAGATAGCGCAGAGGCACTAGGAAGTTCTTATATGAACAAAGCTTGTGGTACATTTGGAGATATTGGTGTACTTTCTTTTAATGGGAATAAAATAATTACAACTTCGGGTGGTGGGGCTTTAGTTTCCAAAAATAAAACATATACCGATAAGGCAGTATTTTTAGCAACCCAAGCTAGAGATGATGCGCCACATTACCAACATTCAAATGTTGGGTATAATTATAGAATGAGTAATGTTTTGGCCGGTATAGGGCGTGGTCAAATGGAAGTATTACAGGATAGAGTTGATGCACGAAGAAAAAATTATGAGTTTTATAAAAATGAGTTGTCTTCAATAAAAGAAATTGAGTTCTTAGAAGAACCAGATGGCTTTTACTCTAATAGATGGTTAAGTTGTATTTTAACACCATCTTTTGAAAAACGAGAAAATATACGTTTAGCGTTATTAAATGAGAATATTGAGTCAAGACCATTATGGAAGCCTTTACATAAGCAACCTATTTTTTCAAAATATAAGAAGTTCTTAGATGGAACTTCAGAATCTTTATTTGAAAGAGGGCTCTGTTTACCTAGTGGTAGTAATCTTAGTCATAATGATTTAGACAGAGTTACGAATTGTATTAAAAAAGAGTGTTTATGATATCTAAATATTTAACTTCTACTTCACAACGATATGCCTCAAAATGGCTTGTTCTATGTATAGATCTTTTTACAGTTGGGTTTTCATTTGTTTTGTCCTATTTAATAAGATTCAATCTTACCTTTAATTTTGATGTTAAAAATTTATTAGTGCAATTGCCACTGGTATTATTAACAGCTTTGATGTCATTTTTAATAGTGGGTTCATATAAAGGGGTGGTAAGGCATACGGGAGTTAGAGATGTTTATAATATTTTTAATGCGGTATGCCTATCTAGTATCATGTTGATATTCATTGTCATTGGTAATAGACAAGTAAGTTTTATTAATAGCTTTACAGTGCCTTTATCTATTATAATTATTAATAGTTTAATCACATTTATTGTACTTACGGCTTCAAGGTTTGCATTTAAATCGATATACAATCGTATGAATGGAGGTTTAAAAACGAACAAGAATGTTTTAATATATGGTGCAGGGGAGTCTGGTGTACTTACACATAGTGCTATGACAAGTCACTCTAAAAGTAGGTATAAAGTTGTAGGTTACATCGATAGGGATGCTAAAAAAATAGGTAAAAATATTAATGGTGTTCCGGTATTTGGTAAAGAGTCTTTAACAGAAGCCTTTATTGTAAAAAATAATATTTCGGAATTAATATTTTCAATACAAAATATTGATTCTAAAAAATTACGTAAGACCGTAGAAGGATTGGTCGACTTGCCTTTGATAGTTAAAATAGTTCCACCGATTGAAGATTGGATCAATGGGGAGTTAAAGGTGTCTCAAATTAAACAAGTACAGATAGAAGATTTACTTGACAGAGCGCCAATTAACATAAAGAATAGTAAAATTGCTATAGAATTGATGAATAAATCAATTATGGTTACTGGTGGAGCAGGGTCTATTGGTAGTGAGATTGTTCGTCAAATTTGTAATTATTCATACAAATCACTTATTGTGTTGGATTCGGCAGAATCGGCTTTATATGATTTACAGCAAGAATTAAAACAAAATGGATTTCATAATTTTATTCCTATCGTAACAGATATTAGGGATAAAAATAGAATGAATACATTGTTTAGCGAGCACAGGCCTAATGTTGTATTCCACGCTGCGGCATATAAGCATGTTCCGTTAATGGAATATAATTCTTATGAAGCAATTAAAATTAATATTGGAGGAACAAAAAATGTAGCAGATTTATCTGTGATACACAATGTAGAGAAATTTGTTTTTGTGTCTACTGATAAAGCTGTGAACCCTACTAATGTTATGGGAGCAACCAAGCGTATTGCAGAAATGTATATAAGCTGTATGCAGAAAGAAAATAAAACTAAATTTATAACCACACGTTTTGGGAACGTATTAGGTTCTAATGGATCGGTTATTCCTTTATTTAAAAAACAAATAGAGAAAGGTGGACCCTTGACATTAACACATAAGGATATTACTCGTTATTTTATGACGATTCCAGAGGCATCTCAATTGGTTTTAGAGGCTGGTGCTATGGGAGATGGTGGAGAAATATTTATTTTTGATATGGGAGAGTCGGTTAAAATTTATGATTTGGCCAAAAACATGATTAAGCTATCAGGCTTAAGATATCCTGATGATATAGATATTAAAATTACCGGTTTACGACCTGGAGAAAAATTATATGAGGAGCTTTTGGCCAATGGAGAAAACACGTTACCTACGTACCACCAAAAAATCAAGATAAGTAAGGTGCGCGATGTAGAATATGCAAAGGTGAGATCTAAAATTGATGAATTATGTATTACCAACATGTTCTTTAGTGGCAATACTGTAAAACTTATGAAAGAAATTGTTCCAGAATACGTGTCTAAAAATTCAGATTTTTGCGAGTTAGATAAATCTGAAAATAAAAAAGAAGGGCAAAATATAGCATCCCTTAAAATAGTACAGCCATGATTAAGCAAACACTAAAAATTAATAATTTTAAAAAAATGAATCCATTGAAAACTAAGTTTTATCAAACTTTATTATTGTTATTTTTTGTTTTGATTTTCATATCCTGTGCTACAAGAAAGGACGTGGTATATTTTCAGGATGCTACAAATTTTGAGACAATTGTTAGTAAAAATCAGCACACTAATAAGTTTAAAGTTGACGATGTTTTGAATATTCACGTATCTACTCTTGATCCTCAAGCTAGCTTACCCTTCAATTTGTATAAGGGTCTTCAAGAGTCTGGTATGCGTCCTGAACAAGTGGATTATATAATTGATAAAAATGGTGAAATTGATTTTCCGGTAGTCGGCAAAATTAAACTGGTCGGATTGTCCCCGGAAGAAACAAAAATTTTGTTGACTAAAAAATTGAAAGATTTTTTAAAGGATCCTATTATAAATATCAGAATTCAAAATTTCACGGTTACCGTGTTAGGTGAGGTTAATAGACCCGGTACTTATCCAGTGAATGGAGAACAAATTACTGTTCTAGAAGCAATAGGTCTTGCCAATGATTTGAAGATAAAGGGAAAAAGAAATAATGTTATGGTTATTCGTGATTTTGACGGGACCAAAGTTTACACTCGCATCGATTTAACTAAAAAGGAAGCGCTAAATTCACCTGTTTATTATTTAACCCAGAACGATGTAGTTTATGTCGAACCTAACAATTCAGCTATCAAAACCTCGACTTTGGATAATAGAGCATCAATTTATCTTTCTGTATTTTCATTGCTAGTTACTTCTACAATTTTAATTCTTACCAGATAGGGTAATTTAGGTAATAATTTATTTATTATAATCACATAGTAATGATTTCAAAATCAAATTATAGTTTCCAAGAAGATTCTAATTTAAGGGATGTTATTAAAATTTATAGTAGGCATTGGAAATGGTTTGTTATTTCAATATTTTTTATGCTTACTTGTGCATTGATTTATTTGAGATATGCAATCTCTGAATATGCCTCTGGTGCCAAATTAGAAATTGTGGAAGATAAAAATTCAAGCTCAGAATTATCTGCTTTTTCGGATTTGCAGATTTTAACAGGAGGTAACAGTTCGGTAGAGGATGAAATGCAAATTTTGAATTCTAGGTCTAATTTTATAGAGGTCGTTAAGCAATTAAATTTAAATGTAAAATTAATAGCTTTAGGCACTATAAAAAATTCAGAGGTCTATACAAATAAACCAATAAAAATAAATTTTATATCTAATGATTCTATTATAAATGAAGCTAGTTTTACTTTTTTTATAGAGTTGACTTCTGCTAATTCTTTTGGTTATAGTCTAGATATAGATAGTCCTAGTAAGATATTATCTTATGGAAACAAAGTTTCAACCGAAATTGGAGATATTGTGGTAACGCCAAATCTACCATATTTTAAAAGGTACTTAGGTAAAAAATTTAAGATAAGTATTAATCCCGTTTATTCAGTTGCCGAAATTTATCAAGAAAAAATTTCAATAGTACCATCTAGTGAAACATCAAAAGTTTTATCTCTAAGTCTTCAGGATCCTATTCAAAAAAAAGCAATTGATATAATCGATGTATTGATTCAAACTTATAACAAAAATGCTATAGCAGATAAAAAAGCGGTGGCAGATAAAACTGCGGAATTTATTAATGAGAGAATAAGAGAGATTTCAACTGACTTAACATCAACGGATCAAATTGCTGAAGATTTTAAGGCTTCGAAAGGGATAACCGATATTGCTAGTGAAGCAAATTTGGCTATGAACGTGGGGGCTTCAAGTAGGCAAGAATTAGATAATGCTAAGATGCAATTAAATATTGCTTCTGGAGTGAAAGAGTTTGTATCCGGCGAAAGTGGGTATGAGGTTCTTCCAACCAATATAGGTCTCTCTGATCCTACTATAGCAAATACTACAGCAAAATATAATGAATTAGTTTCAGAGAGAAATAGATTGTTACAAAGTGCAGATGAAAAGAATCCTATTGTTGTGAACCTCGATCAAGAATTAAACTCATTAAAAAAATCTATGACTTCAAGCCTGGAAGGTATAGAGCGTAATTTGGGTATGCAGGTGAATAATTTGTCAGGGCAATTAGCACGCATGAATTCTATAAAATATTCTGCACCTAGAAATCAACGTGAATTAACAGATATAACACGGCAACAACAGACTACCGAATCGCTATATTTATATTTGTTGCAAAAGCGTGAAGAATCTCAGATTTCTGCAGCTTCAAGTCCAGAGCAATCAAAAATTATAGATAAAGCCCATGCTATAGGTAATAAGCCTGTGACTCCAAGAAAATCAATTACAATATTAGCGGCATTCATGCTGGGTATATTAGTTCCATTTGGGGTAATTTATGTAAATGATTTAATGGACAATAAAATTCATAATAAAGTTGAATTAGAAAAATTGTTACAAAATGAGGTGCCCGTTTTAGGGGAATTGCCTAAGCTTTCAAAAAATGAATCTAAAATTATGATAAATAATGATCGATCTGTTTTAAGTGAAGCTTTGCGAATTATAAGAACAAATTTAGATTTTTTAATAAATAGTAAAAACGAAAATAAAAATAATATTATATATGTAACTTCGAGTACTCCCGGGGAAGGTAAAACATTTTTATCATCTAATTTATCGATGGTGTTGGCCAGTACAAATAAGAAGGTTTTATTAATTGGTGCGGATATAAGAAATCCTAAGTTGTACAATTTTTTTATTCATCCTGAAATTGATAAGTTGGGAAGGAAAGAACGCAGTAAAGATGTTGGTCTAACTGAATATTTGCATGATGATAAACTGGAGATTAAAGATATTATCAATTCAATGTTGGCATATAATAACACTATAGATGTGATTTATTCGGGCAAAATTCCACCTAACCCTTCCGAACTACTAATGAGTTCTAAATTCAAATTATTGCTAGATGAAGTATCAGAACAATATGATTATGTAATTGTTGATACAGCACCTTTATTGGTTGTTACTGATACCTTGTTGATAAGCAAATATGCTAATCATACACTTTATGTTGTTAGAGCCGGTGTAACTGAAAACCGAGTTGTCGATTATCCAGTTAGTTTAATGAAAGAAGGTAAGGTGAAAGCTTTGTCATTTATTGTTAATGGAGTTAATGATTCTAATTTAGGTTATGGTGGTAAATATGGTTACGGATATGGTAAATCTACAGCCAAATGGTGGAAATTTTAATTTTTTTAATACGTAAAAAACAATCTTAAGTTTTTAACTTTTACATAATTTCATTTAAAAGCTTAGTGTAAACTAAGCTTTTATTCTTTTAATATTAAACTACTATTATTATGTATTAAGATTCATGTTGTCTCTTTAATTTTGATTTGTATTATAGAATGATTTTTCACGGTGTATATATACTTGGTGAAATGCTTTGAACCAATTTAAATATGGTGTCGTGCAGTTAAAAACAATGGATTTCTACAAGTTTTTTTCTCTGTATTTTATCGATGAACATTCTAGTTTAAACGAATATTAGAACAGTATTTTTTTTCCGATTTGTTTATGGTTTATCTTTGGTTATAAATAATAACTACCGATTAATCCAGTATAATTATATCTATATTTTATCATTAAGGTCTATGAAAAATAATTACTTAAACATTCGTGCTACTTTTTCTTCCTTTATATTTTTTTGGATTGTTTTTTTAATAAGTCATAATGTTAATGCCCAGTTCAACTTTGGGGAGAGCAATCTAGATTTAGATGGTTTAACTGATTTGGATGAAGGAGTTACTTCGTTAGAATTTGGTCCAGATGGGAGGCTTTATATTGCAGAATATTCAGGAGCAATTAAAATTTTTACTATTCAAAAACTAGCTGCTAATAATTATAAAGCCATTGATGTAGAAATACTTAATGGTATTAGGGATATTAAAAATCATGATGATGATGGTACTATAAACAATACTTTTGTTGATAGGGAAACTATTGGTTTGGTTGTTACGGGTTCTGAACAAAATCCAATAATTTACGTTTCATCTAGTGATTTTAGGATTGGAGGCATAGAACATGGAGGAGATAAAAATCTCGATACTAATTCTGGTATTATTACCAGATTTAGTAAGAATTCGGGAAGTTGGACTGCTGTGGATATGGTGAGAGGGTTGCCAAGGTCTGAAGAAAATCATGCTACTAACGGATTGCAATTTGCAAATATTTCTGGCACGGACTACTTAATTGTAGCTCAAGGAGGGAATACTAATGGTGGTTCGCCATCTAATAATTTTGCTTATGCTAATGAATATGCTCTTTCAGCAGCCATATTGGCAATTGATATTACTTCTTTAGAAAGTATGCCAATATTAACAGATGCCAACGGAAGAAATTATGTTTATGATTTACCTACTGTAGATGACCCAACTAGGGTTAATATAAATGGTATTACGGATCCTGACGATCCTGCTTACGATGGCGTAGATATTAATGACCCGTTTGGAGGCAATGATGGTCTTAATCAAGCTATGTTATTGCCTGACAGTCCAGTGAAAATTTTATCTCCGGGTTATCGTAATGCGTATGACCTGTATTTGACTGCAAATGGTGCACTTTATGTAACTGATAATGGAGCTAATAATGGTTGGGGCGGATTCCCAATAGGTGAAGGAACTTCTAATGTTACTAATAATTACGACCCTAATGAAACAGGGGGTGATGCTGGAGAGCCTGCTCCAGATGGCGAGTATATCAATAATAAGGATCATTTGACATTGGTTACTAATGATATTCAAAATTATACTTTTGGTTCCTTTTACGGCGGGCATCCAAATCCAATAAGAGCGAATCCTGATGGTGCTGGTCTATATACTCATAATGGTACTACAGGGATATTTCGCACTAAAATATACGACCCCGATATGTCGACTCCAAATTCGACAAATGATGTATCCGAAGCTTTACCTGCGAATTGGCCTCCTGTCAAGGTGCTTCCTAATGATGTTGAAGGGGACTGGCGTGGCCCAGGATTAGCTAATCCTGATGGTCCTATTGATGTTTTGGTTACTACTTGGTCTAAAAATGCCAACTCTATTACCCAATATAATGCAAATAACTTTGATGGTGGTATGCAGGGTAATTTATTGGCGGGTAAAAGTAGTGGAACCATTCATAGAGTTAGTTTAAATACGGATGGAACGCTAAAGGAATAAAGAAAAT
>Ga0209344_10004188_pt1 | contig 13468 bp, 11 predicted proteins | sample Cruoilmetagenom6_FD_187293 | JGI IMG/M metagenome (GOLD analysis project Ga0209344, IMG submission 187293) | Oil polluted marine microbial communities from Coal Oil Point, Santa Barbara, California, USA - Santa Barbara Oil Seep Sample 6 (SPAdes)... | ecosystem: Environmental > Aquatic > Marine...
TGCAACTTTTTGTGGTTTTCAAAGCGGAGCTTTGAGGGATGGGCGCAGCCACTCCCTGGTGTGGTTTAGGTTGATTGGGTGGATATGAAGTATAGCGAAGTGCAACTTTTTTTGGTTTTCAAAGCGGAGCTTTCTAGGACCTCCAGAATACTAAGGCTAATTGCTAGGTTATAGGACACATACTGTAAATTATTCCTTGTTATCCTTTTTAAAAATACTGCCAATGCCCTTGCCGATCTTCTGTATGGTTTCAATTCCTTTGTTGAGGGAATCTGGGTTGATCTGATCATAACGCTTATTCGTAATATTATATACGAACTGTTGTGGGTATATGATAAGCCGACTATTATTCGGGAAATATTTTTCCACTTTGGACGGGAGATTTTCCAATATAGCCATATAAGAGGCAGCTCCCTCACGGGCAGAAACCAAAACAAACAAATCATTTTCAAGTACGTTGCCGGAGAGGTCCTGAAAATTATCCCAATCGTTAAAGTGACTGGCTGTTATTGCAGCCGATATTTTAGCATCCTTGACCATTTTTTGTATGGATTTTAAAGTTGGTTCATTGCAGTACAGCTGAAGGGGGATACTCAATTCCTGAGCCAATTTTGCCATCTTGCCAAACCAAAGACCAAAACCTTTCTCGTGTTCGGTTAAGGGAGGGGCCGCAATTACCATTCTTTGGTGAGTTGCCAAGGGTTTTTCAAAATGACAAATAATAGTCGTTTTATCGGTGTTGCTTATTATGCTGTCCACCTTTTCCCCAATAAGTTTGTCTATAAATCCAGTCCGTTCTGGCCACCCCAAAACAATAATATCCGCCATTATTTCTTTTGAAATACGGGAAATTCCGCTAGCTGCATTGTGATCTATGGTGGCAATGATACTTACTTTTGTTTCAGTTGCGGATGCCTGTTCCACGAATTCCTCCAGTTTTTTTCTAGCCTTTAGAATATTGTTTTCGGCTTCATTATTATTGGAAACTACTGAGAGGACCGATAAGGGATTGGCCGATTTTTTTCCTTTGATAAAAATGGAAAATTCGAGCAGTTTATCCATATTTCCAATATTGGCAATTGGCAGTAAAATATGCTCGCTATCCAAACCCTTTACCTTCAGGGGTCCTGTAGAATCGTCTTCTGTCCCGACCACGAGTTTCTTGGCGGCTTTTTCCGTGACAAAAGAGGCAACAACACAGGTAATTAAAATAAGTATTATGGTTCCGTTCAGAATGTTTTCATCTAAAATTTTGGCTTTATATCCCACTAAAATAACCGCTAGGGTAGCTGCGGCATGGGAACTGCTCAATCCAAAAATAAGTTGTCGTTGGGTTTTGGAGTACTTAAAGGCTAGTTGAGTGACCAAAGCCGCGAACCATTTGCCAAAAAGTGCAACCACCGAAAGTGTTCCCGCTACAATAAGTGCTGTGTCCCCCTTTAGTATAACACTAATGTCAACCAACATTCCTACACTTATCAGGAAAAAGGGTATAAATAGGGAATTGCCTATAAATTGTATTCTGTTCATCAGGGCCGAAGAATGGGGTATATGTTTATTTAGGGCCAATCCTGCTACAAAGGCACCAATGATGGGTTCTATTCCTGCTATTTCGGCCAGAAATGCGGCAAAAAATACAATGGAAAGGACAAAGATATAATGGGAGTGTTTTTCACTTTCCAATTTGCGAAAAAACCAATTCGCTATCCTTGGAATTATAAGGAACATAATAGCAGAAAAGATAGTTAATGAAATTCCCAATTGAATCCAAAAGGCCATGTTCAGACTCCCCTGACTGTTACCCATAATTACAGCTAGAATAATAAGTACGGCCGTGTCCGTTAAGATGGTGCCGCCCACGGTAACGGCTACGGCCTGGTTTTTTGAAACTCCCAATTTGCTCACTATTGGATATGCCACCAGGGTGTGGGTAGCAAACATGCTGGAAGTAAGAAAACTGGCATTAAAGTCATATTCCAAAAAGAAATAGCAAACGGGGAAACCAATGGCCAATGGAAAAATAAAAGTAAAGAATCCGAATACGAGACTTTTGTTTTTGTTGGATTTAAACTCGTTCATGTCCAATTCCAGACCAGCTATGAACATGATATACAATAGTCCAATAGTTGAAAAAAGGTCAATGGCCGAATTTTTTTCCAGAATATTGAGTCCAAATGGCCCTATTGCCACCCCGGAAATAATTAGACCAATAATGCCGGGGATATTTAATTTTTTCAGCAGAATGGGCGATAACAGAATAATAAACAGAATCAAAGAAAATATGAGCACCGGATTTTCCAAGGGCAATTCAAATTCATGTCTGAAGTGTTCAAAAAAATCTTTCATCGCGTTGATGTACCCTTTTTAGGTAAGCTCTAAATTCAACTATTTTTGGTAAATAATATCTGTTTAGGGCAAGAATTCTTTCAAGAATCGATTCCTTGACATGGCCAATACCCAATCTCATAATCTATCTGTATCCATAGGGACTGGAGCTCATAATGAAATCCAACATAAGGAAAGGCTTCCAAAAAAGGTCTCTACCTATTTAGTTGAATGCCATCATTGGCCCAGAATACGGTGTTCTTTGGAATGGTAAAAATTCATTTTTCAATTTTATATAAGAGCAATTCTTCCTTACCATTAGGAAGCGTTGTTGTTCCCGCCAATGCCAAACCAAGTTTTTCCAGCAATCTTTGGGAGGCCACATTGTGTTTGGAGGTTATGGCACTAAGGGAATGGAGCCCGAATTCATCAAAGGCTATATTTTTTAATTTGTCGGCGGCTTCAAAGGCAAAACCTTGACCTTCATATTGGGGTAAAAAGGCAAAACCAATATCGATGCCTTCCAATCCTTCCCTGTCATATAATCCACAACATCCAATTTTTACCTTGTCCGTTTTTCTTATGAGGGTGTAATTGGAATATCCAAGTCTTTCAAGTTGAGGCTTCATCTTGCTTAGGATGTACTCTTTTGCCATTTCGGGCGAGTTGATATTTCTGTCACCTATGTTTTTAAGCCATTTGGGGGTGTTGAACAGCTCATAGATAAAAGCTGCGTCCTCTGCGGAGGTGGGTTTTAGGGTTAACCTTTCGGTCACAAAAGTCTTATAGGGTCCCATATTAAAATTAACTACATTTGTTTGTCCTTGATAGATGCTTGTCCAAGTGTCTGAAACTAAGGCTCGCGCCCGAGAGTGAATTTAATGGTTTTTCAGGTACGCGGTGTGGCATAGGCAAAATAATAAAAAAAGACATGCTTATAATCTATCCTAAAATGTCTAAAAAATAAGCTTAGTTTAGTTAATGGATGGATTAAAAGTAGAGCTGCTTTTTTAGAACACTAATGATACTAATAGATACTGCAAATGAAGATTACCGTAATTTCCGATATTCACGACCATATCTGGAACCTACAAAAGGCCTTGTCCATGCCGGAATTACAAGCTACGGAAGCGATGTTGTTCTGTGGTGACCTTTGTTCGCCCTTTGTCATACATTTATTGGGGCGTGCGTATTCCAATCCCATCCATATGGTATTGGGCAATAACGATGGGGATGTTGAGGCTATCATAGGGAATTCTAAGAAATATCCGAATATTCATATTCACGGAGAATATTTTAGAGGCGACTTGGGTGGTAAATCCTTGGCCATGAACCACTACCCTGAAAAAGCAAGGGCAATGGCGGAGAATGGAGGGTATAACATAGTGTGCTATGGACATAATCATACCGTAGTGAACGGTGAAATGGTTGGCGACACCCTGCTGATCAATCCAGGGGCCATTATGGGGTATCATGGAGGTAAGCTAATGGATATCCCTGCAACCTATTTGGTATTGGATACCGACCTGTTAAATGCGAAAGTTTGTCAAATTTGAACTTCCCAGTCTTTATGACTATGGAAGACAGGCTCGCACAATTAGCGGTTATTGCGTTGGATTCTAAATGGTTATGTCACGAGCGTGACGCTCGCGCCAGCGTGGCAAAAGTTCGTCAAATTTGAAAATCCCGGTCTATAGGAGTATGGTAGGCCCGTCTGCCGACTGAGCCAGGCTCGCGACAGCGGGGTTATTTTTTCATAATTTGACGATAAAGTTCACTGACAGAAATATCATTTTCTCCTTGTAATTCACTTGTGACCATATCGCTTATTTTTACGGCTCCTCCACGACCACTTAATCCTTCAAAATCACCTTTCCTTGACCAATCCCATTTACGTCCTGACTTTAATACTTTTAAAATACTTTCCTCGTCAAATTGTCCTTGAGAAAGAGCTATGTCTATTACTGAAGATCCAATAAAACAAATTCCCCAAAGACCAACACCTCTTAGTGCCAAATACTCTTTTGGTTCATTCCATGCTTCAGGTATCCATTTTTTTACAGCTTCAAAATAGTTCTTTATGACTTTATATTGAGCATCTGCATCTTTTAGGGCAGTAAGTTTAGTTGGTCTTGAAAGCATATACTGGATACCTGTTTTTATTGACCTAAGTGGGATAGTATTACCTCCAAGATTTTTACCTCCTTCATAAATCCTATCAAATAAGGGGCTTTCTTCATCTTTACTCAAAAGTTGGGCAATGTGTAAAGCAGGATCTTTGCGTTTTAATTCTTCCTCGGGTGTAAGTCTTGTTTCAATGTTATCTAAGTGGCTGGTATTCATTCTTTTTTGATTATTATTGATATCTCTAAACAAGGATATTTCTTCTTGTAAGCTTATATCGTAACTAACGCAAAAAGATACTTCTTTGTTAATTGGTGGATAGTCCTTGTGTTTTCCATCTGCAAAATGTAAACGGTGATTACCATCCACCCTTGAGATACTGATTTTTTTTTCTTTTTCAATAAGGTCAAGATCAACTACTAAATATCCATAATTTTGGTTGTTTAGATCTGGAATAAAGTCATAACACTTTTTGTTGCGTATACAAAAGAAAACTTCTGGCCAAAAAGCAAGATTACTATTCTTTACATAGAAATAAGCATCTTTAGCATGTTTGGCACTTAAATCTCGTTGTGTTCCAGTTGGATTATTTTTTTTATCATAAATATCTGCCTTAGAAATTAGTGCAAGCTCAGATAATTTTCCAAAACCTCTAAATACTTTTACTCCTAAGACTTCACCTTTGATTACAGGAAATTTAAATTTCATATTAACTATATTATTTTGGATTCGGTACCAAGTACCAATTTCTTTAAATGAGACTCCCAATCGTTTTTACTCTTTTGGGATAAGTATATTAAATAGTAAGTAACTGCTGATTTCAAAATTTGCTCGTATTGTTTCCAATCAGTCTCAACTTTTCTTAATTTTTTTTTAATACTACTACCATTAAGGTCGCCGTGTACAATTTTACTTCGCACCTCATAAAGTTTTTTCATTTCTTCAAATGTGTTTTCTCTTTCATGGGGCGATGTGCTAGTAATATATGCTATATATAATGACAGTTTATATGTTAGCTCTGAATTACCGGGTATTAAAGTCTCAAAACAAATTGTTGTATCAACAACCTTATCAAAAAATTCAGTCCTTAATAAAGCAGAATTATATTTTTCGAGTGTAAAAATGACCTCAGGTGTTTTTTTAACAGAGGAGTCAATAATTTTATAAAATTCAGATACTGCAGGTCTTTTTATACCGTTATGGAATTTAAACTTATAAGAACTTATTTTGTTTAGCCCGGCTAAAGCCTCGAAATCAGCAATCTCTTTGATTTTTAATTTTTTTTCTCCAGTTACAATTCCGGCCCATGTGGTAACTATTGGATATTCACTAAAAACATTTAAGCAAAATATTGTTTTGTTTTTTAGGGATTTGGCAAGATCTTTATCAATCTGTCTTGCTTTGTACTTGATGCATTTGGTCTTGTTTATATTTAGAATATTTTTATACTCATCTTTGGCTCCCCTAAAGAACGCACTAAATTCATCATCAGTTATTCTGTCAATAAATATATCATCATTGAAATAAAATGGCGGTCCTGGAAAAAGACTTACACTTTTGTTTAATAATGGGATAATAATTAGTTCATTCATTTTAATTATATCTGGCTAACTATAAATTTAGCATAATATTCCTAGTTATGTATTGTTAGCTTCGTATACTAATTAATTTTCAATATATTATAGTAATTTGATAATATGGTTCCTTTAATTACTCTAATATAATAATTCTTTTCATTTAAAGGTTTCCATTTATTTTTGGAAATTTATGGATACTATTACTTCACAGGAAAATCTTTATGAATATTTTTAAGTCCCGTTTTGGCCACTTTTAGTGCACGTAAGGTTTTTTTGGATTTTTGTGAATGGGCTTCCATGCGCTGTAGCACATTCTTTAAGGTTTTGGTGGCTTCTACTAACAGGAGGGCCTTGTTGATCGTGACGCTTGCCAAATGGGTAAATTAGACCTGTCTTGCGACATAGGCTGACCCCAGCGATGAAATCCCACTGGTTCGTTCTTGATTAATATGTATCCATGTCTTCAAGTCCATGATAGTTATTTCCTGTGTTTTTAATGGTTCTTATGATTTAGGGTGAAATACTTATATGGGGGCAAAAGCGAAGGTGGGATGAAAAAAGCAGAATAGTTACTTAATTTAAATTTCTCGGAATCGTAAAGTAAAATATACTTCCTTCATTTTGATTGGTATCTACCCAAATAACGCCTCCATGCAAATGAACTATCTTTTCACAATGGGCAAGGCCAATTCCGCTTCCTTCATAAGCATTTCGTTTATTGAGTCGTTGGAAAATTGCAAAAACATTTCGATGGTCTTTTTCAGGAATTCCTATACCATTGTCTGTTACGGAGAATTTCCAATAGTCATTATCTTCTTGTACACCTATGTGAATTTTAGGTGAACTTCCTTTTTTTTGGAATTTTATAGCATTGCTTATCAAGTTTTGAAACAGAAGTCGGACCTCTGTCTTGTAAGCCTTTATAATGGGTAACTTATCAGTGGTAATTTGGGCATTTTCCCTATCTATTATAGTAGTAAGATCAGTGGTAATTTCGCGAATGGTTTCATTACTATCAAAAGTCATCAGCTCTTTTCCTTTTCCAATTCTGGAATAGTCCAAAAGCCCCTTTATAAGTTCGCTCATTCTATCGGTTGCCTCGGTCATGAAATTTAACGAAAATTGGGCATCTTCATCCAATTTATCGGAGTATTGTTCCTGTAAAATGTAGATCATGCTTTTTACGGTTCTCAGTGGTTCTTGTAGATCATGGGAGGCAATATATGTAAATTGTTCAATTTCCTTATTCTTTAATTTAAGGTTCTCATATTGCAAAGACAATTGGGTATGTTTGGTTATGTCCTGCCTAATGGTTAAAAATTGGTAAATTTCCCCAAGTTCATTTTTAAAAGGAATGATTACCGTATGTACCCAATAGAATTTACCATTCTTGGTTTTGTTTTTAATACCTCCTATCCAAATTTCCCCCTTTTTTATTTCCGACCATAAATCCGTGAAAAATTGCTTTGAATGGTGACCGGAATTAATGATTCTATGCGATTTTCCAATTAGTTCTTCCCGGTCATAATTGGAAACCTTGCAAAATTTATCATTAACCGAAATAATAACGCCATTCGCATCTGTGATATCTACAAGGGAACTATTATCCAAAGCTTCTTTATATAGTTTCGTTTCTTGCATTGAAGTACGAAAGGCTTTTTCAAACAAATTCTTGTCATATTGTGACTTGTTCAATTGGATGGCTATTACAAAAGGGTATACCCCGGCCGCAAAAACAGCAATGAGGGTATATATAATAAAACCTGTATTTACATCAATTATATTATTGTTGATTAGGTATAAATATAAAAGACCCATACCCATAATTGCAGCAAAATTATAGGGAACCACCGTTCTTATTACCTTACTGCCCGCATATTTTCCCAATATCAATTTGTTCAAACCTACAGGGGCATTCTTGTGGAATAAATAACCAGTATACAAGAATATAATTAAAGAGGTGTGAATTGGTATGGGTATCAGAAAACTGGCAGCATTTCTTGGAATATTTAATATGAAGTTAATTATGATAACAAAATTTAATAGTATAACTGCGAAATAAATGAAATTGGCAAATCTTCTTAGCCCTTCGGATTTCGAATCCATTCCCCAAGTTGAAATTCCCAATAAAAAGAAACAAACTGCAGTAGCAAGGGACATTGTCCCCAGCAATTTTATAGCATTGGTGTCATTCACAAACGAGATGTTATCGCCAAAGTAATTGCCAAAAAAATGTTGACCAATTGTTAGTAGGGCAAAAAGTAGAACACAAGTAATAGTGGCCCTGTTTATAATTAAAAAAGGAGTTGATTTTCTTTGTGAGGCCAATACCCCTGCACTTAATAGAAAGAAGGAAAGTGCAGTAATAAATGCCATGGGAGGAACCCCTGGTACAATATTTAGAATTGCTTGAATATTAAACAGCCATAAACCAATTACGGTTATACTTATTGCCAATACCAATAAACTAGTATTTTTAATGTTTCTGGACTTAATGGCCTTTAATGTTATGGTCATATAATTTTTTAAAAATAACTTTTTAACTTCCCATATTTTTAGTGAAGATTAAAATGAAGTTGTGATTTTCCAAGCTGTTAGGTAAGCGGAAAAATATCGAAAGCTGTATGTATGATTCTATAACTGTTGTATGTTACTATAATTATCAAATTGTAACAACTTATAAATCAATGCGGACTCTTGTATTGTAAAGGGCAACACTATTTTTATATCGAGGGCACAAAAAATTCTTCAACTATTTCTTCAATCATTTCTACAGTTAGAGGCTTGTTCCTGTAACCATTAATTGTAGTGTAGTTTTCGGCTTTCTTTATGTCATCAGGGTTTAAAGAAGTGGTTAGCATTATCAAAACAACGTCACCTTGTGTGTTCTCATTCAATTTTTCATATTCCTCTAAAAATTGCCAACCATCCATAATGGGCATGTTAATGTCTAAAAATATGATATTGGGTTTTGGCGCAGTTTCATTTTCCTTGGAATGGAGATATTCCAATGCTTCCTGACCATTTTCGGTAATAACTATGTTCTTGGCGCATTCTGTTTTTTTAAGAATGAATTTGTGCACGAAATTTGTTGCATTATCGTCATCAATTAAGAGTATGGAATCGAGTTTTGTTTTCATATTTTTCGAGGTTAGTATTTCTGCTATATTATAGCGGGCTTTATTTTCCTTTTTTAGATGAGCTTTATCCTTCGCATTTCATTTAACGGACCAATGGAAATATATAAAACCTTGTCTAGTTAGTTCTTAACTCTATTATTCTAAAAAAAGTATAATGAACATATTAAAATGTAAGAAAATTCTGAATTTTTATCAAATCACAATCTCCAATGACTTAGAATTCGGAATATTTTTGTTTTTAGAAGTGGGAAAGCTGGGATTTTATCAAAAAAAAACCATACCCCCAAGACATTGTTATGTGCATGTAGGTATGGCTCAATATAGTGTATTTTAAATGCGAATCCCTATGGAGTTACGGTAACTTCCAAGGGGTGTTGGAGCTGTTCGGAAAAGGCGTCCAAATACTGCTCCCAATCCGCTTTGCTGTTAAATTGCCCGCTTTTCTTCCAACCGAAACCGGCGTAGTAGGTTACTTCCTTGTCTTTTACTTTCAAATGGGCATAGGCATTGCTCAGGTCAATTGTGGAAACATCATACTTTTCAAAATCGAGGAAGGTATCCGTGGGGGCAAGGATGGCGGTACCCAATTCCGAAATCCCATGTGGCTGCCAGTAGCTAACCCATCCCTTTTCCATACTCCCGCTTACTTCCCCGTCCTTTTCATGTAGGGTGAGTCCGGCATAAATATCGTCTACACCCTCTAGGCTGATTTTGAATTTGGATAAATTTTGCCCTAGGTCCAAACTTATAACTTTGGATTCCTTAATAGTTTTTCCGTTGGCATCCCAAGCCTCGTATGCCAAATAAAAGCTGGTTCTAAATGGTCCGGTGGTAATGGTACGCCATTGCGTATAGTTTTTGGAAAAGTAGTAGGTACTGTCTACCTTGACGGCAATTCCTCCAACCCCACGACTTGCGCCTACGTGAAAATCATCCAGACCTTCGCCCGTATCCTTATGGTAACTGCCGGTTCCACTTAGTTCCTTTTTATACCACTTGTCAATTATGGGGTAGTCTACACGCTTCAACCAGGCATCCACACCACTGGATAAAGTGCCGCCCGGTATATTTTCTTCTATCATTTTCTGCGCGGTGGGGCCGTACACCCTAAAGGCAACCTTATTGTTCTCCCAGGTGTAATCATCCGTACGTTCCGGAACAAACCGGGAGTAACACAGCTCCTCCGCCGTTGGGTTTTCCCCTGGTGCTACTGTGACCACTACAAACTTGCTTTCCCCTTTCGCCTTCATTCTGGGTTGAAATAGGATCATATCCATAGTCCCATCCCCATCATTATCCACCATTTGGATAATTTCAAGGGTATTGGTTTTCAGATTCTTAATGCCCACCGTAGTTAGGTTGTCCACTTTTAACATAGCCTTGGTGAGTTCAACGGTCTCCGTAGCCCTTTCCCGGTCAAGAACATTTTTTACCGTGATGGTAGTGGGCATTTCTTTTTCGGAACAGCCAACGGGCAGCACCGCCATAACGGAAAAAAGAACTGTTTTATAAATTGCTTTCATGATTGTTTTTTAACTTTCATTGGCAGGTTTCCCAATGGTGGCCAAGATACCTCCGTCTACATAGACTATTTGTCCATTTACAAAATCACTGGCCTTGGAACTTAGGAATATGGCAGCACCTTGTAGGTCATCGGGATCTCCCCATTTACCGGCTGGCGTTCTGCCCACTATAAAATCATTGAACGGATGCCCATCAACTCTAATAGGGGCGGTCTGTGCCGTGGCAAAATAGCCCGGTCCTATTCCATTGACCTGAATATTGTGCTTGGCCCATTCCGTGGCCATATTACGGGTGAGCATTTTTAAACCGCCTTTGGCCGCGGCATAGGCACCTACCGTATTTCGGCCCAATTCGCTCATCATGGAACAAATGTTGATGATCTTGCCTTCCTTTCTGGCAATCATACCCTTTACCACGTGTTTGGAGACGATGAACGGACTCACCAAATCTACTTTTACCACTTCTTCAAAATCGGAAACCTCCATTTCCTCCAAAGGAATTCTTTTGATGATTCCGGCATTGTTAACCAGGATATCTATATTTCCTACCTCTTTTTCAATTTTTGAAATATTTTCCTTGACCTTGGTCTCATTGGTAACATCAAAGAGGTAGCCATGGGCATTTAGCCCCAAGTCCCTGTATTCGGCAACGGCCTTGTCCAATTTGGCCTGGGAGGAGGCGCCGTTAATGACCAAGGTGGCACCTGCTTTTCCCAGCCCTATGGCCATGGCTTTTCCAAGGCCATGCGTTGCTCCCGTAATCAGAGCGGTCTTAGCTGTTAAATCAAATAGATTCAATGACATAGTTAAGTTTTCTTAGGGTTATTTTAAGTCCTTTATCTTGCAGTGGTCCATATCTCCATAATCCAGGTTTTCACCGGCCATTCCCCAGATAAAAGTATAATTGCTGGTTCCTGAGCCAGCATGTATGGACCATGGCGGGGAAATTACCGCTTCGTTATTGGCCATCCAGAGATGTCTAGTTTCTTGTGGTTGTCCCATAAAATGGCAAACGGCCTGCTCTTCGGGGACCTCAAAATAGAAATAAACCTCCATTCTCCGGTCATGTACATGTGCCGGCATGGTGTTCCAAACACTTCCAGGTTTTAATTCCGTCATTCCCATTTGCACCTGGCAGGTCTCTACCAAGCTGTTTACGATCAATTTCCTGATAGTTCTGGCATTGGAGGTTTCCATAGATCCCATTTCCACGATCTCCGCATCGGCACGACTTATTTTTTTGATAGGAAATACCTTGTGGGCAGGGGTTGAATTAAGATAGAATTTGGCAGGCTTATCCGCACTGTTACTGCTGAAGCTCACCTCTTCATTTTCTTTTCCTATATATAAGGCCTCCTTATAATCCAGATCATATTTCTGGCCATTGACGGTGACAGAACCAGCCCCGCCTACATTGATGATACCAATCTCCCTTCGTTCCAAAAAATAATCCGATTTTAATGGATCTATGGTGGGTAATTTTAATGAGGTCTTAAGGGGTACGGCCCCTCCAATTATAAATCTGTCAAAATGGGTGTAGACTAAATTGATGGTGTCTGCTTCCATTAAATTTTGGATTAAGAACTCCTTTCTAAGTCCTTCGGTGGTCAACTCTTTGGTCTCCTTTGGAGAGCAGGCATATCTAACCTCGTAATTGTTGTTCATGTTTCTAAATATCTAATTAAAAGTTTTAAATCGCAGCGAATAAAGCAGTGTTTCTATGGCCAGTTCGTAAAGGTATTAAAAATTAATCAAAATACAATCGATTGTATTAATGAATGTGTATATTTGCTTAAAAACGTCAAGATACTCATTATTTATGGAAAATAAAACAACCATACACGATATTGCCAAGGCCTTGAAGATTGATGCCTCTACAGTTTCACGGGCTTTGAACAACAGTCCAAGGGTGAGCCAGAAGACCAAAGAAAAGATTTTGGCCAAGGCTAATGAATTAGGTTATCAACGGAATGTACTGGCTTCAAATCTTCGTAAAAGCGTAACCAATACCATTGGGGTGATCGTTCCTAGAATATCCAGGCACTTCTTTTCATCCGTTATTTCGGGTATAGAGGAAGCCGCTTATGACGCGGGCTATAATGTAATTATCTGTCAGTCTTTGGAGCAATTGAAACGGGAACGTAAGATTGTGGAAACCTTATTGGCAAACCGGGTAGCCGGGGTATTGTTGTCCGTCTCCATGGAAACGGTTGAATACGACCATTTATTGAACATGAAAAACAATGGCACCCCATTTCTGTTTTTTGATAGGCATTGTGAGATTGAAGGTATAAGTAGCGTGCTAATCGATGACTTTCAAGGCGGTTTTGATGCCACGGAGCATTTAATTCTGAACGGATGTAAAAATATTGGGCATTTTTCCGGGCCCCAGGAATTGGCTATTTATAGAAATAGGACTGAAGGGTATAGAAAGGCCTTGGAAAAACATAAAATTCCCTTTAGACCCGAATTGGTACTGCGTTCCAGCCTAATGGAAAATGACGGGGCAGAGGGTGCCAAAACTTTACTTTCCTTACCAACTAGAATAGATGGTTTGTTCTCTGCCAATGATGTTGCAGCCATTGGTGCAATGAAATATTTCAAGAAGAAAGGAGTAAAAGTTCCGGAAAAAGTGGCAATTGTAGGGTTCAGTAACGAGCCTGTTTCTGGGATAATAGATCCCTCCCTGACCACTATTGATCAGCCGGGTTTTCAAATTGGGCAAATAGCTACAAAATTATTATTGGAAGAAATAAACAATACACCTAGTGCTACTGCT
>Ga0209344_10004189_pt1 | contig 13463 bp, 12 predicted proteins | sample Cruoilmetagenom6_FD_187293 | JGI IMG/M metagenome (GOLD analysis project Ga0209344, IMG submission 187293) | Oil polluted marine microbial communities from Coal Oil Point, Santa Barbara, California, USA - Santa Barbara Oil Seep Sample 6 (SPAdes)... | ecosystem: Environmental > Aquatic > Marine...
GACGTTTTTCGCGATGAAATGCAGGTGCATACAGGCGGTAATGTTGCGCGGCTCTTCCATCATGAAGGTCAAGAATTCGCGGAACAGCGCGTTGTACATCTGATCGACATCCTCATCACGCGCGATCACGTCGCGGGCCAGATCGGCGTCGCGCTGGATATAGGCGTCGAGCGCGTCTTTCAGCATGGCCTCAACCGTGCCGGCCATCCGCCGGATCGCGCCGGTGCTGTCGCTTATGGGCGGCATTTGGTTCAGCACCGTGCTGCGCTTGGCCATGTTTTTTGCATAGTCGCCGATACGTTCGAGGTTGGCGCTAATCTTAATCACGCTCAAGATCAGGCGCAGATCAATCGCCGTGGGGGCGCGCAGAGCGATTACGCGGGCCGCGCTTTCGTTGATCTGCTCCTCAAGCGCGTCGATGGCCTTGTCCCCTGCCCTGACCTCCTGCGCCAGTTCTTCGTCGCGGGTTTCCAGCGATTGCGCACTGCGCAGAATGGCGGCCTCAACCAGTCCGCCCATCTTCAGGATTTGCGCTTGAACGGCTTCAAGATCACGGTCAAAGGCTGATGCAATGTGTTGTTCTGACATGGTTTTATCCAATCCGGCCGGTGATGTAGCTTTCGGTGCGGGGGTCTTGGGGTCTGGTAAAGATGTCATCGGTATCGCCAAACTCCACGAGGTTGCCAAGGTGGAAAAAGGCTGTCTTTTGGCTGACCCGGGCGGCCTGCTGCATGGAGTGTGTAACGATTACGACCGAATAGTTCTGGCGCAATTCGTCGATCAGTTCTTCGACCTGCGCGGTGGCGATGGGATCAAGGGCGGAGCAAGGCTCGTCCATCAAAAGCACCTCAGGTTCCGTGGCCACCGCACGGGCGATACAGAGACGTTGCTGCTGGCCACCCGACAGGCCGGTTCCGGGCGCGTGCAACCGGTCCTTCACCTCGTCCCAGATCGCCCCGCGCCGTAGTGCTTGCTCGACGATCCCGTCGAGGTCCGCTTTGTTACGGGCCAATCCGTGAATGCGCGGGCCATAGGCCACGTTATCATAGATCGACTTCGGAAACGGGTTTGGCCTTTGAAACACCATGCCGACCTTGGCGCGCAGCTGCACCGGATCGACGCGTTTGTCGTAGATGTCTTCGCCATCGATCCGAATATCACCGGTCACGCGGGCTGCATCAATTGTGTCGTTCATCCTATTGATACAGCGTAGAAAAGTCGACTTCCCGCAGCCTGAGGGGCCGATGAACGCGGTGACGGTCTTGTCGTTGATGTCGATGTCCACATCGCGGATTGCTTGGCTGTCGCCATAGTAGACCTGCACATTGCGGGCCGCGATTTTGACGGGGTGGTTTGTCACGTTCTGCTCCAGCATTTGAGTATCTTTCATTGTCCCGTCCCTTTTTACCAGCGCCGCTCGAACCGGCGGCGCAGCAGCACTGCGATGGCGTTCATCGAGATCAGGAACACCAGCAAGATGATGATACCGCCCCAAGCGCGTTCGTAGAAAGCCGGATCTGCGCGTTTGGCCCATTCGTAGATCTGCGCAGGCATGGCGGAGTTCGGGGCCATGAGCCCTTCGGCGATGCTCTCGGGCGGGTTGGAGGCGATGAAGCCGACCATGCCGATCAACAGCAGCGGTGCGGTTTCGCCAAGCGCTTGGGCAAGGCCGATGATCGTGCCTGTCAGGATGCCGGGTGCCGCCAAGGGCAGCACGTGGTGGAAGACCGATTGCATTTTTGATGCCCCTACCCCAAGCGCTGCATCGCGGATCGACGGCGGTACGGATTTCAGCGAGGCGCGGGTCGAGATGATGATCGTCGGCAAGGTCATCAGCGTCAGCACCAGACCACCGACCAAGGGCGCGGAGTTCGGCAGGTGCATGTAGTTGATGAACACCGCAAGTCCCAGGATACCAAAGACAATCGACGGCACCGCCGCGAGGTTGCTGATGTTCACTTCAATGATGTCGGTGATCCAGTTCTTCGGCGCGAATTCCTCTAGGTAAATCGAGGCCGCGACCCCGATGGGCAGCGCCAGCACCAGCACCACCAGCATCATGGCAAAGGAGCCGAGCATCGCCACCCCCATGCCCGCCGCTTCGGGCCGCGCGTCAGAGGCATCGGCGCCGGTGATGAAGTTGAGGTTAAGGCGCTTTTGCAGGCTGCCGTCAGCGATCAGCGCATCGACCAGATCAAGCTGGGCGGCGTTGATGTTCTTGTCATTGGCGATGCTCTCACGGCTCACGCGGCCTTTGAGGTAGCCATCGACGCGGCTGTTGGTCAGGAACTCGAATTCCACCGTGCTGCCGATCAGCTCAGGTTTGGCCAGCACATGATTGCGCAACTGGGCGGCAGCGTCTTTCGATAAAAGGTCCGCCATCGCTTTGGGCTTCAGCGATGTCTCGATCCCGGCCTCCGCAATTTTGGTCTCAAACGCCGCCTTGGTCAGCGGCGCATAGCCAAAGGTCGAGACCTTTTTGATCTCAGCGAGGTCGCGGTTGCCGTTCTTGTCGAGCTTCTCTTCCAGCAGCGGCACCGACAGGGTGACATAGGTCTGCTGAAACGCGCCCGTGCCGCGCGAAACGATAGTGAAAAGCAGCGTCAGCAGCATCAGCAGGCCGATGGCAATCGCCACGATTCCATAGAGCTTGAACCGGCCTTCAGCAGCATTGCGGCGTTTCGTGCGCCCGTCTTGCACCAGCAAGGACGCGCCGCGCGGGTCCGCGATGGGCGCTGCGGGGTTGGGGATATCGCTCATTCGTACTGCTCCCGATATTTGCGCACGATGTAGAGGGCCAGCACGTTCAGGCCCAGCGTCAGGACGAAGAGGGTGAGGCCGAGTGCGAAGGCCACCAGCGTCTCCGGGCTGGCGAAGTCGCTGTCCCCGGTCAATTGGCTGACGATGCGGGTGGTGATGGTGGTCATGGCTTCGAGCGGATTGCCCGAGATCCGGGCGATCGCCCCTGCCCCCAACACCACGATCATCGTCTCGCCAATGGCGCGGCTGGCGGCGAGCAGCACGGCGCCGACGATACCGGGCAAGGCCGCGGGGATGACGACTTGGCGAATGGTCTCAGACTGGGTCGCGCCCAGCCCGAAGGAGCCGTCGCGCAGGGATTGCGGCACGGCGTTAATGATATCGTCCGACAGTGACGAGACGAAGGGGATCAGCATGATGCCCATGACCAACCCAGCCGTCAGCACCGAGGTCGCGCCCGACATCCAGTCGACGCCCAAAAGCCCGTCTTCGCCGCGTCCAAAGATCTTGACCAGTGCAGGGCCGACGGTCAGCAGCGCGAAAAGACCGTAGACGATGGTCGGGATACCGGCGAGGATTTCGAGCAACGGCTTGGCGGTGGCACGGACCTTGGGACCGGCATATTCGCTGAGGTAGATCGCCGCGAAAAGCCCAATAGGCACGGCCACGGCCAGCGCGATAATCGAGATATAGAGCGTGCCCCAGAGCAGCGGCAGGATCGACAGATCGCTGTCCCCGCGAAAGTTTGGTGCCCAAGAGGCGCCGAAGAAGAAGTCTGTCCACGGATGCAGGCTGAAGAAGTTAATCGTTTCGAACAACATCGACAAAACAATGCCCACGGTGGTCAGGATCGCCAGAGAGGCCGCGAGGATCAGCAGCGCTTTGACAGCGCTTTCAACGCGATTGCGGGCGCGGAAGTCGGCGTGGCTTTCGCGGTAAGCCAGCAGCACCCCGGCAAGCGCCAGCAGCAGAACGAAGACGTTCCGTCCGACATGGCCCAAAGCGTTCATCTCGCGGTAGGCCTGCGCGGCTTGCAGAACCTCCGGGCTGACCTCGGCACCGATGGCGACACCGCGCTCGGCCAGCCAAGCACGCAGATCGTCGGCGGCGGTCAGATCGGCGACTTCCTCGTTGGAGACCGCCCCCGCCCCCACAGCCGCGTCCAGCCCTTCGGCCAGTCGGCGTACATCGCTCATGATCAGGTTCACCGATGACCCTTCGGGCACCGCTTGGGCCGGGATCATTTCTACGACAGAGGATTGCACCAGCATCGGTTGCACGAGCAGCCAGATGCCCAGAGCCAAAAGCGCGGGCACCGCCACGCTGAGCACGGCGTTGTAGCCGTAATAGCTGGGCAGTGAATGCAGTTTGCGGCTGTCACCCCCGGCAGAGATCATCGCTCGGCGGCGGGCAAGGAAATATCCGCCAAGTGCCAGCGCAGCAATGACGATCACCAGCGGCAGCACCGCGCCTGTTGTCAGTATTTGTCCCACATGTCCCCCAGTGGATCAAAAGCAGCAACCGGGGGCAGTCGCCCGCCCCCGGTGTCATTCGCTTGGGTTCAGGAACCGCCGCCCATCACGGTCTCATCGGTCACGACCGACTGGGTCTCAGCCAGTTCAGGGTCGGACACCAGACCGTATTCGGCCAGCGGGCCGTCGGGGCCGGCGACTTCGTCAGCGACGAAGAACTCGGCGTATTCCTTCAGGCCGGGGATCACGCCGATGTGGGCCTTCTTGACGTAGAAGAACAGCGGGCGCGACACGGGGTAGTCACCGGAGGCAATGCTCTCTGTGGTCGGCTCGACACCGCCCATGGTGGCAACCTGCAGCTTGTCGGTGTTGTTTTCATAGAAGGCCAGACCGAAGACGCCGATGCCGTCCTGGTTGCTTTCAATGCGGGCCAGCGTCTCGGTGTAGTCGCCGTCGATGTCGACAGACTTGCCGTCGCTGCGCAGGCTGATGCATTCTTTCTCAGCGGCTTTCTTGTCGCCTTCCGCCGCTTCTAGGAACGCCTCGAAATCGCCCGTGGCTTCGCAGCCGGCCAAGATCACCTTCTCTTCGAATACTTCGCGTGTGCCGTGTTTGGTGCCGGGAATGAAGGCTTGGATCGGCTGCGCGGGGAACGCCGGGTTCACTTGGTCCCAAGTGGTATAGGGGTTCTCGCTCACCTCGCCGTCGACGACGACCTTGGCAGAGAGCGCCTTGTACCAATCGGTTGGCGTGAACTCGAAGCTATTGCCGTTGATGTCGGAGGCGAAGACGATGCCATCATAGCCGATGCGCACTTCGATGATGTCGGTCACGCCGTTCTCGGCACAGGCGGCCACTTCGGCCTCTTTGATCTGGCGCGAGGCGTTTGCTACGTCGATGGTGTTCTCGCCCACGCCTTCGCAGAAACGCTTGAGGCCCGCCGAAGAGCCGCCCGATTCCACGACCGGTGTCGGGAAGTCAAAGTTCTCGCCAAAGGCTTCGGCGACGATGGAGGCATAGGGCAGCACGGTCGAAGAGCCGGCGACCTGCACTTGATCACGTGCGGCAGCAGCACTGGCGGATACGGCAGCAATTGCCAGAGCGGAGGTTGTGAGTTTTACGAGGGACATGAGGTCTCCTGTCAGATGCGAATTGGCGACCACCCCATGGTGATCTGGCCCCCGGTCTATGAAGGGCGTGCTGCGCTTATGTGACAGGTCTGTTACAGTTTCATGACAAGGGGCCGCCGCCCCGAATAATTTTCGAAAAATTCAGTGCGAATAATTCTCAAGCGGCAAAATAACTTTGAATTCAGCGCCTTCGCCGGGCGTACTGGTGACCTTCATCCGCCCGCGATGACGGTTGAGGATGTGTTTAACGATCGCCAGTCCCAACCCGGTGCCCCCCAGACTGCGGCTGCGGTGGCTGTCTACACGGTAGAATCGCTCGGTCAGGCGCGGGATGTGGAGCGCATCAATGCCGGGGCCGTGGTCCCTGACGCTCACATGCACCGCCGCACCGCGCATGGCGGTGTCTTGGGCGACGATCTGGGCCGTGACTTCGACGCTCTTGTCACGCCCCCCGTATTTAATGGCATTCTCAATGAGGTTGGTGAACACTTGCATGAGTTGATCCGCATCGCCCAAGACGGTGGCCGGGGTGTCGCCCAAGTCAGGCGCCAGCGTGACGCCACTATCAGCGGCCAAGGGTGCAAGGTTGCGCAGGGTCGCGCCAAGGACATCGCGCAGGTCGATCCGCGCGTCGGGCCGCACACGCTCTTCGGCTTCGACCCGGCTGAGCGACAACAACTCGCCAACCAGCCGGTTCATGCGTTCGGCCTCTTTGGCCATGATCTCCAAAAACCGCTCTCGCGCCGCTGTATCTTCGCGCGCCGGGCCTTGCAGGGTTTCAATGAACCCCATAAGCGCAGTCAGGGGCGTGCGCAGTTCATGGCTGACATTGGCGACGAAATCCCGCCGCATCTGGCCTGCTTGGGCCATTTCGGTGACATCATTGAAGCTGAGCAAAACGACGCCATCCCGGCCCAAAGGCCGCAGGCTGACGTCGTAATTGGCCCCGCTGTCCCCCGCGCCGGTGGCATAGCGCGCTTGCTGCGGCCCCTGCCCGGCGAAGCATTTTTCCACCGCCGCGACCAACCCCGGCTGCCGCAGCGCGGTGATGTAATGCCGCCCCGCCAAGCCTTGGCCGAGCAGGTCTTCGGCCTCGGCATTCAGCACCGTGATCCGTTCATCCGCGTTGATCGTCAGACTCGGCAGCGGTAGCGCCGCGACGAGTTCGGTCAGGGTGACAGGCGTGTCGCCCATGTCAGAGCGGTTCGAGGTCGCGCCGGAAGCGGGTGGCGTTTTCGGCATAGTGTTTGGCGCTGGCAGTCAGCGCTTGGATCGCGGCTTCGTCCAGTTCCCGCACAACCTTGCCGGGGGCACCCATGACCAGAGAGCCGTCAGGAATGACTTTGTTCTCGGTAATCAACGCCCCTGCCCCGATCAGGCAGTTTTTGCCGATCTTGGCGCCGTTGAGCACCGTCGCTCCCATACCGATCAGCGAATTGTCCCCAATGGTACAGCCGTGCAGCATGACCTTGTGGCCAATGGTGCAATCCTCGCCCACGGTCAGCGGGTAGCCCATATCGGTGTGAAAGACGCAGTTCTCTTGCACGTTGCTGCCGCGGCCTACGGTGATCATCTCATTGTCGCCGCGCAGGGTGCTGCCAAACCAGACGGAAGCTTCAGCCCCGAGGGTCACTTTGCCGATCACATTGGCATCAGGGGCCACCCAAGCATCGGGCGAGACATCGGGGCGGGCATCGGCGAGTGCGTAAAGGGTCATTTTAACTCCTCAAATTCGGATTGCAGACGGCGGACATGGTCTTTGATCGCAGGCTGCTGGCTTAACCGCAAGCGAGCGGCTGTGATGATGGATTTCAGCCGGGCCTCGGTCTGGTCAAGGTCATCATTGACCAGAACGAAATCATACCCGTCCCAGTGGCTGATCTCGTCCCAGCTTTTGCCCATGCGTTTGGCAATGGTCTCGGCATCGTCTTGGCCTCGGCTCTCCAATCGGCGCTTCAGTTCGGTGATTGACGGTGGCAGCAGGAAGATCGACAGCGTGTGGGTGTTCAGGTCCGAATTGCGGATTTGCTGTGCGCCCTGCCAGTCGATATCGAACAGGATATCTTGGCCCTGATCGATCGCCGCCTGTACCGGCGCCTTGGGGGAGCCGTAGAAGTTGCCAAAGACGTGGGCGTGTTCCAGCATCTCGCCCTCGGCCACGGCCTGGCGGAAATCCTCTTCGCCGACAAAGCGGTAATCGGTGCCGTCCTCTTCGCCCGGGCGCGGCGCACGGGTGGTGGCGGAGACCGAAAAGTTGATGGTTGGATCCCAGTCCCGCAGCGCGCGCGCCATGGTTGATTTACCCGCGCCCGAGGGCGAGCTGAGGATGATCAAAAGGCCGCGTCGGCTTTGTTTGCTCACGTCTTACTCCACATTCTGCACTTGTTCGCGCATTTGGTCGATCACGGCCTTGAGGGCCAGACCGACGGTCGTCAATTCCGTGCTTTGCGCCTTGGCGCAGAGCGTGTTTGCTTCGCGATTGAATTCCTGCATCAGGAAATCGAGCTTGCGCCCCACTGGCCCGCCCTGCCCGATGAGCGCGCGTGCAGCAGCGACATGGGCGGCAAGGCGGTCGATCTCTTCCGTCACATCGGCCTTGACCGCGATCAGCGCCAGTTCCTGTGCCACGCGGTCAGCATCTGCGCCTTCGCTGTTGTCCAGCACCCGCGAAAGATTGCGGCGCAGCGTTGCGGCCATCTCCTCTTTGCGGGTCTGGGCTATGGTTGCAGCCTGAGTGGATAGGGTTTCGACCTGGGTCAATTGATCTTGCATCACCTGTGCAAGCGCTGCGCCTTCGGTTTGGCGCATGGCGTTGAAGTCGGCCAGAAGGTCGGGGAAATCTGCCAGCAAAGTGGCGCGCAGGCCATCGGTGTCCTGAGCCTCTTCGGCCTGTTCCAGCACGCCGCGCATGGTCAGCAAATCGCTCGCCCGCGACGGGGCCAGCGACACGCCCCGATCCATCGCGCGGGCTTCGATGTCGTGTAATGCGGTCAGCAAAGCGTCGACTTGCGCGGTGTTGACCTGCAAGGCGCCATCACTCTCGCTGCGGGTGATCCGAAGGTTGCAGGTAATGTTGCCCCGCGCTGCCGTGGCAGTCAGCTGCTTGCGCAACGCTGTTTCCAGCCCCTCAATCCAGTCCGGCACCCGCAGGCGCAAATCCAGCCCCTTGCCATTGACCGCGCGCAATTCCCAAGACCAACTCCAGTTCTCGTAAGCACCGGAGGCGGCGGCAAAACCTGTCATGGACCTGATCATCGGCGGGCTTCCCATCGTGGCGGACATGCCCTGCCTTACGGTGAAACCGGCAAAGGGGGCAAGCCCCCGGCGCCCCGCAGCGGTGCGATAGAACGGGCGCTTCTATTAACCAATTCGCCCGAAACCACGCGAAACAGGGGCCGCGATGGCCTATTAATGAATTGGTAATGATTTCGATCCATCGCCGTGCGCCCCTCAGGGGCATCGGCGGGGGTGGGTCCGAAAGGGTGAGTGAGATGGACAACGCAGGTCAGAATGCGCAGAATGTGATCCTCATGTCAGATCACCGAACACATTCGGGCTATGGCCCGCTGGCGCAGGTCGAGGCCTATTGGGAGGCGTTGCGCGGCAACCGTCTGATGCCCTGCCGGTCTGACATTGATCCGCGCGGCATTGAAGACGCATTGGCCTATGCCTTTATCCTCGAACGGGTCGCCCCCGGCGTGGCACGGTTGCGCATCGCAGGGAGCCATCTGCGCGCGTTGATGGGGATGGAAGTGCGCGGCATGCCTGTCACGGCTTTCTTTACACATGCGGCGCGCCCTTTTGTGGCCGAAGCGTTGGAGGAAGTCTTTCAGATGCCCGGCCAAACGACACTGCATCTGACCTCTGCCGGGGCATTCGGCAAACCTCCGTTGGAGGCGCGAATGCTTCTGATGCCGTTGAAAAGCGATTTGGGGGATGTGAGCCGCGCGCTTGGCTGTTTTGTCGCTGTCGGAGAGATTGGGAACACGCCGCGCCGTTTTGATCTAAGCCATCAAGAGCGCCGGAGTGACCTTGCACGCCCCGCGACCCGCATCCCCCGCGATACACCTGCAGAGACAGCGCGCGGATTTGCTGAAAATGGGAACATGTTTGAGCGCCCCACTGAAAAGCGGCTGCCGCCCTACCTTCGTGTGGTGAAACCCGAAGAGGATTGAGCCTCGCCAATTTGACCGATGGCAGATCGCCTGAAGTCTTTGACGCCGCCGTGCAGAATGCCGGCGGCGTCCGTTGTATTGAGCGGTGGCTTAGACCGCCGCTTTGGAAGCCTGTGTCGACCGTCGGTTCGACAGTTCCTCTGCCACCAGAAACGCGAGTTCCAGCGATTGGCTTGCGTTAAGGCGCGGGTCGCAGGCGGTGTGGTAGCGGTCGGACAGGTCTTCGTCGCTCACGGCGCGCACGCCGCCGGTGCATTCGGTGACGTCTTGACCCGTCATTTCGAAATGCACGCCACCGGGCACCGTGCCTTCTGCGCTATGCACGCCAAAGAACTCGCGCACCTCGCGCAGCACGGAATCAAAGGGCCGGGTCTTATAACCGGTCGAGGATTTGATCGTGTTGCCGTGCATCGCGTCACAGGTCCAGACAACATTCGCGCCTTCTTCCTGCACCGCTTTGATAAGACGCGGCAGGTGATCGCCCACTTGCCCCGCACCAAAGCGCGAGATCAACGTCAGGCGGCCTTCTTCGTTGTCCGGGTTCAGTTTGGCCATCAGCTTTTTGAGGTCATCGCTCGTCATTGAAGGGCCACACTTCAACCCAATCGGGTTTTGCACGCCGCGGGCAAATTCCACATGCGCCCCGTCCGGCTGCCGCGTGCGGTCTCCGATCCAGATCATGTGACCCGAGCCGGCCAGCCACTTGCCGGTCTGGCTGTCACGACGGCAAAGCGCCTCTTCGTATTCCAGCAGCAAGGATTCGTGGCTGGTGTAGAACTCCACCGATTGCAGCGTATGCGCGGTTTCCGAGGTCACGCCAGCGGCGGCCATGAAATCCAGCGTGTCAGAGATGCGGTTAGCGATCTCGCGGTATTTCTCGGCCTTCTCATCGTCGGTGAAGCCCAAGGTCCAGCCGTGCACCTGATGCACGTCGGCATAGCCGCCCGTAGAGAAAGCGCGCAGCAGGTTCAGCGTCGCGGCCGCCTGTGTATAGGCGCGCAGCATCTTTTGTGGGTCCGGGATGCGGGCCGCTTCGGTAAAGTCCAGATCGTTAATAATGTCGCCGCGGTAGCTCGGCAGTTCCACGCCATCCACCGTTTCCGTCGGGGCCGATCGCGGTTTGGCGAATTGCCCGGCCATACGGCCCAGTTTGATCACCGGCACCTTAGCACCGTGGGTTAGCACGATCGCCATCTGCAGCATCACCTTGAACGTGTCGCGGATGCCATCGGAACTGAACTGCTCAAAGCTTTCGGCGCAATCGCCGCCTTGCAGCAAAAACGCCTCGCCCCGGCCCGCTGCTGCCAGATGTTTCTTTAGACGCCGTGCTTCGCCCGCAAAAACGAGAACCGGATAACGCGCCAACTGTGCCTCGACCGCCTGCAACGCGGCTTGGTCTGGGTAATCGGGCATCTGAACGCGCGGTTTGCTGCGCCAGCTTGAAGTGCTCCAGTCTGTCATCGTCTCTACTCCGCTCAACTGCACCGAAACTCAGGCTTCGGTCATCTTCCCCTATACAAAAGCGCAGGGAAAGTGGCCAGAAGCGAAATGCCGGCTCTTGACGCCGCGTTGAGCGCGTGAGCAAAGTTTGCCGCAAGTCCTGTCGGCTATGGCTCCGCCGTCAGTTACGATCTGAATTGAAAGACGCCGCGATGTCCCAACCACGCCCGGCCACCCGCATCCCACCTGACACGGAAAAGCCCCGGCGCTTTGTCTTTGTATTGCTCGAGAACTTTACCTTGCTGAGCTTCGCCTCGGCGGTGGAATGTCTGCGGATTGCAAACCGGATGATCGGGCGTAAGGCCTATGCATGGCAGGTCGTTGGCGAAGATGGCGGCACCTGCACCAGTTCCGCAGGCGCGGTCTTTGCACTGGACGGCGGTTTGGAAGATCTGGGCCGGGACGACACCGTGATGATCTGTGGCGGCATCGACGTTCAGACTGCGACGACCAAAAAGCTGTTGGCCTGGCTGCGCCGCGAAGCGCGCAAGGGGCTGATCGTAGGCGGGCTCTGTACCGCTGCGCATACACTGGCCAAGGCCGGGCTGCTGGATGGAAAACGCGCGACGATCCATTGGGAAAACCAAGACAGTTTCGCCGAAGACTTCGAAGAAGTCTCGCTTACAAAATCGGTTTTTGTGGCAGATGGGAATCGTCTGACCACCGCTGGGGGCACGTCGTCTATTGATCTGATGCTGAAACTTATCGCCGATGACCACGGCGAGGATATCGCCAACGCAGTGGCCGATCAGTTGATCTATTCCTCGATCCGCACGGATCAGGACACACAGCGCCTTTCTGTGCCGACGCGCATCGGGGTGCGCCACCCTAAGCTGAGCCAAGTGATCCGGCAGATGGAGGGCAATATCGAAGAGCCGATCAGCCCGTCAATCTTGGCCCGTGATGTCGGCATGTCGACGCGGCAGTTGGAACGGCTCTTCCGTCGCTACCTGAACCGTTCGCCCAAGCGCTACTATATGGAATTGCGCCTGCAAAAAGCGCGCAACTTACTGATGCAGACGGACATGAGCGTTATCAATGTGGCGCTCGCCTGTGGCTTTGCTTCGCCCTCGCATTTCTCGAAATGTTACCGGGCGCATTATGAAACCACCCCCTACCGCGAACGCGGCAGCCATGCTGCGCGCAGCGCTGACTAAGGGGTTAGGGCGTGACCCGGTAAACGGTGCCATTGGTCTCTGAGATGAACCAGATCGCGCCCTTCGGCCCTTCGACAACATCGCGCACGCGGGCGGTCTGGGGTGTTTTGATTTGCTCAACTTCTTGCAACGGGTCGCCAGACAATCGGGCGATATAGTCGAACTTGAGGGAGCCTACGAAAATATCCCCTTTCCAATCCGGAAATTGCGCGCCGGAATAGACCATAAGCCCCGCGGGCGCGATGGACGGATCCCAATATAACGCAGGTTGTTCCATGCCTTCTTTGGCCGACCCTTCACCGATTTTTTCACCAGAATAGTGCTCTCCGAACGAGATCACCGGCCAGCCATAATTCGCGCCTTTCGCGATACGGTTGACCTCGTCACCACCCTTCGCACCATGTTCTGACACCCAAAGTCGCCCCTCAAGGTCCAGCCCCGCGCCCTGCGGGTTGCGGTGGCCGTAGGACCAGATTTCAGGCAGTACATCGGGTGCGTCCACGAAGGGGTTATCGTCAGGAACGCTGCCATCGCGGTTCACCCGGATGATGCTGCCGTTGTGGGTGCTGCGATCTTGCGCGGCGGGGCGGTTGCCCCGTTCGCCCAGCGTCATCAGCAGCGTGCCATCGGGCGCCTCAACCACGCGGGTGCCAAAGTGCTGGCCGCCCTTGTTGCCGGGTTTCATGGCGAAAATCTCTGTCAGGTCGTTTAGCTCTGTGGCATCGGGCGACAGGCGTGCGCTTGCCAATGCTGTCCCTGTGCCGCCGCTTTTCTGCTGCTTTGCATAGGTAAGATAAAGCGTCCGGCTTTGTTCAAAATCCTGCGCAAGAGTGATGTCGAGCAATCCGCCCTGCCCCACGACGGCCACCTCTGGCACACCGTTAATGCTGCGGCGCGTGCCGTCTTTTTGGTAAATCAGCGCGCCGCCCTTTTCTGTCACTAACACCCCGCCGCCGGGCAAGGGGGCCACGCCCCAAGGCGCGTTCAGCCCTTCGACCACAGGCTCAATTGTAAGAGCAGCAAGGCCGGTGGCAAACGTTCCGCCAATCAATGCAGTCAGGTTAAAAGTCTTGAGTTTGCGAGGGAAGGTCATGGCGGCTCCTTTAAGGATGGGCGCGATACCCAAGGATGTAGCCACCGCCCCCGCCATGTCCAACAAGCGCCCCGATATGAGCGACAAGCTGCCCCGACAAGACTCAAGATAAATCGCCTTTTCATTTCCGAAACCACGACCTAACGTCCCTGCAGAACGAAAGTTCAACTAAGGGA
>Ga0209344_10004192_pt1 | contig 13450 bp, 12 predicted proteins | sample Cruoilmetagenom6_FD_187293 | JGI IMG/M metagenome (GOLD analysis project Ga0209344, IMG submission 187293) | Oil polluted marine microbial communities from Coal Oil Point, Santa Barbara, California, USA - Santa Barbara Oil Seep Sample 6 (SPAdes)... | ecosystem: Environmental > Aquatic > Marine...
CTTCCGATCTTCGGCTTGCGCACGGTGGCACCGATATCGCGCGGAAAGCGGTAGCCATAGCTTTCGCCGCCGCCGAAGAGCAGGCGCTTGTCGGAGCTGAGGCGAAAGTAATTCACCACGAACTTGCTGTCGGCCACGGCGATGTCGCGGGTCAGCACGCGGGCGGCCTCGTCGCCAAGGGGTTCTGTCGCGGCGATGAAATTGTTGATCGGCATGACGCGGGCCGCGACCTTGGGTTCAAGACCGCCAAGATAGCCGTTGCAGGCGAAGATCACGTGATCGGCGCTGACCGCGCCATGCCCGGCCTGAACGCGCGCCGGGCTGCCCTTGTGGACCTGCGAGACCAGCGTGTTTTCATGGATGCGCACCCCGGCGTCCCGCGCCGCGCGCGCCAACCCGAGCGCGTAGTTGAGCGGATGGAGATGCGCTGCGCTCATGTCGAGCGAGCCGCCGACATAGCGCGGCGAGGGGCAGATCGCCTGCGCGGCGTCGCGATCCAGCTTTTGCAGTTCGCCATAGCCGTAGCGCGTGGCGAGATGGTCGGCATAGGCATGTTCGGCGGCGGTCTCGGCCTCGGAAAAGCACATGTGCGCGATGCCGGATTTCAGATCGCAATCGATCCGGTGGCGCGTAATCAGGGATTTCACCAGCGCCTTGGCGTCTTCGGCCAGATCCCAGAGCTTTGCGGCATCGTCCGGGCCGACCAGCTTTTCCAGCGCGTCCTGTTCCATCCGCTGGCCCGAGCCAAGCTGTCCGCCATTGCGCCCGGAGGCGCCGAACCCGACGCGATGCGCCTCGAGCAGCACCACGTCGAGCCCGGCCTCGGCCAGGTGCAGCGCCGCCGACAGCCCGGTATAGCCCGCGCCGATGATGCAGACATCGGCCCTGGCCTGTCCGCGCAGCGGCGCGAAAGCATCGAGCGGGCGGGCGGTGGCGGTATACCAGCTGTCGGGATACTGGCCCTGCCGGTCATTGGCGAAGAGCAGGTTCATGGGTCGGGCGGTCCGCTCTCAGACGTTCATCAGAAGGTGTTCGCGCTCCCAGGGGCTGATGACCTGAAGGAATTCCTCGTATTCGGCGCGTTTCACGATGGAATAAACGCGGGCGAATTCCGGTCCCAGGATGTCATGCAGGTCGGTGGCCTCGTCGAACATGTCGAGCGCCTCGCCGAGCACGCGGGGGATATCGGGTTCGCCCTCATAGGCATCGCCTTTGAATTGAGCGTCGGGGCGGGTTTCGTTCATCATCCCCAGTAGCCCGCACGCCAGGCTGGCGGCGATGCCGAGATAGGGGTTGCAATCCATCCCAGCCATCCGGTTTTCGACCCGTCGCGCCTCGGGCGGGGAGAGCGGCACGCGGATGCCGGTGGTGCGGTTGTCGCGCGCCCAGGCCAGGTTGATCGGCGCGGCGTGGTCCTTGACGTAGCGGCGGTAGGAATTGACGTAGGGCGCCAGCACGGCCACGGCGTCGGGCAGGTGTTTCTGCAGGCCGCCGATGAAGTGGAAGAACGCGTCGGTTTCGCCGCCCTGCGGGCCGACGAAGAGGTTGCGCCCGGTCTCGGGGTCAAGGATCGAGTGGTGCACATGCATCGAGCTGCCCGGCTCGTCCTCGATCGGCTTGGCCATGAAGGTGGCGAAGCAGTTATGCTTGAGCGCGGCCTCGCGGATCAGGCGTTTGAAATAGAACACTTCATCCGCCAGCTTGACCGGGTCGCCGTGGCGCAGGTTGATTTCCAGCTGTCCGGCGCCGCCTTCCTGGGTGATGCCGTCGATCTCGAATCCCTGGGCCTCGGCGAAATCATAGATGTCGTCGATCACCGGGCCGAATTCGTCCACGGCGGTCATGGAATAGGCCTGACGCGCGGCGGCGGGGCGGCCCGAGCGGCCCATCATCGGCTCGATCGCCTTGGCCGGATCGAGGTTGCGCGCCACAAGGAAGAATTCCATTTCCGGCGCGACCACGGGGTTCATGCCGTGTTTGCGGTAGAGATCGACCACCCGCTTGAGCACGTTGCGCGGGGCGAAGGGGATCGGCTTGCCGTCGCGGTTATAGGCGTCGTGGATCACCTGAAGGGTCCAGTCGCCGGTCCACGGGGCGGCGGTGGCGGTGGACATGTCGGGCTTGAGGATCATGTCGCGTTCGATGAAGCCCTCGTCGCCCGCCGCCTCGCCCCAGTCGCCGGTGATGGTCTGGAAGAAGATCGAATCCGGCAGGTGGAAATGCTGCTGGCGGGCGAATTTCGACGCCGGGACCGCCTTGCCGCGGGCGATGCCGGGCAGGTCGGCGATGATGCATTCCACCTCGTCGAGGCGGCGGCCTTCGAGATAGGCCTGCGCCGCCTCGGGAAGGGTGTCTGTCCAGTCGGCCATGTCAGCGCTCCTGTTTGAAGAATGCGGCGATGCGTTCGGCGATGGCGTCGCTTGCGATCGGGGCATCGAGTTGGGTTTCGGCCTGTTGCAGAAGGGGGTCTGGCACCACGCCGGGGCCGCGATGGCGAAGCAGCTGACCGATCATATGCGCGGTGAACTCGGGATGCGGCTGGATCGTGTAGGCGCGGTTGCCGTAAAGCAGCGCGGCATAGGCGCAGGCGTCGTTGCTGCCGATCACCTCGGCATCCCGCGGCAGCTCCACCACCTGGTCCTGGTGCCAGGCATTGAGCGGCAGATGCGCGCCCTCGATCTCGTATTCGGTGCGCCCGATGACCCATCCGCCGGGATGCTTCACCACCTTGCCGCCAAGGGCCTGGGCGATGATCTGGTGGCCAAAACAGACCCCCACCAGCGGGCGGCCATCGGCATAGACCGCGCGGATGAACGACTCGAGCGGGGCGATCCAGGGGTGGTCCTCATAGGCGCCGTGCTTGGAGCCGGTGATAAGCCAGCCATCGGCGTCGGCGGGGCTGTCGGGATAGTCCTCGTCGACGACGTTCCAGGTCTGGTAGCTAAAGCCATGCCCTTCGAGCAGGCGCGCGAACATGGCGTCATAATCGCCCAGTTCACGGCGCACGATATCAATGGCATGTCCGGTCTGCAGAATCCCGATCTTCATGGGAGCTCCATAATTTGATCAAATTCAGGCTAACCCAGGCCGGAGGCGCGGGCAAGCCCCTCGCTTGCACGCTGCCGGGATGGTGCCTTGCGCCACAGCTTACACCGTTTCGAGATAGGTTTTCCACTGGGCTTCGGGGGCGATGTCGCGCATCAGGCGCAATTCCTGGCGCTTGGTCATCACCAGGTTGGCGATGAGTTCGCGGGGGAGGAATGTGGCGAGCAGCGGGTCGCCCTCGAAACGGTCGATCGCGGCTTCCCAGTCCGAGGCCATGCGCGGCAGGTCGTGCTCATAGGCGTTGCCGGTGATCGGGTCGGGGGGCTCCATCCCTTCCTCGACCCCGGTGATCGCGGCGCCGAGGATGGTGGCGAAGCTGAGATAGGGGTTGATGTCGCCCCCGGCGGCGCGGTGCTCGATGCGGCGCGCCGCGGGCGGGCCGCCGGGGATGCGGAGCGCGGCGGTGCGGTTCTCATAGGCCCAGGCGGCGCTGATCGGCGCGTGCGAGCCGGGGACGAGGCGCGCGTAGCTGTTGGCATGGGGCGCAAAGACCAGGGTCGAAGCGGGCAGTGCCGCAAGGCAGCCCGCCACTGCGGCGCGCAGTGTGTCGGTGCCCTTGGCGCCGCCATCGTCGAAGACATTGCGCCCGTCGCCATCCAGCACCGAGAAATGCAGGTGCATCCCGTTGCCCGCGTCATTGCTGAAGGGCTTGGCCATGAAGCTGGCGGAAAACCCGTGCCGGTGCGCCAGCCCCTTGATCAAGGTCTTGAAGAGCCAGGTATCGTCGGCGGCGCGCAGTGCGTCCTGGTGATCGAGAGTCACCTCGAACTGGCCGATCCCGGCCTCGCTGGTGGCGGTCTGCGCCGGGATGCCCATGGCCGCGCAGGCCTCGTAAAGCGCTGTCAGGAACGGGTCGAACGCATCCATCTGCGCCATCGAGAGGATCCCCGGCGCTTCGAGGCGGCGCCCCGAGCGCGGGTCGCGCACATGGCGAAGGGCCTCGCCGCTGTCATCGACCAGGGTGAATTCCAGTTCGGTCGCGGCGATCACCTGCCAGCCGCGCTCGCCGAAACGGTCCAGCACCCCGACGAGCGCATGGCGCGGGTCGCCCTCGAACGGCGTGCCGTCTTCGTGGTGCATGGCCATCGGCACCAGCGGCTGGGGCGCATCGAGCCAGGGCAGGGGCACCGGGCCGCGCCCTGTGGGATAAAGCACCCCATCCGCATCGCCCGAGTCAAAGACCAGCGGCGAGCCTTCGATATCGGCCCCGAAAATATCCACGTTGAGCACGGAAAGCGGCATCCTGACCGCGCCCGCATCGAGCTTCAAGGCATAGGCGCCGGGGATGCGCTTGCCGCGCATCTGGCCATTGAGGTCGCAGGCGGCGACCCGGATCGTGGGATGATCGGCAAGCTCCATCGCGGAACACTCCTGAAAACAGCGCTCCCAGAGGCTAATCCGTCATTGCGCCGGACGCCACAAGAATTTGATCAAAATATCGCGCGGAGCGCCGGACCTGCCCCTGACCGCGCCCTTCTTCTGTTCCGAAAATATCCCGGGGGGAGTCCCGGACCTGTCCGGGACGGGGGGCAGCGCCCCCCCTTTGGCGGCCTCAGCCCGCGACGGATGCGTCGTAAATACTGCGGATCGACTCGCCGATCGTGGCGTTGAACTCGTCATCCGTCTGTGCGTCAGACAACCCTTCGGTCAGGGCGCGGCTGAAACTTGCGACCATGCCGGTGTTGCGCGCCAGCCGGGCATTGGCCTCGTCGCGCGCATAGCCGCCCGAGAGCGCCACCACGCGCATCACGCGCGGATGGGCGATAAGCGGCGCATAGAGATTCGCCGACTCGGGCAGGGTCAGTTTGAGCATGACCTGGCTATCCTCGGGCAGCGCATCGAGCTCGGCGGCGATGGCGTCGCGCAGGATATTCTCGGCCTCGGCCTTGTCGGCGATGCTGATCGTGACCTCGGGTTCGATGATCGGCACGAGGCCATGACCGAGGATCTGGCGGCCGACCTCGAATTGCTGCGCCACAACGGCCTTGATCCCTTCGGGATTGGCGGCGTTGATGACCGACCGCATCTTGGTGCCGAAGATCCCGGCCTTCACCGCCCGTTCGAGCAGCGCATCGAGATCGGGCATCGGTTTCATCAGCTGGACGCCGTTTTCCTCGTCCGCAAGCCCTTTGTCGACCTTGAGGAAGGGCACCACGCCGCGCTCCTGCCAGAGGTAGTCGGGTGCGGGCTTGCCGTCGATATCGCGCTCCATCGTCATCTCGAACAGGATCGCGCCGATGATGTGGTCGCCGCTGAAGGCCGGGGCACGGGCGATGCGCGAGCGCATCTCGTGGATGAGGTCGAACATCTCGGCATCCGAGCTGTAGCGGTCCTCTTCGATGCCATAGAGGCGCAGGGCCTTGGGGGTCGAGCCGCCCGACTGATCGAGCGCCGCGATAAAGCCGTTTGCGTTGCGGACCTGCTCGGCCTGACGTTCCCTGGACATGATCTGACTCCCCGGTTCATGGACGTTGTTTTACTGCCTCGCGCCTGCGCGCGCGAGGGTCTGCGCCGTCTTAGGCGAGGGGGCGCATTTATGCAATCGTGGTGGCGCTAACGGGTGGCGCGCGGCGGTCCGGTTTCAGAGAGTGCCAGCTTGAGCAAAGGAGATGAGGCGCCGGGACTCCTCGTCCCAGAGATTGAGCCGCACGGTATGAAGGCTTTCGCGGATCGTCATGCGATTGCTTTGGGCCAGTTCCGCATGATCGCGCAGGACTTCGGGCAGGCGATAGAAGGGGATGCGGCTGTAAAGGTGGTGCACATGGTGGACGCCGATATTGGCGCTCAGCCATTGCAACACCGGCGGCAGCACGTAATGCGAGCTGCCGTGGAGGGCGGCGTCATGCAGCTGCCAGTCTTCGTCGTCATCCCAATGGGTCGTTTCAAACTGGTGCTGCACGTAGAACAGCCAGACCCCTGCCGTGGCCGCAAGAAGTGTCGAGGGCAGGAAGATCAGCAGGATCGGCACGAGGCCGCCGAAATAGAGGACAAGCGCGACCCAGACGAAGATCGCGGCATTCGTGCACATGGCGCTGACCCAATACCTGGCATTGCCCATCAGCCCCAGCGGCAGCCGGTTCTGGAGCAGGAACAGGTAGCCCGGCCCGAGGCAGAACAGGACAACGGGATTGCGATAGAGCCTGTAGATCAGCTTGTTGAGCGGCGTGAGTGCGCGATATTCGGCGACGGTGACGGTATGGATGTCGCCCATCCCGCGCCGCCCCAGATTGCCCGACGAGCTGTGGTGAATCGAATGCGAGCGCCGCCACACGTCATAGGGTGTGAGGGTCAGGACACCGATCACGCGTCCGAGCCAGTCGCTCAGGGTCCGGTTCTGAAAGAATGCGCCATGCCCGCAATCATGCTGGATGGCGAAGAGGCGCAGCAGGAAACCCGCGTTCACGAGGGACAGCGAAACGGTCAGCCAGTAGCTGATCGACATGGACCACCATGCAAGCGCCCATAGGATCAGGAACGGCCCCAGCGTGACCGCGAGTTCAAATGAACTGCGCAGCGGGTCGGGTTCACGATATTCTGCGAGGATTCGGATCCAGTCCCGTGCAGGACGGGCCGCGCCAAGCTGTCGGGCAGCTTCGGATTGATCGGGCATTGCCTGCTTTCTCATTTGTTGTGCCGACCTGTTACAAGATCGGAGGCTCTTCGCAAAGCTGTCTTTTTGAAGCAGGCGCAAAGATACCGCCGCACTGTCCCGCGCCGGGGTGCAGCACCCGGCAGGGGCGGTCTCACGTCTGGAGTGCGGCCACGCCGGGGAGATCCTTGCCTTCCATCCATTCAAGGAAGGCGCCGCCCGCGGTCGAGATATAGGTGAAATCCGCCGCAGCGCCCGATTTGTTAAGGGCCGCGACGGTATCGCCGCCCCCGGCCACCGACACCAGTTTGCCCGCGCGGCTGAGTGCTGCGGCATGGGCGGCAGCGGCATTTGTGGCGGCGTCGAAGGGTTCGATCTCGAAGGCGCCGAGCGGCCCGTTCCAGATCAGCGTGCGCGCTGCGTCGAAGGCGGTGGTGATGCGGGCCACCGATTGCGGCCCGGCATCGAGGATCATCGCATCCTCGGGGCAGGCATGGGCGGGCACGGTTTCATGCGCCGCACCGGCCTTGAATTCGCGCGCCACGACCACGTCGGCCGGCAGCAGGATCTCGCAGCCCGCGGCGCCGGCCTTGGTCATGATCTGGCGGGCGGTGTCGGCCATCTCGTGTTCGCACAGCGATTTACCCACGCTCAGCCCCTGCGCGGCCAGAAAGGTGTTGGCCATGCCGCCGCCGATCACCAGTTGATCGACCCGTTCCACGAGGTTGCCCAGGAGGTCGAGCTTGGACGAGACCTTGGCGCCGCCGACCACCGCCACGAGAGGGCGCTGCGGCGTGCCGAGCGCGGCCTCGAGCGCCTCGAGTTCGGCCTGCATGAGGCGACCGGCGCAGCTTGGCAAGTGGCGCGCCAGCGCCTCGGTCGAGGCATGGGCGCGATGGGCGGCAGAGAAGGCATCGTTGCAGTAGATGTCACCGAGGCCCGCCAGGCGCGCGGCGAAATCGGGGTCATTGGCCTCTTCGCCGGGGTGGAAGCGGATATTCTCGAGCAGCAGCACCTCGGCGGCGCGGGCCTCGTCGGTGAGGTTCTCGGCGCCGTCGAGGGTCTCGATGAAGGTGACGCGCCGCCCGAGCGCCTTTTCCAGTGCGGGCACAACCGGGCGCAGTGACATTTCATCCACCACCTTGCCCTTGGGGCGGCCGAAATGGGCGATCAGCATGGGCTTGCCGCCCGCCGCGAGGATCGCCTCGATGGTGGGCGCGATGCGGGTGATCCGGGTGGCGTCGGTGACGCGGCCGTTCTCGATGGGAACGTTGATGTCGACGCGGGTCAGCACCGTCTTGCCGTCAAGATCCATGTCGTCGAGGGATTTCCAGCTCATGCCCACCAGTTCTGCTCCTGTCGCCATACCAAAACGCGCGCTTCTCATGGCCTGTCGGGGGCGGGGCGTCAAGCTCTGCGCTTGGCAATCGCGGCGTGGCGTCTTAGGTATCGGGCAACAAGTGTAGTGAAGGAGGGCCAGATGGCCGAAATCAAGGATCCCGAGAACACCGTTCTGATCGAGTTGAAGGACGGCACGGTCACCATCGAGCTGATGCCCGACATCGCGCCGGGCCATTGCGAGCGGATGAAGGAGCTGGCGCGCAGCGGCCAGTATGACAACGTGGCCTTTCACCGGGTGATCGACGGCTTCATGGCCCAGACCGGCGATGTGGCGAATGCGAACATGGAAAAGGATTTCAATCCCGGCCGGGCAGGGACCGGGGGCAGCGATCTGCCGGACCTCAAGGCCGAGTTCAGCCGCATCCCCCATGACCGCGGCACCATCGGCGCGGCGCGCAGCCAGAACCCGAACAGCGCCAACAGCCAGTTCTTCATCAATTTCAGCGACAACCATTTCCTCAACGGGCAATACACAGTCTATGGGCGGGTGATTTCCGGCATGGAACATGTGGACGCGATCACGCGCGGCGAGCCGCCCGCGAATCCCGATCGGATGATCAGCGTGAAGGTGGCGGCTGATGCGTAAACTGGCCGTTCTTTTCAGCCTGATGGCCGGCCCGGCGCTGGCCACCGGCTTGCAGATCGAAGTGGCGGGCGAGGCCAATGGCACCGTCACCATCGACCTTTTCGAGGATGTCGCCCCGCAGCATGTGGAGCGGATCACCGCGCTGGCCGAGGCAGGCGCTTATGACGGCGTGGTGTTTCACCGCGTGATCGAGGGCTTCATGGCGCAGACGGGCGATGTGGAGTTCGGCAAGCTCGAGGGCGGCGACATGCGCCGCGCCGGGATGGGCGGCAGCGAACTCCCCGATCTTGAAGCCGAGTTCTCGGATATCGCCTTCGAGCGCGGCGTGATCGGGATGGCCCGCAGCCAGGACCCGAACAGCGCCAACAGCCAGTTCTTCATCATGTTCGCCCCGGCGACGCATCTCAACGGGCAATATACCGTTGTCGGCGAGGTGACGGATGGCATGGATGTGGTGGATGCGATCAAGCGCGGCGCGGGCCGAAACGGTTCGGTCGTCGGCAAACCCGACGTGATGCAGTCGGTCACGGTCACCGAGTAGGCCATGCAGGCCACGGGATACGAGCCGCTCGACACGCTCAAACCCGTGGCCGACGGGCTCTGGCTGATCGACGGGCCGGCGATCCGCTTTTTCGGAATGCCGTTCTCGACCCGCGCCACCGTGGTGCTGTTGGAGAATGGCGATTTCTGGGTGCATTCGCCGACGCGGCTGACCGACGGGCTGCGGCGCGAGCTTGACGCGATCGGCCCGGTGCGTCACCTGATCGCGCCGAACTGGCTGCATTACGCGCATCTCGATGACTGGCTGGCCGCCTATCCCGAGGCGCAGGCCTGGGGCGCGCCGGGTGTGGAAGCGCGTGCGCGCAAGAAGGGGCTTGCGCTGCAGATCGACCACACGCTGCAATGGGATCGCGCCGAGGCGCCGTGGGACGGGCAGATCGAGCAGATGATCGTGCGCGGCAGCAAGCTGCATCGCGAGGCGGTGTTCTTTCACCATGCCAGCCAGACCCTCATCTTGACCGACCTGATCGAGGCCTTCGAGACCGCCAAGCTGCCGGTCTGGATGCGCCCGCTCGTCTGGATCGCCGGGATCGACGATCCCGATGGCACCATGCCGCCCGACATGCGGCGCAGCTTTCGTGATCGGACCGCATTGGGCGCGGATCTGGAGCGGATGATCGCCTGGGCGCCCGAACGTGTCATTATCGCGCATGGCCGTTGGTACGAGAGCAACGGCGTCGCCGAACTGGAGCGCGCCTTTCGCAAGGTGCTGAACCACAGCCGCTGGGACAAGGCGATCGGCGACATGAAGGCGCGCGAGAGGGATGCCGGGCGGCGCTGAGCGGCCAGTTCCGGATGCCTCCGGCAGGCATATTTCGAGCAAGACGCGGCTCGCGCTGCTGCCTTCATCTGGCGAAAAATACCTCGGGGGAGTCGCAGCTTGCTGCGACGGGGGCAGCGCCCCCATTCCCGCCTAGCGGATGATGTTGATCCTGAGCTTCAGGCCACGGCGCGCGCTCTGGGGCAGGTGGCGGTTGAGGCGGCGGTTGATCAGGCCGAAAAACGCGATGATTCCCAGTGTCAGCAGGATGAAATAGCCAGCAAGGATCGGGTAGGGCACGAAGGGATTGAAGGTCTTGTCGGCGAAGAAATTGGCATAGTAGAGCGCATCGCCGCGTTGCTGCCAGGCCGGGAAGCCGGAAAAGAACACGAGCGTCGTGGCGTGAAAGAGGAAGATCGCCTCGTTGGTATAGGCCGGCCAGGCGAGGCGCAGCATGGTCGGCCAGACGATGCGGCGAAAGCGCGGCCAGCCCGAGAAGCCATAGGCGTCGGCGGCCTCGATATCGCCCTTGGGGATTGAGCGCAGCGCGCCGTAGAAAATCTCGCCGGAATAGGCGGCGGTGTTGAAGAACAGCACGATCAGCGCCCCGAGCCAGGCCGAGGTGAAGGGATCGAAGGCCGGACTGACGGATTTCAGTTGCAGGAAGGCGAAATAGGCGAAGAAGAACTGGATGAAGAGCGGCGAGCCACGAAAGACGAAGATGAACCAGCTGGCGCTTTTGCGGATCGCCCGGTTCTTGGAGCCCTTGCCCACGGCCAGCGCAGTTGCGAGGAAAAACCCCGCCAGAAGAGCCAGCGCGCCGAAATAGATGTTCCAGAGCAGCCCCGAGCCGATCAGAGTCACCTGTTCGCACAGGGTGAAGCCTTCGCGCGGGAGCAGGCGCTCGCCGATCCCGAGGCTGCGCAGGCCGTAGTCCTGGACTGTCTGCCAGCAGCTCATGCGGTGACCTTTCGCTGCGCTTCGCCGCCGCTGGTTGCCTGTCCGCGGGTCAGTTTCAGCATCAGCCGTTCAAGGTAGATCTCGGAAATCCGCGTGAAGCCGAGATAGAAGATCAGCAGGGCCAGGAAATACCACATCCGCCAGTCGCCATGCGGATACTCTGTGAAGCGCGGGTTGGCGGTGCCGCCGAGACTGCGCGCCCAATAGACGATGTCCTCGATCCCGAGGAGAAACAGAAGCGGCGTGGCCTTGACCAGCACCATCCACAGATTGCTGAGGCCGGGCAGCGCATAGACCCACATCTGAGGTACGAGGATGCGCCAGAAGGTCTGGCGGCGGGACATGCCATAGGCTTCGGCGGTTTCGATCTGCGCATGGGGCACGGCGCGCATGGCTCCGAACAGCACATTGGCGGCAAAGGCGCCGAACACGATCGAGAAGGTCAGCACCGCGAGGAAGAAGCCATAGACCTCGTGAACCCATTGCGCGGTATTCCCGCGCGGCAGCTTGGCCTGGGCGCAGACGATGAAATCATTGCCCTGGCGGATCGGCTGATCCCAATCGGGGCAGAGCACCTGGTGGCGGACCCATTCGAAGCCCTGATCGAGAGCGATCACGAAGAAGAGGAAGAAAGCAATATCGGGGACGCCGCGCACGATGGCGATATAGCCCTTGCCGAACCACGCGACGGGCCAGATGCGAGAGCGCGCGGAGGCCGCGCCGAAGAAGCCGAACAGCAGCGCCGAGGGGGCGGTGATCGCCAGCAACAGCAGCACCGTGCCGAAAGAGAGGTAGAACTGCATGTGCTTGCCGGTCGTGAGGTAACACGACAGCCAGGTCAGGCCGGAGAGCGTGTCTGGATCGGCGCAGTAGGAGAACATGGGGTGCGTCCGCTGGTTTCCGCCTTGGCGAGGGCGCGCCCGGCCGGGGCCGGGCGCGCCTCAGTGGTTCAGAAGGTCGAAGCGACGTCCCATTTCTCGATCATGGCATTGAGGCTGCCATCGTCCTTCATGGACTGGATCGCCGCGTCGAGCGTGGCCTTCAGTTCAGGGTCGGATTCACGCACGCCCAGGCCGACGCCGCCGCCAAGTGCCACATCGGGGCCGACGATCATGAGATCGGCATCTTCGTCCGCGACGGGGGTGAGGAAGGACTTGTCGGCCAGCACCGCGTCGGCTTCGCCGTTGCGCACGGCGGCGATGGTTTCCTCGGGGGTGGCGAATTCGACCAGGGTCGCGCCGCTTTCGGCAACATATCCGGCCTGAATCGTCCCGGCCTGCGCCGCGATCACGCCGCCTTCGAGATCGACGTCCTCGGACATGGCAAGGTAGGCCGAGGGATCGGGCGGCGTGTAGTTCTGTGTGAAGTCGATCACTTCGTCGCGTTCGTCGGTGATCGACATGCCCGCGATGATCACGTCATAGTTGCCCGAGACGAGGTTGGGGATGATCGAATCCCAGTCATTGGTGACCCATTGGCAGTTGAGTTCGGCGCGCTTGCAGAGCTCGTCGCCCAGTTCGCGCTCGAACCCGTCCACCTCGCCGGAATCATTGATGAAGTTCCACGGGGGGTAGGCGCCCTCGGTGCCGAGGCGCACCACATCCTGGGCCATCGCCATGCTGGCCGAGATGGCCAGAGCAGCGGTAGAAAGAATTATTTTTCTCATGAGGTTACTCCCTTTTTCTTGATGTGATCAGGCGGCCATCGTCGAGCTGAGAAACTGCTGCAGCCGCCCGGATTTGGGGGCGCCGAAGAGGGTGTCGGGCGAGCCCTCCTCTTCGATCAGCCCCTGGTGCAGGAAGATGACGTGATCCGAGACGTCGGCTGCCATCTTCATGTCATGTGTGACGATCATCATGGTGCGCCCCTCGGCGGCGAGGGCCTTGATGACGCGCACGACCTCCTGTTCGAGTTCGGGGTCGAGCGCGCTGGTGGGTTCGTCGAAAAGCAGTGCCTCGGGCTCCATGCAGAGCGCGCGGGCGATGGCGGCGCGCTGTTGCTGGCCGCCTGAGAGCTGCGCGGGGTAGGCATCGCATTTGTCGCCGATGCCGACCTTGTCGAGGTAACGACGCGCGGACTCCTCGACCTCGGCACGGTCGCGCCCCAGCACGGTGACGGGCGCTTCCATCACGTTCTGCAGGATGGTCAGATGCGCCCAGAGATTGAATTGCTGAAACACCATCGAAAGATTGGTGCGGATGCGCAGCACCTGTTTGAAATCCGCCGGGTGACGATGCAGCCCGCTGCCGCGCCATTTCACCGGCTCGCCCTTGAACAGGATATCGCCCTGCTGGCTGTCCTCCAGAAGGTTGGCGCAGCGCAGGATCGTCGATTTGCCGGAACCCGAAGAGCCGATGAGCGAGACCACGTCGCCGCTATGGGCGGTGATGTCGACGCCCTTGATGACCTCAAGCGCACCGTAGGCTTTGTGCAGGTTGCGGATTTCGATGACCGGCGTGGGTTCTGACAAGGGCGGTATCCGTTGGTT
>Ga0209344_10004193_pt1 | contig 13443 bp, 9 predicted proteins | sample Cruoilmetagenom6_FD_187293 | JGI IMG/M metagenome (GOLD analysis project Ga0209344, IMG submission 187293) | Oil polluted marine microbial communities from Coal Oil Point, Santa Barbara, California, USA - Santa Barbara Oil Seep Sample 6 (SPAdes)... | ecosystem: Environmental > Aquatic > Marine >...
ATGCTATTAATAGGATTTAAATTCGGTAAGTAGTCTTTAAACCGTATTAATAGCTTGTTTTAAGGTTATTGTTTACTGTTATTGTTCTTCATATAGACCTTTAAAAACAGGAACAGAAAAGCACAAATACTTCCTAATATCGACATAATATACCAAGTGTTATTAAAGCCAAATCCATCTACAAGTCGCATTCCTGCATTGTGGCCAAAAATATGTGCTATAGAAAAGGCGATAGAATAAAGTGCCATGTATTCTCCTTGATTTCCTTTTTTGGCACGTTGCATGGCAAAGGCATTAGAAAACGGAAAAGCAATCATTTCTCCAACAGTCATTAAAAACATTCCTATAATTAGTATTCCTGTCCAAGTGGTAAGGTTTAAAACAATAAAACTTAGCGCAGTTAATGCGACTCCAAAAAGCATTAAACCCGTTTTGGTGTATTTGGAGTTTTCTAGCCATTTAATTAGAGGCATTTCTAATAGAAAAATGAAAAAGCCATTGGCGCCTAAAAGCAATCCTATTTGTAATTCGCTTAATACGTGCTTTTCTCTGTAGTAAATGGGCATAGTAGAAAAGTATTGCAGAAAAATAAAGCCAAACAAAAACATGGCCACTAGAAAGATTAAAAAAGATTTGTCTTTATATGCTGAATCTGGATTTTTTACAATAATATTATCCTGAATTTTAGCTTTTTTAGGATTTAATACAAGAAACAATACCAAGGTTGCTAGAATACAAGTAATACCATCTACCCAAAATAAACCACTATAACTCATTTTGGTTATAATAAGTCCGCCAACCGCTGGTCCTGCAGAGAAACCAAGGTTTATAGCAAGACGAATTAGTGTTACACTTCTAGTTTTATTTTCTGGTTTACTATATGCGCTTAAGGCAACAAACATAGCAGGACGAAACATGTCTGCTACTAGCATTACTAGAAATATACCAATACATAAAGTGACAAATGTATTTAAAAACTGAAGCGCTACAAATAGTATTCCTGTTAATAATAAGCTTCTAACCATTACTTTATAGTAGCCAATTTTATCGGTTAATTTGCCGCCTAACCAAGATCCTGCAACAGAACCTAATCCGAAAGCAGACATGATCCAGCCTACATCTTTAAGTGTGAACTTTAAATCTTCTATAAGGTATAGCGAGAGAAAGGGAATCACCATAGTTCCTGCTCTATTGATTAAAGTGATAAGTGAGAGCCACCAAACTTCTGTAGAAAGGCCTTTAAATGTGTTTATGTAGTTATGTACTAGTTTTTTCATGTTGGTTGGTTTTAATCGATTCTTGGTTTACTTCATTTGCAAAAAAGTTACTTCGATAATAGACCTAAAATAAAAAAGTCCAACTACGAAGTTGGACTTTTAATATTGTATTAATTGATATTTACATCATCATAATATATAAGAAGCCCAGCCTGTATTTCTACAAGAGGTATATTGTTTATAATTTGTAATGACTAAATTCATTTTATTTATAATTTGATGGTTCAAAGCTAAACAAAATAATTAGATGTTGTATTTTTAAGCCGAAAAATATTATTATGAAAAATTTATTCTATCTATTTATATTCATTTCTGCTTTAAGTTGTGCGCAAGAAAAACAACCTTTATTAGGTGATACAGATTGGCAACGAGAACAGAATGCAGATTTTAAAGATGCTTCTAAATCACCATTAAAAGCTAAAGATAGAAAGACTTTTAGAACACTAGATTTTTATAAATTCGATGCTGCTTTTGTGGTAACAGCGACTTTAGAAAGAACACCAGATTCGGAATGGTTTAAAATGAAAACCACTACAGATCGTGTTTCTAAAGAACGTGTTTATGGTGTTTTAACTTTTCAGTTAAACGGAAATACCTATCGTTTGGATATTTATCAAGGTCAAGATTTAATGCAAAAAAAAGGTTTTGAAGACTATTTATTTCTTCCGTTTATAGATAATACGAATGGCGATACTACTTATGGTGGCGGACGATATATTGATTTGCGCATTCCGGAAGGAGATACTTTAACGCTTGATTTTAATCAGGCATACAATCCGTTTTGCGCATATAATGAAAAATTCTCTTGTCCGATTGTACCTAGAAATAATTATGTAGATGAAAGTATTGAGGCAGGAGTGAAGGCTTTTGTGAAGTAGGATTCCATGTTTTGTTGGCATTAGGTCAAAATGGTTTCGCATTTTAGGTCAAACTCTCCGATTCCGTTAAAACGGAATCACCTCTCTTTAGCTAAAGAGAGGAGTTGGTTGGTTTTTTGTATTCAGTGTTTAGTGTTCTGTCTATAATTTTACTTTGCTAAAAACATTCCTAAGAATACGGCTAGAAATCCTAAAACAAAACTAGCAATCGTATAAATCGCGAAACTAGTGAAATCTCCAGATTTTAAAAACAGGTGGTTTTCATATGCAAAAGTGGAAAAAGTGGTGAAACCGCCACAAAATCCAGTAGCTAGTAATAACGTTTGGTTAGAAGACAGACTATTGTTTTTAAGCGCGTAACCAAGAATGAGTCCAATAAGTAAACTACCTAAAATATTAGCTAAAAAGGTGCCGTAAGGGATTCCGTTTTCGCTATTGTTTAAATATTTTCCAATAATATAACGCAATACACTACCAAAACCGCCACCAACAAATACGAGTAATAAATTCTTCATATAACAAATATACTATCTATTAAATTACAATAGAATTAATTTTAAAAACATGTTAACCTTTTTAGTTTTTGAGTATTAAAATTTGAATTTCATGAATTCATTCTCCTTAATACACTGGTTTAGCCTGAAGGCGTAATCCGAAAAGCCTCAAAATAGAGTAGGTATATCTTAAATTAAAAAAATCATGGAAAAATTAAGCGAAAAGCAACTCTTAGTTGCTAGACAAGAATTTAAGCCTTATTTAACAGCTGGAAGTAAAGCGCTTTCAAAATTAAAGCTAAAAACACCTTTGAGTGCTTTTAATCAAAAGTTAAACACCACTTTTGAATCGTTGGGATGTGTAGGTTATCATTCGGAAAGAAAACAACTGACTGCATCAGTAAATATTAAAAAGACAACAGGTTATTCCGGAGATTTATGTACTAAAGGATCTCATGAATACGTACGATTTTATATGGACTATAAAGATGGTTCTGGATGGGAAGATATGGGAGTTGTGGGTTTAAATGTGCATGACATTCCAACTAAAAAAGATTGTCAGGGAGATAGTGAAAAACCAATAAGTTATACGGTTCGATTAGATATTAATCCGAAAAAGAAAATTTGTACCGTTGCAAATTTACCAACGGTAAGAGCTGTACTTGCTTGGAATACTATACCAGAGCCTAATGATCCAAATTTAACAAAAGGAACTTATGTTTGGAGTGATAAAAAAGATGTGCAAATTCAAATAGAGCCATTGCAATTTTTTATTCCAAACTTCCCTGTTTTAGAGATTGATGATTTATTACATACTGCCATCTTAAATCCAAATTTATCTTTAAACGCAATTGCTTTTGATAAACCAGAACAAGTTTCGGCTTTACATAAGGCGAAATATTCTATAATACCAAAGGACTTAGCATTTAATGAACTTGTAAGTTTATATGCAAAAGATAAAATTGAACCACATAGATTTGGTTACAAGTTGCTTCATCAGATTCAAAACACAGCATTTACAAATAATATTAGTACTATTTCAAACGTGTTTGAAGTCAATAATATTTCATTATCCGACAGTTTAATGCATTTAAATGCACTAAATTGTAATACCAAGTATGAAGAACTTATTTGTGTTGGAGCAGATTATAATCGAGAAGCTTTGGTAGGAACCATTAAAGTGAAAAAATCTTCTGGTTATAGTGGAAGCCTTTGCAGTAGCGGAAGTAAAGAATATGTGTCTTTTTGGGTGCAAACGGAAGAGAATTGTAATTGGGTGCATGCAGGAACATCTTCTGTTACTGTGCATGATATTAACAATATGCCAAGTGATGGTTTATTTTATTCTGTAGTGCTACCTTATAAGTTTACGGATTTAAAAAAGAATTGCGGTACACCACAAGTTATAAAAGTGCGCGCTGTTTTGTCATGGAACGTTCCGCCTAATGATATGCATTGCGCAAATTGGGGAAATGTGGTAGAGGCTTACATACAATTAAAACCTAAAGATGCATGGCATGGTGTTGGACCAAAATTAACAGTTATTGGAGGTGTACGCGTAGAAGATATTGGTGCTGATGGTTTAACAAAGGCAGGAACCTTCTTTGATTATTATGATACACCAGTACCTTATGATAAATGTGCTTTTGCTAGATTAATAATAGTAGAGGCTAAAACAAATGCATTTCTTGGTCAGAAATATAAAATAAGAATAGATAATTTAACAACTGGAGAAAGTAGTTATTTAAACAAATCATTTAGATTAGATGATAATTCAGAATCTACTGTTAATGCAGCTAATGAGTATACGTATTATGGAGATGCTACTAACAATGAAAATAATATTGTCGCAAGATTTTCGCCAGGAAATGATGATTTGTTACGAATTACATTAGAACATTTAGATGGTTCTACACCAGATAGTCAAGTCATTCAAATGGATAATACGATTCCAAATATCACTCTAGATATTGATAATTATGGGGAATGTTCTCACTTTATTAAAGGAAGTGCTATTTCAGGAAATTTCTCTGTTACAGAGGCGCATTTAGAAGATTATCAATTGCGTACTACTTTAAGCGATAGTGCTAATCATCTTATTGCTAGTGGAACTCTTTCAACTATTGGCGATGTGGACTTTACTACAGGAACTTCCGAAACTAAAAACTGTGGGGAAATAACGTTATCAGCAAAACATAGAGTTATTTTGGATAGTAAGAGAATATATCCAGCAATTAGTATTAGAAGAATTGTTTGCTTAAAAGACATCAGTTAAAAGATAATTAGTAATTAAAAAAAAGCAGCTCAATAAGAGCTGCTTTTTTAGTTGTTATTTAATAGGATAGTAAATATCTGTTTGTATTTCTTCCGGTTTAACCGTTGTAGGATCATTAACATACAATTCCCAAACCGATTCCCCATACATTTCTAATGTATTGTCTTGCATGTATTTACCAATAGCTATATGTGCTTGGTAGTCACCAGAACCATAATTACCATATTTGGCAATTTTAACTGCTTTTCCTGCCGGCATATTAAAAGAAGTCATTCCAGGAGCTGGAGCTAATTCTTTTTTTAATAATAAGCCAATGTAGAATTCTGCTTCCTTATTTTCTTCATCCCATTTGGTGTAATACGTTCCCGGAATATAATCTTCAAGCGTTAATTTATCGGCGGCATATATTCCTGCTTTTGGCATGAACTCCATAAAAAGCGTAGTCATTTCTTCTGGAGATAAATCGGTAGAAGTCTTTTGTTTATATCCTATAAATTTCTGAGATGGAAGTTCTAATGCAACCACATCCCCAAGTTTGTAATCTACTTTTGGTATTTTATTAAATGCTTCGGTTACAAGAGTGTCTAGTTTATTAAGTCCTTTATCGAACATGATACCAAGGTTTTTTTCCATTCCACCTTGAATAGCAGCGAATGCTTTAAACATGAAGTTCATTTTGTCATGCTTCATTCCCCAAGTTACTTCTGTGCCATCTTCTACTTCATTAAATTGCCAATACACATCATTTGGTTCCATGCCAGCAAAAGATATTTTTTGGTCTATAGATTTATTTGGAATAACAGCAACAGTTTCCATATAGCCAGGACCTTCTGCTCCTTCCCAAGAATAATTAGCTCCTACACCAGAAGTTTTTTCAGGATAAGTAATGGTCATCGTAGGGTCTTCCGTTTTCCATGGACCCCAATTTTCCCAATTTTTAAAGTCATTAATTTGGTTGAAAACCATAGTCACTGGAGCTTTAATTAATTTGGTTCTTTTTACATTATAGCTATTTGGTTGGACAGCTACATAAATGGAAAAACCGACAATTAAAATCAGTAATAAAAAGAGAACGTATTTAAAAGTTTTCATTATTTGTCTATTTGATATGTTATCAAATATAATCAAATATTTATCAGTTTTAAAAGACGTTGATTAACAGCTATTTATTAATACTGAATTTTAACAAAACGAAATTAAAAATAAGAAGGATAAAAAGGATTATTAGTATTTTGAACATTATAAAAGCATTTGGTTCCTTTAAATTTATGGAATTCTTAGAATGCATAAAATCCCCAATAAAGGGGATTTTAGTAATTAGAAGGAATACGAATTTTCCCTAAAAAATACTTTCTGTTCTAATTAGTTTTTAATGATTCGTTTGGTGTAATATTTATCTTCCACTTTAAATCGAATTAAATACATACCTGCTTCTAATTTGGAAACATTCATTTGTGAAACTGCTCCTTTCTTATGCATGATTTTTTTACCATTTAAATCGAATATTACGGTTTCCTCTATTTGTATATTTGTAGAGATATTTAAAATGCCTTCCGTTGGAACGGGAAAAATCTTAATTTGATTTTTGGTTAAACTTTCTTCTTCTATACCTAAAGCACTATCTACAACGGTTACCGTAATTATAACCGAATTTGTATTACCAAAACCATCCATGATTGTTAATGTTACAGGATAATCTCCAACCATTGTAAAAGTATCTGTGTCTATACTTAATACGAAAGTACAGTTGTCGGAAGAACCATTATCTACATCTTGGGCAGTAATGCTTACCGATGGATTACCTTCTAAATCTACCGTGATATCTTGACCAGTTATCATTGGATCTATAGTATCCTGTACCGTAATTATCGCCGTTGCTGAATCCGTATTATTGCTAGCATCGGTAACGGTTAATGTAACGGTATTGGTTCCAATGTCATCACAAGTAAAAGTGGTAATGTCTAAGCTAGAACTAGCAATGCTACAATTGTCGATAGAATTATTATCTACCATATTTGGTGTAATACTAGCGTTTCCAGTAGCGTCTAATTGTACGGTAATATTTTGTGTAATTGCAGTTGGATTAATAGCGTCTTCAACGGTAACTATTGCAGTTGTCGTTCCTGTGTTATTACTTGTATCGGTTACCGAAAGCGTTACTGTATTTGCACCTAAATCGTCACACGAAAAATTCATGATATCTAGGCCGCTACTTGTTATAGAGCAGTTATCTGTTGAGCCATTTTCTATTTGAGATTCTATAATACTCGCGTTGCCAGTGGCATCTAGTTGCACCGTAATATTTTGCGTTATAACTGTTGGGTTTACGGAATCTTCTACCGTAATAATGGCAGTTTCTGTATCGCTATTATTACTAGCATCGGTAACAGTTAATGTAACTGTATTTGTCCCAATATCATTACAAGTAAAGCTCGTAATGTCTAAGCTAGAACTAGCAATACTACAATTGTCGGTAGAATTATTATCTACCATATTTGGTGTAATAATAGCATCTCCATTCGCATCGAGTTGTACGGTAATATTTTGTGTAATTGCAGTTGGGTTTATGTTGTCTTCAATAGTAACAATAGCGGTTGTGCTATTGTTGTTATCGGAAGTGTCTTCCACAGTAAATGTAACCGTATTTGTTCCTAAGTTTGCACAAGTAAAAGTAGTAATATCTAAACTGCTACTTGCAATAGTACAATTATCTGTCGAACCATTTTCTATTTCCGAAGGCGTAATACTTGCTTCCCCATTAGCATCTAGCTGAATCGTTATATCTTGCGATACTGCGACAGGATTTATACTATCTACAACCATAATGGTTACCCCTTGTGTGCTTACTTTATTTTCGGCATCTGTAGCTGTAATAGTTACCGTATTTGCGCCAAGATTTGCGCAGGTATAATCAAATTGTGTTTGATTTAATACTACTGAAACTAATTCGCAATCATCAAAAGTACCATTGTTAACATCATCAATGTCTATAGAGACTTGACCGTTTGCATCTAGTTCTGCTGTAATATTTGGATGCACCACAATTGTAGGAGGTAAGTCGTCATACACATCGACATCTAATGCAATTTTGTATAGCGAATAATTACCATCCGTATTTTTTATACTTAACCAAATATCATGCAGATCACAGGTTACTAGATTAGTCGGTATTTCTACTAAGTATTCATTGGTGTTTCCTGTTGGTGTTAATGCAGCGGCAGTTCCTGTACCGAAGCCTAATTCGGTATCGTATAAAAATTCAGCTTCCGCTAGAGCAGCAGGAGGTTGGTTATCTTCTGCTTCAAAAACATAGAATATTCTCTTTTCGAATAAACCCCAAGTACCATCTAGATTCTGAACACGTAATCCTAGTTTATGAAACCCAGCGTCTAATGTTCCTAAAGGAATTACAAAATTTTGAGTAGTTTCACTCGGACTACCAGTAATGGCTAATGCATTTCCGTTTCCATGCCCAGGATCTGTATCAAACCAATATTCTGCTCCAGCGATGTTAGAAATTGGGTCACTTCCTGCAATGTCTTCCGAAACATAAAATATTTTCTTATCGTATAAACTCCAATTTCCATCTAAATTTTGTGTTCGAATTCCGATGGTATGAAAACCAATATCTAAGGAACCTAAAGGAATTGCGAAATTTGATGCGGTTTCGCCAGGGCTTCCAGAAATGGCTAATGCATTTCCATTTCCTTGTCCAGGATCGGTATTAAACCAATATTCTGCTCCAGCTATGTTAGAAATTGGATAGCTTCCTGTTATCGCATCCGAAACATAAAAGGTTACATTGTGGTAAAATCCCCAAGTACCTAAATTATCTTGAGCTCTAACGGTTAGTTTATGAAAGCCTTCGTTTAAACCTGTAATAGGAAAGTTTAAAGCTTGCGTAAGTTCGCCTGTATTTGTATTTGCAGCTACCAAAGTACCATTACCAAAACCAGGATCTGTACCAAAATAATATTCTAATTGTTGTATGTTTTGCGCAGTTATGGTAGCAAAACTAAAAAAGAATAGTAGTATACATCCTAATAGATAATTATTTGGCAAGCGCATATTTGTGTTTTGCGCTTTCATAATTAATGTGCTTTTGCGTTAATGGTTACGTTAATTGTACCGTTTTTAGGTACTGCGCCATCATAACTAATTATGTCTAGAGTAGGTATGCCTTTTGGGTTGCCAATCGTGTTATATAAAAAGCCGTTATTGTATAGCCCCATTTCTGTGCCGCCACCACCTCCGGTTAGTGCAGGAGAAGTAGCTTGTAATGTTAAATCGTCTTCTATACGTGTTGTAGGGGTGTATGTACTTGTGCCAGCAAAACTATATAATATAGTATTATCTACATCTGTAAATAAAGGATCTGTATCGACCAAGGTATTAGAATCTAAATACGTACCACCAGATTGGTTCGCAAAAACAACATTCCCAGCACCATAGTTATAGGTAAGATTATTTGAAAGGTTAAAATCGGCAGCAGAAAAATAAACAGTTGCGTCTAAACTATAATTAGAAATAAACATATTGTTATATAAAATAGCTGTACCAGAAGGATTATAGTTGTATAAATTTAAATTACTTTCAAACTTAAATATATTATTTGCTATTACAGCACTAGTTGTATTGTAGATAGATAATGGGCCACCCGATGTAAATATATTGTTGGAGAATAAAACATTTGTAGCATCTTCATAAATATAGTTAGAGCTAGTTAAAAGACAGCCTCTTACAACAATATCATCCATAGTAACTGTTGGTGCAGCATAACCTTCTCCTAGTTGTAAAGAGGAAGCTTTGCATTCCGAAATAGTTAATCTTTCAAAAGGAGGAGCTATTGGTGCTCCAGAGGTTTGTGGATAAAGGGAGGAAAATGACAAACCTTTAAGTGTTACATCTGAAGAGCGAATTATAATAGCATCTATTTGTGAAACTTTACTTGTTTCGCTATGTGATCTACCAACAATAGTTAATTCTTTATCAATAGTAACTGCGCCATAACTAGTGCCAGAAGGTTGTACATAAATAATATCTCCGGCTGTAGCAGCGTCATGTGCTGCTTGAATGGTTTGATAGGTTGTTGTGGATCCAGAGTTATTATCAATGGTGATAATGGTTTGTGCTAGTAAACTTGAAGAAACAAGTAATAAGCATACCATAAAGCATTTCTTTAGTGTGTTTGTAAATGTTTTACTCACGATACTTCTATTTGTTAGGTGTTCGTGAAAATTGGTTGCATTTTTCATGATATAAAATATGTTAGATTAATAGATTACTAATGTAGGAAAGGAGTAAACACAAAAAAATCCCCAATACTGGGGATTTTTGAAAACTATAATTAGTAAGTTGTTTATTATTAGTTGGTTATATGGTTATTTTTTAATGATGCGTTTTAAAATTGTTTTGTTTTCTATTTGTATTTTTAAAAGATATAGACCTTCAGTAAAATGAGAGATATCTATTTTATTGGAAGGTTTCTCTAGGTGCATTATTTTTTTTCCTAATAGATCAAAAACTTCTATAGCATCAATCATATTATTACTTAAAATGTTAAGAACAGATTTTGTAGGAATAGGATATATCTGTATTGCATTGAATTCATTTTCAACAATACTTAGGGTAATATCTACAAGTATAGGTGCTCTAATAACTTCAAAATCTGGAATATCATTATCGGTTATAACACAATGATAACTTCCAGAATCGGAAGGTTGTGCATTTGTAATGATGTACGGATTTGTATTTGCTCCAGTAATAACAACATCATCTTTGTACCATTGAAATACTGGAGAGCTGGAGGTTCTACTATAAAATCTACCAGCAGTTTCACTAACCGACAAGGTGATGTTATTTCCTGTGGTTATATTTTGAGTGCCTGGGAGATCTAGCGTTGTTTGTGGTGAGTAGTAATATGCGCTGTTCCAACTATATTGCAAGTTTAAATAATCGTTAAATTGATCTGAGAAATCTGTAGCATAGAAGTGATTGTTATTAATGTTTATGTAAATTAAGTTTTGTAATGCAGTAAAATCAGGTAATGCTCCTTGGAAATTATTAAAGCTAATATCAAAAAACACCAAATTAGGATAGTTACTAACAACAAAACTTGGTACTTCGCCAGAAAGTTGATTGTTATTAAACCAAAAGCCTCTTAACTTGGTTAGGTTAGCGTAAGAATCAGGGATTGGTCCTGTAAAATTATTAAACTCAAAACTTAAAACACGAAGTTCTGTTAAGTTTCCAATTTCTTCAGGTAATGTACCATTGATACTGTTTCCAGAGTAAAAAGATAAATACTCTAAGCCTGTTAAATCACCAATTTCGGGAGGCAAATTTCCTGTTAAGTTATTACCATCAAAAGCTAATCGTGAAATTTTATTTCCTGTAACTGTTACACCATACCATTCGGATACTGGTTGTGCAGAAAGCCAGTTGGTACTGTCATTCCAACTCGCCCCATTTGTGGCATTGTAAATGGCTATTAAAGCATCTTTTTGTAATTGTGATACTTCTCCTGAAATTTCAATAGTATTACGTTCTATTCTTAAATCTGGAATGCTTGTGTTGGTTGCTCTACAAAAATACATGTCAAAACCTGGATCTTGAAGACTGTTTATAACATAAGTATTACTTGTTGCTCCAATAATTTCTTCGTCACTTTCATTAAAGTAATTCGTTCTTTTTTTGTACCATTGGTATTGCACATTTGTACCATTAATAGGTGTCATACTTAATGTGTAATTGTTACCAGTAATGCCATCAAAAGCATCTTCTGTGTCTCTTCTGTTTTGTGTTTGATAGGAGAAACTAGTAATCGCATTATTACTAATGTAATTGGTTTCTAAATCAGCAAAGGAAAAATTATTATTGTTAATATTTACATTAGTAATTGTAGTAATAGTGTTCAGGTCTGGTAAAGTCCCGCTTAAATTATTATTACTAAAATTTATTTCTTCTAAGTATGGTAAATTAAGAATAGAAGCAGGAATACTTCCGTTTAAGTTATTAGCATTTAATAACAATTTAGAAACATGTCCGTTTTTAACAGTTACTCCATGCCAAGAAGATTCTGGGCTTGTGGTATTCCAATTCGTTTGGTTAGTCCATCCAGCTCCATTCGTGTTATTGTATAAATCTTGTAACGCTATTTTTTCGTTAGAAGATACAGCTTGTGGAATGTCTATAGTTACAGTAGTATAACCAGATTCTCCATTAGATCTGTGAACTAAAATATAATAATTAGTTCCAATTGTAGGTGTGAAATTTGTTACGCCTCCAAAACTACAAGGAGAAACATTTGTTAATTGGTTATCACTAGTAGCATTTAAATCTGGAGCAGAATAAAGGATAGCAAAGGCATCACCTAAAGCAAATCCATCTCTAGAGTCTTCTATTGTTATAGAAACTGTGTTTGTACTAGTTGCTGTAAATTTATAATAGATTAATTGATAATTTGACCCAAGACTACAACCATTTTGTCCGCCATCGCCAGCATTAGCTTCTATTATTCTTATGTTTCTATCTTCATGTGGAGAATGTTCTACTAAAGTAGCATTTTGAATTAGATCGTTTGCGGGTACTTGGGAAAAAGTACTTTGAATGGTTAGAGTAATAAGCGTAAAATAAAGTAGAAATTGTTTCATGATGTTTTATATTAATTAATAGCGGTTATAATATAGTAAGAATTCCATAGTTAAAACATAACTAACGATGAAACTATCTCAAAATCAGTTATTTGTGTTTTGTTAGAGAGATTTAAACAAAAATAAGAGAAACGTGGTATCCAAAAAATCCCCAATACTGGGGATTTTTGAAAACTATAATTAATAAGTGTTTCTTAAAAAAGAATTCTTCGGATTTAAAACTTATACTTTTTCTCTAAAGCATAGCGCATGAGCTCTCCTTTGCCGTGAAGTCCAAGAATACGAATCATGTTTTTTCTGTGTGTATCTACGGTATGAATACCAATAAATAAGTCTTCGGCAATCTCTCGTGAGGTTTTACCTTGCGCAACAAGTCGTAATATTTCAATTTGACGTTTGGTTAAAAGTCCTTTCTTAGTATTGTTTTTATCGGTGCCAAGTGCATTTGTATCTATACTTTTGTCAAAGTATGTTTCCCCTTTATGTATGGTTTTAATGGCTTGTAATACTTCTGTTAAAGAAGAGTTTTTTAAGATATAACCTTTCGCTCCAGCGTCAAGCATTTGTTCTATAGCATCAATTTGATCGAACATAGAAAAGGCTAATATTTTGGTGGTAGGAAATTCTTGCATGATTATTTTTGTTGCCGCGATACCATCTAATTTTGGCATGCGAATATCTGTAATAATGACGTTTGGTTGTTTTAATCGTACAATTTTAAGTAGCTCTTCACCATCATTTGCAGTACCAATTATAGAAATGCCTTCTTCATATTTAAGTAATAACTGTAATCCATCAATTAAGGATTGATGATCTTCTGCAATGGCTAATCGTATCATTTTGGGTGTTTTTAAATTCAAAAATCAA
>Ga0209344_10004194_pt1 | contig 13442 bp, 13 predicted proteins | sample Cruoilmetagenom6_FD_187293 | JGI IMG/M metagenome (GOLD analysis project Ga0209344, IMG submission 187293) | Oil polluted marine microbial communities from Coal Oil Point, Santa Barbara, California, USA - Santa Barbara Oil Seep Sample 6 (SPAdes)... | ecosystem: Environmental > Aquatic > Marine...
CATTGTGCCAGAACGCATCTACGCGGCCAAAGGCCTTGATGGTTTCATCTGCCATGCGCTTTAGGTCGGCATCTTTGCCGGTGTCGACCTGCACAAAGATCGCATCGCCGCCATCCTTGTTGATTTCATCGGAAACCGCCTGACCAGCGTCGGCGTTCAGATCGGCAACGACCACCTGTGCGCCTTCTTTTGCGAACATTTTGGCGGCCGATGCGCCCATGCCGGACCCTGATCCGGTGATGATAGCAACCTTATCCTTGAGACGATCCATGGTATTTTCCTTCTTCTCTCTGGGTTACGCGCCGTTTAACGGGCGCTCATTAAATTTGGTAGAAACAGGCTGATTTCGGGGAACAAGACGATAAGCACAGTGCAGATCATCAGTACCACCAGGTAGGGCAGCGTTCCGCGCACGACGACGGCAATTGGTTCTCGGAACATCCCGGTCATGGCAAACAGCGCCATGCCAAAGGGGGGCGTTGCCTGTGCCACCATCATCGCGGCCACGGTGACGACGCTGAAATGCACCAGGTTGATATCGGATTCGATCAACACCGGCAGCAGGATCGGAATGGTGATATACATGATCGGAACCGGGTCCATGACCATGCCCAGCACAAAATACATGGCAATGATTGCCAGCAGCAGCTGTAGCTGACCCAGCCCCAGATCAGTGATCCCCGCCATCAGCGCCTGGGGCACTTTCAGAAAGGTCACCATCACAGACATCATTGTCGCGCCGCCAAGGATGATAAAAATCACAGCCGTGGCAACGATGGCATCGCGCGCACTAAGCAGAAAGTTTTCCATGGTCAGGGTGCCAAAAACGAATTTACTGATCAGCAGGGAATAGACGATGGATACGGCGGCGGCTTCGGTTGGGGTGAAAATCCCGCCATAAATTCCGCCCAGAACCACAGGAGGCATCAGCAGAACCGGAAACGCCTTTTTAAAGGTGCTGATCCGTTCATTCCAGCTGGCGGGTGGTTTGACTTGCATGCCCAGCTTTCGGGCACGCATCACTGCGGCGATGATCAGGAACGTTCCGACCATGACGCCCGGAACCACGCCGGCGACGAAATAAAGCGACACATCGCCCTGAACCAGTGTGGCGAACAGAACCATGTAAATACTGGGCGGAATCATTTGCCCCAGCGTGCCGGAACAGACGATCAACCCCATACTGCCTGGCTTGTCATAGCCTTGGCGCAACATTTCCGGAATGGCGATCGCACCCACGGCGGCAACTGTGGCGATGCCGGACCCCGACAGTGCCCCAAAGATCATGCAGGCCATGACCGCCGCTGCGGCGATACCGCCGGGCAGGTGGCCAACCAGCGCATCAAGGAAGCGGAACAGATAGGCACTGGGTCCGCAATGCAGCATGATGTTGCCGGAGAAAATGAAATAGGGCACCGCCATCAGCACGAATACGTCCATCGAGACATAAAACTGCTGGGCGAACATCGAGATCGGCAAGTCCAGAACGAATAGCCCCAGATAGCTGCCTGCTGCGGTCAGCGCGATAAAGACTGGCATGCCCAAAACCAATAGTAGGGCAAAAAGAGAAAGGCCGAAAATCACTGTGCGTTCTCCTGAATTAGTTTATCGACACGGGGGCATCGGGGGATGCCTTCAACGGTTTCCCAGTGATGGCGGCATATAAAGAGGTGATGGATTCGCTGATGCCGAACAACACGGCGATGCTCATGCCCAAGGGGACCGAAATTGCCGGAATCCATGCGGGTGTCGAGCTGCCAAAGATGGTCATGCCATACCGGTACTGATCTGAAACCCAGATTACGCCGGACCAAAAAAGCATCGCGACAACCACCAGAAAGACAAGCCTTTGGCCGAATTCCCAATAAAGATGCACCTTGGCGGGCAACATGTTGGATACCACATCAACAGCGATATGCTGCCTGCGAAAAAGCGCGGGTCCGACCAGCAAAAAACATGAGAACAGGATTGAGTATCGCGCGATTTCTTCGATCATTTGTTCGGACTCACCGAACCCGTAGCGAAGAACGACGCTGATAAAGGCGACACTGGCACTGATGATCAGAAAGGTAATACAGACCCAGTCGATAAGCTTGGCAAGACGGCCAGCGCCTCGGTCAAGCGCCATGATCATTGATTCCATTGGAATGTCCCCATCATCGGAAAAGGCAAAGGGCAGAATTCATGCTGTACGGATAGCACCGGCCCTTGTTTCGTTGAAGCGACCAGCCCGATTTACGCAGGCGTGCGATCGCACAAAAAAAGGGGGCGGCGGTCTGTATAATCGACAAACTGCCGCCCCGCATTCGTGTTACTTCCGCAGACGGTTGGCTTCATCCACAACGGCCTGACCATTGGCGTTGTCGCTGATAAATGCCGCAATCACGGGTAATGTTGCCTCAACCATCTTGGCCCGCTCTTCGGCGGAGATAGCCGGCGCAACCTGAACGCCCATCTCACTGGCGATTTTTTCAAGTGCAGCCCCAACGTTCTTTTCGGTGTCGGCAAAGCCCATCACTTCCAGTTCGGCCCCAACTTCAAGCAACACTTGCTGGATGTCGGCAGGCAGATCGTCATAGAAGCGGTTGGAAATGGCCAGCGGCAGGCCCGCATACCACAAAGGAACATCGCTGAGATAGTCGATTGGGATCTTGTTGTCATAGGTAAACAGAACGCCGGTTACGGTCCCGTCTACAGTTCCCTGCACGATAGCGGTGCTGAATTCGGCATAGGCCATGGCGATTGATGACGCGCCCAGTGCTTCGATGCTTTGCGACAGGTATCTGCCACCGGGAATACGGATTTTCAGCCCGTCAAAGTCTGCCATTGTGTTGATAGCATTCTTCGTGTTGATCATCGCACCTACGTAATCGGTGGGCGCGATGGCAACCACGGTAATACCCTTTGCCTTCATGCTGGCCTTTAGCGCACCGCCGCCATTTTCGCTTTGCACAAATTCGCGCAGGTGCGTTTGGTCAGTGGTCGTGATGTCAAACAGGAACGGCAGTTCCAGAATACCCCACAGCGGATCAAGCGTCGCTGCAATCGTGTTCAGGTTATAGGCGGCGTCGATCTGACCCGACAGCATGCCATTGAATTCCTGAGTGATGGGCATCAACTGCGATGCCGGAAAGACATCAACGATCAGGCGACCATCTGTGCGCGCCTCAACCTGTTCCTTGAACCAAAGAACATTTTTGTGGTGCTGGGTCACAGTCGGATAGGCGTGCGACAGCGTCATTTTGATCGGATCATCCGCCTGCGCCGTGACTGCGGACAGCGACAAGGCAGAAATAGACAGGGCGGCAATACCACCAGCAAGGGCGACAAAGCGCCTTGAAAGGCCCTTTTTCGGGGGTGCATTGAATGGTTTAGTCATTTGTTTTCCTCCGGTGTTTTCGTTTCTTCTGGTCGTTTTGTTGCATCTGCCCGGCTTTTGGATTGATCCTGCAGGGCAGATAGCTTGTTGTTCTTAGCCGTAGGGGTATGGGTATTCCCCGGTCAGATTGATCATGGTTGACTTGGGCTCGGTATAGGCCTCAAGCGCATCGGGGCCGTTTTCGCGGCCGATCCCGCTGATCTTGAAACCGCCATAGGGCAGGCCCGGATGCAGGATGCGATAGGTGTTGACCCATACCGTTCCGGCCAGGATTTCGCGTGAAACCCGATGCGCCCGGCCCAGATTTTGCGTCCAGATTCCAGCGGTAAGGCCATAGCGCACACCATTCGCAATCTCGATGGCCTCTTCTTCGGTGTCAAAGGGCATCATCGACACGACAGGGCCAAAGATTTCTTCCTGTGCTATGCGCATTTCAGGATCCACATCGGCAAAGACAGTCGGAGCCACGAAATACCCATCGCTCAGCCCGTCCGGTGCCAGCCGTGTTCCGCCAGCCACCAGTCGCGCACCTTCGGATTTGCCGATGTCAAAATATCCGAGCGTTTTTTCAAACTGCGCCTTATGGGTCTGTGGGCCGATATCGGTTTTTGCGTCCATCGGGTTGCCGACCTTGATGTTCTTAGCCCGTTTTCCGACTTCTTCGACCACTTGGTCATACAATGACCGCTGAACCAGTATCCGCGATCCCAGTGCACAGCTTTGCCCGCAGGCCATGAAACCTGCGTGGGTGACTGCATTGACTGCCTGCTTGATGTCGGCGTCGTCAAAGATGATATGGGGCGACTTGCCGCCGCATTCGAACGACACACGTTTCAGGTTCACGGCCCCAGCGCGCATGATTTCCCGCGCGGTACGGTGTTCGCCGGTAAAGGACAGTTTGTGCACATCCGGATGTGCGGCCAGATGCGCGCCCGCCGTCGCGCCGTATCCCGGCACGATATTGACCACACCCGGTGGAAATCCTGCCTCTTGGATCAGTTTGGCAAGTTCATAGGTTGTGACTGGTGTATGTTCGGCCACCTTAATGACCATCGCACAACCCGCCGCCAGTGCTGGGGCCAGTTTCATGGTGGTCACCAGCGTTGGCGCATTCCACGGCACGATGGCCCCGACCACACCGATTGGCACGCGGGTTGTATAGGCCATCATGTCTGGGTTCATATCGACAACGCGGCCGTCCATTTTGTCGGCGTAACCGGCAAAATAGTAATACCACTGGGCCTCGGCGGTGATATTGGCAATCGTTTCGCGCAAGGGGCGGCCGTTGTCTTGGGTTTCAAGTTCGGCCAAGCGGGGGGCGTTTGCCTCAAGTAGTGTGCCAAGTTTGCGGATCAGTGCTGCCCGCTGGGTCGGCGCCATTGTGCGCCACGGGCCGCGCATGGCCTCGTTCGCGGCTGCCACGGCCCTGTCGATGTCTTTTACGCCACCGAATGCGGTAAGCGCCCAGGGGGCACCGGTCGCAGGGTTGATGGAAGACACAAGTTCGCCGTCGATCGGAGAAACCCATTCCCCGCCGATAAATAGCTTCTTTTGTGTATAGGCAAATTGTTCTGTCATCTGGTCACCTGCTTGTTCGCCAAAACCCGTCGTTAACAACTTTCACTTGGCCACATTCGATCCGTCAGGCAAAACCCTACCTGCTCAGAAAAGCAGCTCATCTGAGCTGTTGTATTCTGAGGCAGGCCGTTCATTTGCCGTCCGAGCTATGGATTCTGGGCTCGTCTAATATGGTAATATCCAACCACTAGGCGCGCCGGTGCGTCAACCGCGAACAGACAGGTTAAGCGGTCACACCATGGCCATGATCACATACGTGATTGAAACGCCGCAAAAACGGGCTGGTTAAGCCATGATTGACGATTCTGGGGCGTCTAAGTATTGAATTCAGAATTCTGAAATGGATGAGTCATGAAACCTATTGATCAGGAACCGGCGCTAACAGAACGAGTGCGCGATGCAATCGTAGATTCGATTCTTGATGGCACGTTTCAGACCGGCGACCGTTTGGCGCAGGAACAATTGGCCGACAGGCTGAACGTGTCGCGCCAACCCGTCAGTCATGCGCTCTCGCTGCTAAAGGAACAGGGCGTGCTGGTAACCCTTGGGCGCAAGGGGCTGACCCTGGCGCCGATGGATCCGGCGCTGGTGGGGCGGCTATATCAGGTGCGTGGGCCGTTGGATGCGCTGGCCGCCCGGTTATGCGCTGCCCGCGTCGCCGCCAATGAGATTGGCGCGCGTGACTTTCGCGCCCTGAACGCCCTTATCGAGCGCAACGCCCCAAACGACCCAAAGCGCGGCGTGGACCTTCCTGGCCGCCAACTGACCCGGCAGATCAATGCAGATATGGATTTTCATGTCTCGCTATACCGACTGTCGGGCAATTCGCTGATCGAGGATATCTCTCGCGCCCATTGGGTGCATTTCCGCCGCTCTATGCGCGCCGTTCTGACCAATCCAGTCGAACACCCGCAAGTGTGGAAAGACCATCGTGAAATTCTGAACGCTGTTCAAGATGGTGATTCCGACCAGGCCCATCGCCTGTCCGTTCAACATTGCGAACACGCGGCGATAAAAGTCACAGCGAGCATGACCACCAAAAGTGCCAGTTGATGAGCGACCTGTCTTAATGAGAATTCTCATTCTACGCGGCGAATTGGCGCGTGAGTATGTGCATTTGTTCCTTTTGATCCGGCCGAAACTGTAGGTGCGCCTCTGGCCGTTCGTCAGCCTGCAACCATTTCAATCAGGAACGTCACATATAATCACGCTGCAATTTCGAGTTCAACCGCACCGCTGCTCTCGCTGAGTGGCGCCAACTTGGCGTGTCATAAAGGACAGCTATACTGGCCTAGTGGAAATCCGTTCGCATTCGTCTGACACCCCTCTTTGAGCGTTATTTGATGCACCGCATCACGCGTGAAATCTTCGCTGTAATTACTCTTTCTCAGATCGGCCCTCTGGCCTTAAAATTAGGAAAGAAAACATCTACATTTTTTGGGGCTATTCATTTAGGCTTGGTGCCAGCCATAAAACAAAAAAACTAGTAAGGCCGAGGTAAGCAATGGGGGGTGAAATGGGGCGGTTTCTTGTCGTAAACACTGTGAAGAACGAAGGTGCCTTCCTGCTTGAATGGCTCGCCTGGAATCGCATCATCGGGTTCACGGATTTCATGATTTTTCAGAATGACTCGGTTGATGGTTCAAAAGAGCTGCTCAACGTTTTGCACCAGAACGGGTTCATTACATTTGTGGACAACGACAACGCGCGTTTCGCTTCTCCGCAGAAGTATTCCTATGGTCTGGCCGGCAAATCAGAAGCCTTTTCTAAAGCAGATTGGGTTTTGGCAATCGATATCGATGAGTTCCCAGTGATCAGCGTGGGTGACGGTACGATTTCTGCTTTGGTTTCTGCTTATCCTGATGATGCCGATGAAATTCGCCTGAATTGGCGCAATTTCGGCAATGGTGATCACATTGAAATGTCGAGGGATCTTGTTGTTGAAAAATTCCGTACATGCCTTCCTGAGGAGTCCCAGCGCGATCGCCGCTTTCCAACCAAGACCCTATTTCGTCCAAAATCTTTCTCACGTTTGGGCCCTCACAAACCAAAAGCCGCGTTAAAGGAAGTCTGGAACGCGTATGATGGATCGGGGAATCCCATCATAGATCCTGCGAATGTCGGCGTAGGGCTCATGGACCCTGATGGCCAAAAGCTGGCCTCGGTCTACCATTATATCGTCAAGGACATTTCGAATTTTGTTCTGAAATGCGATCGAGGGAAATCCGGTCATGCTAATCGTGAAATGAAAGCGCGGTACTGGCGTCACTGGAACGCCCAGGCAAAAGGCGGGATAGATGAGACACTTGTGCGGCATGCGGAACAGATACGAGAAGAGATATCCTGCATTGATGATGCCTGCGGTGGCCTTCCCCTGAAATTACAGGAGCAGGCATATGCGTGGCGCGAAAAGCGCTTTTCTGAACTTATGGAGGAAACGGAGTACGCCGAGATGTTGAGCGAAATCTGCACGCATGAGAATCTGGACGTTCCCGCCCATATGCTCCCCCGATCTAAATTGGAGCCCATTGTGAAGGAGCCCATTGTGAAAGAACCGGTTGGCGACGTGGTTGAAGAGCCCCCAAAAAGGGGACCCAATCTTGATTTCAGCCTGATGTATAAGCTTGCCAAAGAAGAAGATGGTGAAATTCACGAAACCGAGAGCTACGTGGTTGTTCATCTTCCGGGCAAGGATCGTCTGCTATGCGGTTTTGACAACCTGTCTTCGATCAAGTCAGAGGGCCCGCGCAAGCCATGGGCGTTTGATATCGCAAGAAGCCGCGGATGGGGTGTTTTGGGGGTGATGGTAAAGAAGAACGACTGGTTCCAATCTCCTGATCTCTACCCGGTTCTCGAAGACATGAGAGACAGGGGCATTTTTTCAAGCTACGAGAATGTTACGATGTATGGCTCCTCAATGGGCGCATTCGGTGCGGCCGTTTTCGCGCCCCTTTCCCCCGGCTGCACTGTCGTCGCTTTCGGGCCTCAATCTTCCTTGGCAGCGGATCTGGCACCTTTCGAAACACGGTACCGGTTTGCAAAGAAAAACACGGATTGGTCCACCGGCCGTTATCGCGATGCGGCACAGGGGGTGCGTTCGGCCGGAAAGGCTTATCTTGTTCACGATCCGCTGGTGGAGCCGGACCGCAAGCATGTGGAGCGGATGCTTGGAGATAACACAGTCAACCTGTCTTGGGCGTTTCTGACTCACAAGATACCGCCAGCCTTCCGGCGGATGAATATTCTCAAACCCATGGCCCAGGAGATGATCGAAGGATCGATGACCCATGAGCGGTTTTGCGACCTGCTCCGCGAAAGGCGGAATTCTATCGCTTATCTCGTGCGCATGCTGGACGGGGCGGTAGACAGAGGGCATTACAGGCTGGGACTTGCGGCGCTCAGCAAGATCAGGGAGACCAAAGATAATTGGCGGCTACGGCAGGTCGGGCGTCGATTGCGACAGAAGATGCGGCAATCGGAGGCCGATGATTCATCAAAACAGCCGCCTGTTGCACAAGACAGTCTCTGACCCAGAGTTTGTAAAGTGGCGGTAAAACTAGGGTCGCCGGACATCCTTAGCGCTTGGTGCTTATAGGAGACTAGAAGAATCCATTCATGATCGTGGTGAATTGCTTTGCAATTTTTTCCGGCCGAACCTGTTCACGCATCGCCCGCACCCTTTCTAGACCGGCCTCCCATTCCGCTGACCCAATCGCCTCACGTGCATATTCAACGGTTTCAATGATCTGCTGATCATCCTCGCCTTTGGTCATAAAGGGATAGTCTTGGCCCAAAAAACGGATTGCGTCGTGAACCGCGGGGGTGCAAATCACGTTGCGATCCGCTCTGGCTGCTGTGAAGCCCTTTGTGAAGGGTTTGGGCTGACGAAGCTTCGTTTCCCGCCGCACGCAATAGTGCATATGCGCTTGGTCAATTTCTGATAGGGTTTGTTCGAAATCTGTTTGCGCCTCAGCGCTGAACTGCAGCATGTCGCTTTCGATCTCAGGTGGGACAAAGGTATTATTCGGATCGCCGATATAAGCAAGCTTGAGGTCAGGGCTTTCTGGCTGTGGCGCCTGTTGAATGCGTTCATCCGCATGGTGATCAAGAAGCTCGATCCGCGGCATATCGAACCCATCCCGCCGTGCGATGCGTTCACATTTCCCCTGCATGAATACCCGCGATGCTTCGCTTGCCGCGATGTGAAGGTCGGCGTTTTTGAATACGCCGCCGCCTCCGAAACTATCCACATGGTCGATAGCGAGCCCGGTGACTGCATTTCTCAGCTCGCCACTTTCCTCATCCGAGAGTATATCCAAGGACCCCTTAAGGGCGATCAGGACCGCTCCGTCTGCATTTTTCAGGAACTTTCGCCACTTTGCGGGTTTTCGTTCAGGATGGGGAAGAACCTCTGCGCTAACTTCGTAGGTTTCGCCGAAATAGCGGTTTCCAAAGGATGCAAGCTGATCGCACCGCATGTAGCGTGAACCTGTTCCGCGAAGCCTGCCTTTAAACGCAAGAATAACCCGGCGCTTCCTTTCCTTGAGTTGGCCATCATCCAAGTAGTAGTAGCGCATAGATTGAAGCCCTCTTTGCAAAATGAATGTCTTCCCGGCAGACCCTAAATTGCGGGAATCCAAACGCCAAGGGTGTTGTCAAATGAAACTGGCTTGAGGCGGTCAGAGCCGGGGGGCAGCGTTCTGCCATAAGGTACAGTTATATTGTAAATGTAGAGACTGGTTCGCATTCGTCTGACAGCACCTCTAACCGGTCACCCAAGTTGTGCGGAGGTCTCAATGACAAGCGTCTGCTACTCGGCTGGCACGAAGCCCTCAATGAGGTGTGTGAGCCCAAATCGTGCGCCTACAAAGATCGCCACGAAGGTGAGGGGGGCTGAAAACGCCAGTAGCGAAAATGCGGAGAGACCTTGTCCGATGCTGCATCCCAAGGCAACCACAGCACCGACGCCCATCATGGCGGCCCCGAATATTTGACGACGCAATTCGCGGGGATCTTCACAGGCTTCCCATCGAAAATGTCCTTTGATGAGGCTTCCGACAAAGGCACCTAGCCAAACACCGACGACTGAACCAATGCCAAAACTCAGTGTTTGGCCTGTTGATGTCATGGTGAACAGAATTGTTTCGCCTAAAGGTGCTGCGAAGCTGTGGGACGAAATGGGAATGCCGTCAAACCCATTGGCAGCGATCCAAGTTGTGAAAACCCACCCGCTTGTGACAGAAAAGCCGACCACGACTGACCAGAAGATTGCTGATCTATCTGAACGGATCGACGCTGCGCTCATGGCGAGCACGATAAGAATCGCGCCGATGATCATTCCTATGGTTGAAACAGGCAGGCCGCTCGTGCCGCTCAGAAGATGCGCAATGCCTTGTGGATCGCTGGCGGGAACCCGCGGGGGAAAAAGCAAAATACGCAACCAAGCACCGGGGCCAGATATGGTCGCGTAAGCAGTTATACCCATTACGACAACGATAACGAAGGATCGCAGATCGCCGCCACCTAGGCGCGCCAAAGCACCAAAGCCGCAATTGCCAGCCATCGCCATGCCGTATCCAAAGAGGAGTCCGCCAAATATCGCCGCCATCGGGGCAAATGATTGAGAAAGATAGAAGGACTGTGTTGGTGCAACCCACCCCATCGCAAGACATGCAAAGGTGCCCAGAACTGCAACGCCTATGGCCAAAACCCACATGCGTAGACGCGTATCACTGCCACCATATGCGTAATCTTCAATTGCACCCAATGTGCAAAACCGACCGAGACGGGCGGCGAGCCCGAGCAAGATTCCCCCGAATGCCCCAGCAAGTGCTGCTACATTTCCGTCACCCCAAGCGTCAAGCACAAGGCGTCCTCCCTTTTGGCTATGATCGAAACATGCTATTTTCGACGGGTGTTTCGATCAGCCCGTCTTGCAGAACAAGTCATAGACAACAGAGATGATCTTCTTGCAGCGGTCATCCGTCAAGCTGTAATAAATGGTTTTGCCCTCACGGCGCGGCTTAACGAGGCCCTCAAGGCGCAAACGCCCGAGTTGTTGGGAGACGGCAGCCTGTCGCGCCGAAATCAATTCTTCAAGTTCAGTCACCGACTTTTCGCCTGTCACGAGGTGACAAAGGATCATCAATCGCCCCTCATGGCCGATGGCCTTGAGAAAGTTTGTCGCAAGTGTAGCGTTATCCATCATTGCGTCGAGCTCATCGTCGCTCAATGTGGTATCAAAAACAGGCAGTGTCATGGCGCAGGTCCGTCTAACGTCTGGTGTTGGGTCCATGCCCAACATGGTTGCATTGATCACTACACGGCTAAATCCCTGCTTACGAGAGACCTACGGAGAAATTTTTGCAGGGTGTTTCATTGGCTTAGGGGCTCCAACGATGTTTTGATCTCAAATGGTATGTCCTGCTCTTTGAGCATCATGCCGAGTAGCCCCCAAAAGAAGTCCTCGCCGGGGTATCCCTCAAGGCGCGAAACCTCTGTTCCGTCGATCAGCAGAACAAATGTGGGCGTAAAATTGATGGCGCGCGAAAGAACAATGTCTTCCGGTATCGGATTCGTAATGTCGAAGCGCCGCAATGGGGCTGCCGCGCCTTCGCCGGTCTTGTCATAGATGTGACCTAATTCACGGTTCCACGCGGCGCACCAAACGCAACCTGGCTCTTCGGCCATAAGGAGCGTTGTCTGGGCATTGCCAAGCGAAGGCACCACCAAACCCATGGCAAGAATGAAAATGCTGGTCAAAACTTTAAACATTCACGTATTGTAATGTGACTACGCAATTTTTCAAGGAATGCATCGTGCTTGAAATATCTTTTTTTGGGGCTGCCGTGGCGGGTTTTCTGTCCTTCTTTACGCCCTGCATCCTACCGATGGTGCCGTTTTACCTAAGCTATATGGCCGGGCTTTCCATGAGCGAGCTAAAAGGAGAGGAGGATTTCCCCCCAGGCGTTCAGCGCAGGCTGATTTTCTCTGCCATCGCATTTGCCATGGGTGTGACAACAATTTTTGTACTTTTGGGCATGGGGGCCACTGCATTGGGCGAAGCGTTTGGGCAGTGGAAACAAGAATTGCGGTATGTTGCGGCTGGGGTGTTGTTGCTGTTTGGCCTTCATTTTATCGGGATTATGCGAATTCCGTTTTTATACCGAGAGGCACGTATTGAGAGTTCGGCCGCACCCTCGACTGTGACCGGGGCCTATGTGATGGGGCTTGCGTTCGGGTTTGGCTGGACGCCTTGCGTTGGTCCTGCGCTCACCTCGATCTTGATGATCGCGGGTGGATTTGGTGATATCTGGCAGGGCGGCGCTTTGCTTGCAGTCTATGGTTTAGCCATGACTTCGCCGTTCATCATAGCCGCATTTTTTGCGCGCCCATTCTTGGGTTGGGCGCAGCGCAATCGAAAATACCTTGGAGTGGTGGAGAAGATCATGGGGGCGATGTTGATCCTGTTTGCCGTTCTAATTGCCACTAATTCGGTAAATTACATTGCCAATTGGCTTATCCAGACATTCCCATCATTCACGTCGATTGGCTAAAGGAGAAATACCATGTTCCGCACCGCATTTGCTGCATTAATTATCATGACAGCACCGCTGTTTGCCGCCGAAGTCGGAGACGACGGTTTGCACGAAGCAAGTTGGATCGAAGAAACTTTCAAGGATCTACGCGAGGACCACCAAGAGGCGACGGCGCAAGGAAAGACATTGATGGTGATAATCGAACAACGTGGTTGCATCTACTGCGCCAGGATGCACGAAAAGGTGTTTCCCGATCCGGAAATCACCCAAGCGTTGAACGATGATTTTTTCGTTGTTCAGATCAACATGTTTGGCGATGTAGAGGTGACCGACCTTGATGGCGAGACCATGTCAGAAAAAGATATGGTCACACGCTGGAATGCAAACTTTACCCCAACGCTGATGTTTTTTCCGCCAGATATCGCGGCCGACTTGCCCGCAAATCAAGCTGCAGTGGTTACGATGCCCGGAGCGTTCGGAAAGTGGACAACGCTTAACCTGCTCAACTGGGTCAGCGAGGCGGGGTATGGGGGCGAGGAATCCTTCCAGCGCTATCACGCGCGCATATTGCAAGAACGTGGAATCGTTGAGTAATTACGCCCCATCACATAGTCACATTCATATAAACGATTTTATAGTTGCGAGAATCCGTTTCTGTGCATTACTGTAAGCAGTAAGAGGAGATGACCCAGGGAGGGGCCATGAAACGTATCATGCTTACAGCCATTTTGGCTGGACTTGGGTCGATTGCATTCGCCCAAACCGTGCCTAACAACGTAACTTTTGGTGACTATGGCCAAGTTGATGCGTCGCTTTCCGACGTGGTGGGGGATCCTGCCGCTGGTTTGGAAGTTATGGTCGCGCGCGGCAAGGGCAACTGTATTGCCTGTCATGACGTAACCGCTTTGAACAAATACCCGTTCCACGGCGAAGTCGGTCCATCCTTG
>Ga0209344_10004196_pt1 | contig 13439 bp, 10 predicted proteins | sample Cruoilmetagenom6_FD_187293 | JGI IMG/M metagenome (GOLD analysis project Ga0209344, IMG submission 187293) | Oil polluted marine microbial communities from Coal Oil Point, Santa Barbara, California, USA - Santa Barbara Oil Seep Sample 6 (SPAdes)... | ecosystem: Environmental > Aquatic > Marine...
CTGTGAGTTAATGCCAGGTGATGTCGATATGCTCAATACCTTAGGCAATACGTTGATGCAGACCTTCGAATATGCCCGAGCTAGAGATGCACTTGAAAAAGCCGTAAAATTAGCACCTAAAAATTACCTTTCGTGGAATAATCTGGGTAATGTATATAATGCTATTGGTGATCTTGATAAAGGTCTTGAAAGTTACTGGCAAGCCCATCGCGTAAATCCCCAGGCTCCAGGGCCATTTTCTAATATTATTACAACCTATCACTATCATCCGAATAAAACAGGAGAAGAAATTACAGTGCTATGTAAGCAGTGGCATCGTAAATATTCTCCTGAGGTGATGATCCCTCTGCCTAGATCAACGCCAATAGCCAGTAAGCAACTACGTATTGGCTTAATATCTGACGGTTTTCGCGGTCATCCTGTTGGTAGAATGATAACTTCGGCCTTAGAGCAGGTTCCTAAAAGTCAAGCTGAGTTCTATTGTTATAGCACAAATAATGTTAATGATGGAATTACTGAAAGGCTAAAAGCAGTATCAGAAAAATGGATGAGTGTTCAGCCGCTTAAAGATCAGCAAGTGGCACAACAAATTGCTAACGATGAAATTGATATATTGATTGATCTTGTCGGACATAATGCCGGCAACCGTGTATTGTCAGTTGCAATGCGCCCTGCACCGCTACAGGTTAAGTGGGTAGGGGGGTTGATCAATACAACGGGTGTTGAAGCCATTGACTATTTAATCAGTGATAGCATTGAAACGCCTGTGGGTGTAGATAACGATTATGTGGAAAAGCTAATACGTTTGCCTGATGACTATGTTTGCTATGTCCCACCTAATGGATACGAGCCAAGTGTAAGGACATTACCTGCACAAAGGAATGGTTACATAACATTAGGCTGCTTTAATAATGCCGCCAAGCTTAATGATATACTTTTAGTACAGTGGGCAGAAATAATGACATGCCTTCCTGGTTCAAAGTTGCTTTTGAAAAGTATGCAGTATAAGAGTGAAGAGCGGCGACAAAAAATTATTGACTTAATGGTCATGAATGGTGTTGAAAAAGAGCGCTTATTGATTGAGGGGCCTTCACCGCATGCTGAGTTATTAGAAACATATAATCGAGTAGATATTTCTTTAGATCCATGGCCTTACTCCGGTGGCTTGACGACGTGTGAGTCGTTGCTAATGGGAGTGCCAGTAGTCTCTCTTCCTGGCCCCACCTTTGCAGGACGCCACAGTGCTACTCATTTGATTAATGTGGGTATGCCAGAACTTGTCGTTAGTTCTTGGGAGGAGTATCGAGAAAGAGTTTTAGAGCTTGCATCTGATTTAGATAGCCTTGCCACTATTAGGCAGCACCTTCGTCAAGTCTTATTAGAGTCGCCAGTATGCGATGCTTTCCGCTTTGCAAAACATTTTACTGATGCAATGCGCGCTATTTGGCAACGCCACTGTGAAGGAAAGGAGCCAGCCGCTTTAACGTTCGATAAAACAGGGCTGGCGAAATTTGAAGATGAAGAAGCGTCCGTAGATGTTGTTTATGCAGAGAGTCTGGAAGTCGAAGCGGCTGGTTTTCACTGGTCACTACCCAGCAAGATTATAGCGCTGGATAATGGTTCAAAACTAGTTGTTGAAAAAGGTATTGATACACTTAGGAAGTTAAATTCATTTGGTATAGTCGCCTTCGACCCAGCAAGTCAAGTAATAAATACTGAGCGGTTTGAGGGCAGCAAAGATGTGCAGGTTTTTACCCATGCTGTTTTAGGAGATGGTAGTTCGGCGACGCTTTATTCGTGCTTAGATCCAGCATTGAGCAGCACCTTGGAGCCGCTGCCAGTGGAACACCAGTACGGAGTTAACCCAGCAGGTGCAAGCGTGCTTGCTAAGCTTCCGATCAATACTATCGCGTTAGATAGCATCGAAGGTCTGGATAGTCTGGATTGGTTGATTCTGGACGATCTGAACGATTCCACGGCAATTCTTGAAAATGGCGAAAATGCTCTTAGAAATACTCTGGTTATACAGGTGCGTATCGCCTTTCAGTCTACGCATAAAGGACAACCTAATTTAGCTGAAACACAGCACTGGATGTCACGTCATGGTTTCCGTCTATACCGTTTCAACAACCAACATCACCTAAGCCACCTGCCGGACAGCGTACCTGCAGAAATTCGTCAAGCGACCGAGCTTCAAAGTGCCGATGCGGTTTTCCTCCCTACTCACAAGCGGCTGGCTGAGCTAAATGAAAGCCAGTGCATCAAGCTGGCTTTTTTGCTGCATACCGTGTACGGCATCAAAGATATGGCATATTCGCTGTTGGCTAGAGTAAATGAGGATAAAGCGGAGGAGTATTTGGTTGAAGAAGGCTTAGCTAATAAAAAGCTAGTGCCTGCTATGAAGCGTGAGGTGATTTATGATCCCAATCAGCTTGAGTGCAATCAACGTGAATTTACTCTTTGTGTAGGAGTGCCGGTTTACAATGAAGAGAAATATATTCGCGAAACCATTCAGTCATTGAAAAATCAAGATTTTGAGAATGTTAGGTTTTTGATTGCGGATAATTGCTCAACGGATGATACGCTGAATATCATTTGCGAAGAAACAGCAGATGATGATCGCTTTGAAATATTTCAGCAACGAGAAAATATAGGTGCTCTTGAGAATTTTAAATTTTGCTTTGAGTTTTCAAAGTCTAAATATTTTATGTGGCTGGGAGCACATGATTATTTGTCTGAGGACTATCTTCACATCGCGGTAGAAAAAATCCAAAAAAATCCAAATGTTTCTATGGTAATGGGGCTGCCTATGGCAGTAGATGAAAAATCAATTGTAAAAGGCGTTGTAGAGCAAGCTATATATCATTTTATTGATAGTGGTAAAGAAAGCCGTTATTTAAAGTCTATCGCTGAGATTGGTAACTGTACAATTTTGCATTCACTTTTTCATAGGGTAGCCTTAAAACATGCTGAGTTTAGGAAAACTGTATCGTTTGATCATGTGCTATTAAGTCATCTTTTATGGCATGGGCCGAATTTGAATATTGACGAAGTTTCATACTATCGAAGATATTTTCCTACTAGAAATGAAAGTCAGGATGAGCGTATATATGGGAAAAATATCAGTTTGAAACGAGAAGATTTTTATGATTATTATTTGGAAGACTTTGGTAAGTTTCTGAAGGGAGGCAGTCAAGACAAAAATGAGAGAATGCTAAAGATTGCAGAAAATATTCTAAGAAATCGTTTTGATAATAAAGGTCGCTGATAATGAAATGTGTCATTTTAGCTGGTGGTTTGGGAACCAGGATATCTGAAGAAACACACCTTAAACCAAAGCCGATGATTAATATTGGTGGGAAACCAATACTTTGGCATATTATGAAGCATTATTCATTCTTTGGGGTAAATGATTTTATAATTTGTTGTGGTTATAAAGGATATGTTATAAAAGAATACTTTGCTAATTATTTTTTGCATATGTCAGATGTCACTTTCGACATGTCAGACAATAAAATGCAAGTACATGAGAAGCATGCTGAGCCCTGGCGGGTAACACTGGTAGATACTGGTGAAAACACTATGACAGGAGGACGCCTTAAGCGTATTCGAAAATATTTGGAAAACGAAGAGGCATTTTGCTTTACCTACGGCGATGGCGTATCAAATATTAATATATCCAAGCAGATAGCCTTTCACCATGAACATAAGAAGCGGGTTACCGTCGCAGCAGTTCAGCCTCCTGGTCGATACGGTGCGTTGATAAGAAATGGCAATTCCGTAACAGGTTTTCGAGAAAAGCCACCTGGGGATGGTGCTTGGATTAATGGAGGTTTTTTTATACTACACCCTAGCGCTATTGATTTTATAAAAGATGATAACACTTCATGGGAAAGCGAGCCGCTACAATATATCGCTGAAGAAGGCCAGTTAAAAGCTTTTGAACACCACGGGTTTTGGCAACCTATGGACACGCTACGAGATAAAAATTATCTTGAAGCTTTATGGCATTCACAAACTGCGCCATGGAAAGTTTGGTAGTAATGTTTATTTAATGAAATTTATTTAATGTAAGGGGGGTAGATATGTTCTTTACTGAAACACCTCTTCAGGGTGCATATTTAATTAGCTTGGAAAAGCGAGAAGATAAACGTGGTTATTTTGCACGAACTTTTTGTACTCAAGAATTCGCTAGACATAAGCTTGAAACGAAATTCGTTCAGGCTAATATCAGCTTTAGTGCTAAATCCGGATTAATAAGAGGTATGCATTATCAATGTGGAGAACACGCGGAGGTTAAGCTAGTAAGTTGTGTTCGTGGCTCTATTTATGATGTTATCGTAGATCTTCGTAAAGAATCACCTACGTATATGAAATGGTTTGGGGCAGAGCTGTCAGATCATAATGGGCATCTTATGTACGTTCCAAAAGGGTTTGCACATGGCTATCAAGCTTTAAGTGATGATACTTTTGTACATTACATGGTTAGCGCATACTATTCACCGGATGCTGAGGATGGTATCAAATATAACGAACCTGCTATTGGCATCAAATGGCCTATTGCTGTTACAGACATTTCACAAAAAGATGCAGAGTGGCCTTTAATGGAGCTAAGATAATGATGCATAAAACTATGGTCACTGGTGCTGCAGGCTTTATAGGTAGTGCTCTTGTAAGAAATTTAGTTAAAAATGATATGCCCGTTGTAGCAACAGCGCGAAGTCATATAGATGCGTTATCTCAAGAGCTTGGAACACCTGTTGTTGAACTTGATATCATGCTCAAGACACCTGACTTTGAAGGTATCGATACTTTAGTACACTGTGCAAGCCCAAATGATATTCAATCCAAAGAAGAAGATGGCGGCTTACCCCTAGCTGTCATGGGGACTTATAAGTTATTGCACGAAGCGGCAAAGCAAGGAGTTCGTCGGGTTATATTCTTATCAACGCGTCAGGTATATGGAACAGAGCTGTCTGGCGGTGTAAATGAGAATACACCAGTAAAATGCGAGAGTCCTTATGGTTTAAATCATTATCTAGGGGAAGAAGTTTGTCGTTTTTTTGCGCAATCAACGGGAATGGACATAGTAGCATTGCGTCCGTCGAATGTTTATGGCGTTCCAGAAGCATCTACTGTCAACCGGCATACATTAGTCCCTATGTGTTTCGTAAATGAAGCTTTTGAAAGCGGCAGCATTACTTTACTTTCATCCGGTAAACAAAAGCGTAATTTTGTTTCAACAGACGAAGTTTCAAATGCTATAATTGAAATTCTTAGTGAATTCCCAGTAGGCTACACTGTTATCAATGCAGTTTCAAATTGGAATGCAAGTATTATTGATATTGCTAGTATGGTTAGTAATGTTTGGGAGGAAAAGTTTAATAAAAAACTTCATGTTAATGTTTTGTCCAATAAGCCAGAAAATCCTTGTGATTTTGAAATTTTTTCTCAACATGTTTCTTCAAAGCTTACAAAAAATGAGTCGAAGAAATTTATGTTCGATGTTATCAATGGTCTTGTTGAAACTAAACTAAATAAAAGGTGAGATCGAAATGTCAAATGATCCAATAAATCAGTTTTTTGAAGAGCGAAATGCTGATATAGAAGCAATGGGGAAAGACGAAGAATTGCGGAGAAAGTCAATAGAATGGATGCATCATGCTGATCGCTACAAATATACTTATAACTATACTTGGATGGGGCGTCCCATTATTAAATTCCCTAATGATATGGTTGCTCAGCAGGAATTGATGTGGGCGCTAAAGCCTGATCTGATAATTGAAACTGGAATTGCTCATGGTGGATCAATTATCTTTACTGCTTCAATGATGGAAATGATGGGTATTGATGGAGAAGTGGTTGGTATTGATATTGATATCCGTCAGCATAACCGTGATATGATAGAAGCGCACCCGATGATGAAGCGAATTACTATGTATCAAGGTGATTCAGCTGCTCCTGAAATAGTAGATCTTGTAAAGGAACACGTTAAAGGAAAAAAATGTGTTATGGTGATCCTTGACTCGTTACATAGCCATTCTCATGTGTACAAAGAGCTTAAAGCTTATGCAAATATGGTGACAGTTGGTAGTTATTGTATATTACCTGACACTTTTATTGAATTTTTTCCTAAAGGGTATTATTCCCATAGTAGGCCATGGGATGTTGGTAATAATCCTTATACTGCGATGAAGCAGTTTTTATCTGAGAATACTGATTTTGAAATTGATAAAACCATGACCAACAAAACAATGATTACTGAAACTATCGATGGTTATTTAAAAAGAGTTGGTTAAATATGCTTAAGATATCTGATACTGCCGAAATTTCTCATTTGGCACATATTGAGGAATCTCAAAGAGGAACCTCAATTGAGATCTGCGAATATGTTTATATAGATTCTTTTGTGAGAATAAGGCCGGTTGGAGGGTTAGGTGATGTATATATAGGAAAAAACAGTTTTATTAATGCTGGAACAGTTATTTTTTCTGGAAATGGAGTCTATATTGGGGAGAATGTATTAATTGCCCCGAATTGCACACTAGTCCCAACTAATCACGCTTATATTGTTAGGGATAAGAACGTTCGTGATCAGGGGTTTCTTTCCAGTAAAGGTGGAATAGTGATTGAACGTGATGTCTGGATTGGTTCGAACTGCACCCTTCTTGATGGAGCATATTTGAGAGAAGGTTGTGTCATTGGGGCAGGCTCTCTAGTGCGTGATGAAGTTGAAGCCTATTCAGTCCAAGTAGGGAACCCCTTGCGTAAAATTGGTATGCGCGAGTAGTCCCCTATCTAATGAAAATCAGATGTTATTGGAAATGTATATATCTCATTTAGATATATACTATTAGTTTTTGATTGGTTGTAGTCCAATGGAGAGATAACGCGCACACTTCAACCTTTCATGTTGTAGCATTCGGCGGGCATCAAAGAAGACTTTTCCTGAGAGGTCTATATCTTGTAATTCAGCATATTCAGCCCACTTGGTAGCGAGTATTATAACGTCGGAATCTACAACTGCTTTTTGCCAATTACTAATGAAAGAAATATTATCAGCGCACTTACCAATGGCTTCCGAAAACTTGCTAGCGGCAATAGGGTCGTGAGCGAATATGTTTGCTCCCTTTTCTAAAAGTGAATTGATGATTTTTATTGAAGCAGATTCACGTACATCATCGGTTTCTGGCTTGAACGCGAGGCCCAATACAAGGATATGACAGTCTGTTAAGTTTGGCATATTTGACGCAATAATATCAGCTACTTGAAAAGGTTGCGATTCATTGACATCCAGTATAGCTTTCATTACGAGCATAGGTAGTCCCAGTTCTTTTCCTTGGGAGTGTAAAGCTTGAACATCTTTTGGGAAGCAGCTACCACCGAAGCCACAGCCTGGAATTAGATAGCTAAGAATAGCAGGATCTACTCTAGTACCATCATTGAGTATAGGATTCCAACGGCGATCCAGTGATACACCGTTGATAACATCCATAACGTCAATATTTCCTAGCGCTGCCGCAAGATTGGCAATCTCATTCGCGGTAGATATCTGTGTAGCTAGTAGTGCGTTATTAGCGTATTTTATTAATTCAGCTGTGCGAGTATTTACACGCACTTTATCAACATCCCACGGTGCGTATAAAGCTTCTAAACGTTCTAGCGTCTCTGGATCTTCGTAGCCTATCACAATGCGATCTGGATTCAGAAAGTCTTCAATGGCTTCTCCTTCACGAAGAAACTCTGGGTTCATTCCTAGTCCAAAGGCTGGATGATATTTACCAGAAATAGCTTCTATCTCTTCCCGCACTATAGTGTCTGTTGTACCTGCTATAACAGTGCTTTTAATTATAATAGAAATATGTCGATCATGAGTTTTAAGGTATTCGCCAATGCTGCGGGCAGCAGAACGGATGTGAGCTAGGTCGATGACCCCGTTGTTGGATGGTGTCCCAACGGCAATAATAACAGTATCAACGTGATCAAGCGCCGTGATTAAGTCTGTTGTCGCTTCAAAAGTGCCTGATTCAAGTACTTGCGTTAGTAGTTCAGATAAACCAGCTTCGTAAATATGTGGTTTGCCAGCATTCAGACATTCAACAATGTCATGCTGTATGTCTACACACGTAACTTGGTGGCCTTTGGCTGCTAGACAGACACCTGAAACAAGCCCAACATATCCAGTTCCTATAATAGTAACCTTCATAAGGTTTATAGCCCTTCATACTTAAGAAATTTTAGATAATTCCGAATGCCATTTTGCACTGAAATCTGTGGTGCATAACTTAGCTCTTCTCTAGCTTTTTTGATCACCGGACAGCGCCTGTTTGGGTTGTCAGTCATATATTCTGGGTCAATACTTTTTTCATACTGTATTTTTCCAGTGTAACCAAAAATTTCTTTGCCAGCTATTTGATAAATCTTAGCTAATTGATTCATGGTGATTTCTGGCTCTGCAATACCAATATTAAACACGTCGTACTTCCCATAAAATAAGCATAGTAAGTAGCCAATGATTGCGTCAGAAACATAGCAAAATGTTCTGGTAGGCTTGCCATCAGATAGTATGACGATGTCATTGTTTTCGACCACACACGTTGCAAAATCAGCGGGAACGCGTTTGTCTCCTAAGCGCATTCCTGGGCCATAGTTATTAAACGGACGCGCAACTGTAATTGGCATATCATGTTGGCTAGCAAATACGTAACATATTGTTTCACCAAATCGTTTTGACTCGTCATAGCATGCACGTGGGCCATTGCAAGCTACATTTCCATGGTAGCTTTCTGGTGTTGGGATAGACCTAGCATCTGGATCACCGTAAACTTCGCTTGAAGAGAAAAAGAGGAAGCCCTCTAAATTTTTCGACAAGCGATAAAAGTCCAGAAGATGACGTAGCCCCCATATGTTAGCGTCGATGGTCTCAATCGGATATTTTCGATAAAAAGTAGGGGATGCTATTGAGGCACCATGAATGACAAAGCGAGCCTTATCAGCATCTAACACAGAGTCAATTTTGTCTTTTGAAATATCAAATTTATAGACGTATAGTATAGAGGAAAACTCTTCTTTTAAATTTTCTAACCATTTTGGTTGTTCCAACATAAAATTATCAAGACCTATAACCTTTTTTATGCCCAGAAGACTCGAAAAGCGCACCAAGTATTGTGTCAAGTAAAAGCCGAGAAATCCTGCGCATCCTGTGATGAGAACTGTTGCATCAATGAATCGTTCTTTTGGCCCGATGATGCTGTGTATGTAGTTTAAATCTTCTTCCATAATAGGGTTGAACATGACATTATTCCTCTAGTGTGCGGTTTTTACCGAATCAGTTTTTGATGTTTGATGTTTGTTGTTTCATGTGTTGTTACCTAGTCGTTTTTATATGTTTTTTTTAATTTATGTTTTAAAAACTACAGCTTGCCCTGTCGGAAGTTGCATTGGCAATATGCCATTTTTAGAGAAGAATTTATCGTACATAACCTGCTGTGTGGTGTGATTTTGAAATCCATAGTCGTCTATAAGAAGAGCTCCACCCTGTTTTATTTTTGGCCAAAAAAATTCGAGTGCTTTTTTTTCTGGAGCAACTATGTTCATGTCTAGGGATAGAAAGTCTATATAATTTTCTTTAAAATTAGCAAGTGTGTCTGGCACTTTTCCACGATAGAATTTAACCTTGCTAAAATCGCTAAAAAAACTCTTCGTTATGTCAAAGTAATCGCCTATGTAGCTATTTTTATTATGCCAATGGGCTATAGATTCATTGTTATTTATTTGCTCAGGTGGTATGCCTCTAAAAGTATCGAATAAGCGTAGATCTATCTCTTTTTCTTTGGCGTTATCAAAATAATGCATTACTGTTTGCATTAAGTGTCCATGGTGTACGCCGCACTCAACGATAACTAATTTTTTTCTTTGAATCTGGGATATGATTGAAACTGCGATATGTGCACGCCAAAATACTTTGTATACTGCTGGGTCAGTTATGTGAGGTGATGTTTTGGATATGACTTTATTCCAGCTTTCAATGAAGAAAGGATCGGCCATGAAAGCAACTTCTTGCCCCCAAATACTAAACCTGTCAGCTGAATAGTTGAACGGTTTTCCTCTTGGTAATAAAGGTAGCATTTCATCTGATAATGCTTGTGACTTCTCTGCTTTACTTATGCTTTCATTTGATTTTTTGTTATTAATGTTGTTTGCTTTTGACTTTGTGCTTCTTAATTTAGTATTGATGGCATTATCCAGGTGCTTAATGGATGCTTCATTATGACCTTTTTCGTCTTGTATAGCAGCAAGTGTAATGTGTGCGTGTATATAATTTGGTGCAATAGTTAACAGTTCTCTAAATATTTTTTCAGCAGCTTCTAAGCTACCTTGTTGCTGTAAAATTAATCCTAATGCCTCACGCGCATAAAAATTTTTAGGCTCCTTCTTCAAAAGTGCTTCACATTGCTCGTGGGCTTGCTGCAAATTACCCTCAGCTACTTTTGATTTTATTTCGTGCAATCTGTAATCCATCTAATGTCACCTTTGGTTTTTTATCATGGGGTCATTCCCAATTCGAAAGAACAACACCTGGTTTCATTGTTATAGCAGTTAAAAATAGTTGCTCATGTGTTTCTAAGTTATTTAACACTAAGGAATATTGATCCTTTTTTCTTGTTTTTGAGTAATTAGTGCTATTTGTCAGTGCGTTTATTTTTTCTAAATTTAAAGCTAATAGTATCGGTCGGTTTGCAATATTTAATTTTTTCTGTGTTAATAATGCTTCGTTTAGGCTAGTATTTTGATTATGCACTGTTTCCTATTTAGGATTATAATCGTTGTTAGTGAAAACCTATCAAAAAAAGTACAGTTTTCTGGTGCTCGGTAGAAGACGAAGGCTCCAATATTTTTGGAGTGCAGTGCTTAATTAAATTTAATTTTAGTAAATTTTCCCTGAATGCATACTTTATATTTTGGCACATCCTCACGTAGCTTAATATAGTTCCAGATTTTTTCTGAAAGGATTCCGCCACATAGCGTACACAGTGAAGGATTTTGTTGACTTGAGTCTGTGCCATTAGCTTTTTCACCGGTAGAACCCACCCACTCCAGCGCTTTCTAGTGCATTGAGACTCACTGGGTAAGTGAGCCTATCGATATTGATAAGTTTCCAATCAACATGGAGCATCTAAAATCTGACGGCAAGGCTGCCAATGAAACCTTCTGTGAATAATGTCGTCATTCCTATGGTTTCCCTCGGCACGCAATCGTTGGATTTTTCTGCGGGATTACAGTTGATAATGCTTTTATTTTGTCATAACGCGACAGTAGCAAATGAGCGAAAAGAGTGGTGGAAAGCGCTTATGAATACCATTCAACAAGGTTGACTATTCGTTGTAGGTGGGAGCTCTGTAGGTTTTGACGAGTAAGGGTCATGATCGGTAGAGGACACCGACAGATTATCGACAGACTTTAAGCATTTTTCGACGACACACAAACCAAGCTCTCTCGATTTGAGCCCTGAATTCAACTAATAAGTGCAGCACCTGCTGTTTCTAGTGCTCCTGAGTATTAGCCTAAGAAAACCTGGGTTGGGGTTCGGTATCCCAGCCGCTTTCTTGGTCTATCGTTTAGCTTATTGACGACACTACTTAGCTCGGCATTGGTAACTTTTCGAAAGTCAGTACCTATAGGAAAATACTGCTTAATCAGGCCATTGGTGTTTTCATTGATACCACTCTAGCATGAGCGGTACGGGTTACAAAAATAGGTCGTTGCTGAGACGGCCTTGGCTACTACCTGTGCTCTGCGAATTCCGACCCATTATCCAAAATGATGGTGTGCACTGCTCCTCGGCGTGGTGCCAATAGCCGTGTCATCGCATGAGCCGTTCTCGTTGCTACCTCTTAGCAGCCTTGCTGCCAAGAGGTAGCCACTGCGTTTTTCGACCAGGGTTACCAGTCCGGAGTGGCTCTTGAGTGACGTGTCGACTTCCCAATGACTGATATGGCGCCGTTCTTTCATTTCGGCAAGGGCGTTGCGGGATCTTGCCTAATTCCCGCCCGCTTAGCCAATTGGCGCTGATAGCGCCGTTGACGCAGCAGCCGGAGCCATTTCCATAGTGTTCCGCCGTGTTTCTTGTCGTCCCAAATGAGCGTGTAGATTTACTGATGACTCACGCAAACCCCATTGGCATTGGCCATGAAGCCACTTATTTGCTGAAAACTCCATTCGCACATCAATTGGCCAATGACCCAGCGAATCAGGCTTGGCAGTTGCTTCGTCACTTTCCAAGCGCTACGTCGGCGCTGATCATTTGCCAATTTGACCATGTCAGGCGCATAACCACTGTGGCTATCTGTCGCTGGCTGATGCAGGTCTCAAGATAGGCAAAAATTTGGTATCGTTGGACTTGGGTCAGTTGTCGGTACCTTATGCTTCGCTTTGGTCGGTAAAGTCGAGAAGGCGCCGGCCCTCCCTCCTCTACTGTGTGATCCAAATTGCAGCGATTATTCTATGAATCCAGGAGGAGAGCACTGCGTTTTGTGTGTTCGAGTTGTGCCAGTTCAACGAAATTGCTAAATAAGATGCAGGTACTTTAGTGCCAGCAGATGATTGATAAGCTTGAAGCGCTGATTCGAGAGACGCCAAGCTATGCTTGCCCGTTTTAGCAGGAAGGGATAGATATGGCGGGCGATTACAACAAGTTGCTGGATATTCTTGACAATGCCGCCAAGCGGCGATGGGAGCATACAAAGGCGATGCTTTCTTAACAGCAGCATGAACATTCCGCACTTCTTAAGGTTGTACCTAACACAATACAAGCGCCAGGTAGCAACCAGGTCACTTGGTGCCCGTCACACTCACTCGCGAGCAACACCTGGTAGTGGGGTTCGAGAAAGAAACGCTAGCGTTGTGAAGTGAAGGATCACATAGCGCCTCTGATCGGTGTTAATTCTAAAAAAATATAAGCATACTGTTTATTATTTCTTTTTTGCTGCTATCTTGATGCCATTCTGCTGGTGTTTGAGACATAAGCGACTTACCCCGCGCCTATATCTACATCAGATTATTTGTATTCATAGAGGAAAGTGATAATGGCCTATCTACGCCGCTGGAAAAGAACCGTTGCTGCTCTTTCACTTAGCATGGTGGGTGGTGTGCTATCAGTGGCTGCCCAAGCCGACACGCTCCGTGTGGGCATGTCCGGCGGTTACTTCCCCTTTACCTTTGTTGAGCAGGATGAGTTAAAGGGTTTTGAAGTTGATGTCATGAATGCCGTGGGTGAGGTCACCGGTGATGACATTGAGTTTGTCACGGCGAGTTTCTCGGGCCTGGCGGGGATGCTTGAATCTGGCCGTATCGATACCATTGCCAATCAGATCACCATTACCCCAGAGCGCGAAGCGAAGTATGTGTTCACTTCGCCTTACGTGTATGACGGTGCTCAG
>Ga0209344_10004198_pt1 | contig 13428 bp, 12 predicted proteins | sample Cruoilmetagenom6_FD_187293 | JGI IMG/M metagenome (GOLD analysis project Ga0209344, IMG submission 187293) | Oil polluted marine microbial communities from Coal Oil Point, Santa Barbara, California, USA - Santa Barbara Oil Seep Sample 6 (SPAdes)... | ecosystem: Environmental > Aquatic > Marine...
GAGCCGATCCCCACCGCCACCGATCTCCTCTTGGGACGGGGAAACAGCGAGGCGCTCCGACAGATCGAGCCCACCGGACAGCGGTACCGCTATTCGGGTGGTGGAAGTACCATGCTGCAGGTGGCCATGACGGACATCACCGGGCGGGATTTCAACTCCATCGTTCAAGAGCAGGTGCTTTTACCACTCTCGATGACACGGAGCACCTACGAGCAGCCGATATCAGATGACACATGGCCCAACCACAGTGCGGCCCATGACTACGCCGGGCGTCGCATCCCGGGCGGGTCCAATGTCTATCCCGAACAGTTCCCAGCGGGTCTCTGGACGACCCCGAGCGACCTGGCCCGCTTCGTACTCGAGGTTCAACGGGTCGCCGGCGGCGAGGACGGGCTGGTGCTCAACGCTGAATCAGGCGAGCAGATGCTCACCCCCGCTTTCCGCGGCGCGGGGCTCGGGCTGTTCATCGAAGACTTCGGCGGCGAGCAATGGTTCGAGCACTCGGGCTCGAACAAGGGATTCAAGTGCGACTTCCGCGCCAGCTTCGTCGGCGGCAACGGGGTGATCGTGATGACCAACAGTGATACGGGGTTCGAGCTGTGCAGAGAGATCATCCGCACCGTGGCTCATGTCTACGGCTGGACGGGCATGGTCGGCGATCCGCTCGAACAGGCTGCGGTCCAAGCGGAACAACTCAATAACTACGCCGGCCACTATGACTTCGGGCCCGATGAGATCGCGTTCATCACCGTCGAAGACGAGCAGATGACGATCCAGCAGCTGCCGTACCCCCGGATGCCTTTGGTGCCACTGGGTGCGCACCGATTCCAGATCCTGGGGACCGAGTTTCATGTCGAGTTTCAGAGCGACGAATCTGGAGCGATTGAATCGATGTCGATGAGCATGGCCCCAGATCATCGCGCGATGCGGATGGGCGAGGATGAGTACTGGCCCGTCAAGGATCTGCTGCTCGGAGATGCGGAGGACGCCGTTGCACACTATACAAAGGCCCATATCCAAGATGATACGAATCCGATGGTGGACTGCGATCGGCTCATCCAGATGACAAAGGGTCTCTTGAAGTTTGCCGATCCCCAAGCCGCGTTGGTTCTGGGCGAGGCGATCACCGGGCTCTATCCAGATGACGCAAACGCCTGGGACATGCTCGGGCAGGTCCGCTTTGAGCTCGGCGATTTGGAAGGCTCATTGCAGGCATATCGTACTTGCCTGCAGCTGATCCCCTCGGACGAGTCACTCGACGATGCACAACGCGATCTGATCGAAGAGCACACGCGTGCTCGGCTGCGAAATCTCAGAAACTAAGCTTTCCAACGAATCGGTGTTCTTTGGCCCAAATTGCCCTAATGATCAGACATGTTCACGACGAGTGCCGAGCCTGTGGCCACCGCGATCTTGATGTTTATCTTCGGGACGCTGATTCTGTGCAGTATCCTGTTTAGCCGAACACTCAATAAGGCCGGTGTGCCGGTGGTGCTGCTCTTCATGGTCCTGGGCATGCTCGGCGGGTCCCAGGGGATCGGCGGCGTGGAGTTCAAGGACTACGAGCTTGCCTTCCGGCTCGGCACGATCGCCCTGGTGCTGATCCTCTTCGACGGCGGGCTCAATACCGCCCACTCATCGATCCGGGCCAGCCTTGTGCCCGCGGGGCTGCTGGCCACGGTTGGCGTGCTGATCACGGCGGCGCTGGTCTCTGGCGTGGCCAAGCTCCTTGGGTTGTCTTGGGGCGCGGCGCTTCTGGTCGGGGCGATTGTCTCCTCGACCGATGCCGCGGCGGTCTTCGCGGTGCTCCGGGGGGGGAGCGTCCGCGTCAAGGAACCCCTCCGCAGCACCATCGAGCTCGAATCCTGTATTAATGATCCGATGGCGATCATCCTGACGGTAACGCTGGTCGAGGCGTTGATGACCAACTCCCAGCCGTCCTGGTGGCTCCTTGTGCTCGTCCCCATGCAACTGGCGATCGGCACCGGGGTCGGCGTGCTGATGGGATACCTCGGGCGATGGATGCTCAACAACACCCACTTCGCCACGGTCGGCCTGTATCCCGCGGCCACGCTGGCGATCGCCTCGCTGACCTTCGGGATCGCCACGGTGGTCAATGGCAGCGGGTTCCTCGCGGTGTTCGCCGCCGCGGCTGTGCTGGGCAACGGGCCACTGCCCTACAAGGCCGGGTTGACACGCGTGCATGACGCCGTCGCGTGGTTCGCGCAGGTCTCGATGTTCTTGATGCTCGGCTTACTCTCGTTCCCGAGCCGGCTCCTCGATGTCGCCGGCGTCGGGCTGGTGCTCGGGCTGGTGCTCGCCTTTGTCGCCCGCCCCGCGGCGGTGGCGGCCTGCCTGGGTCTGCTGGGATGGAAACGCAAGCAGATCGCCTACACCGGCTGGATCGGCATCCGGGGCGCGGTCCCCATCGTGCTGGCGACGATCCCGATCATGTCGGGTGTGCCGGCCGCCGAGCGTGTATTCGATATCGTGTTCTTCATTGTTGTGTTCAGCGCCCTGGCCCCGGGCGCGAGCATCATCCCGATCACCCGCCGCCTAGGCTTTGAAGACCCCCACCAGCCCGAACCGGCGGCGGTGCTCGAGATCCATTCCCGGCGAAAACTCGGCGGCGATGTCTATGTCTATTGCGTCAGCTCCACGACCACCGTGTGCGACGCGACGCTCGCCGAGATTGTCTTCCCGGCGGATGCATCCGTCCTGCTCGTTGTCCGGGGCGACTCGCTGCTGCCCGCTCGCGGCCCGACCCGGCTTCGTGTGGGCGACTTTGTGTACATCTTCTGCAAGCCTGAAGAAGAGCCGATGGTTGGGCTGCTCTTTGGTCCACGGATTCTGGATTGATCGAAGCCGCGAGGACATTGCTCCAAGCCAGCGAGCATCACCGCACTTGCTTGATTGGGACGCCCCAACAGATACCCTTTATGCTTCTGACACGCGCGGCTGCACGCCGTAAGTATTCATGGCGCTGGCGACCTGCTCTTCCTCGGTGGTCTCCGGGAAGAGTCGATACCGGGGCGCGACAACTTCACGAACTTCATTGGCCATCACCCGGAAGATCACCTTGAACGGAAAGTTGCCGGAGGTGAGTTCGAGGAGTGCTTGCTCAGCTTCTGCAAACGATTCGTCGCCCTTGCGTAACACTTGAGCTGACCCCGAGACCTGATACCCACGCTGGGTGAACACATCGACAAAGCTCACGCAGGCTCTGGGGTTGGCCCGGAGATTCCTGGCGGAGTTGGGTGATGCGATGTTGGCGATGATGATCGAATCATTGTTGAAGGGTAGAAAAATCTCTTTCGGCGATACATTCGGCTGCCCCGACCCATCCGCGGTCGCCAGCCAACAAAGCACACTCTCGTTCATGAGTTTCTGGATATCGGAATCGAGTTTCATTCAGTTTCTCCGATTGCAATCTGATCACATTGACTGCACACAGTTCCATGGCTGGCAAGAAACGATACAAATTTCGAGACAGAACTCAAATCGTGGTTCTCAACCAGAAGCGATGATGCCATAAAAGTCTACTCGAACTGTTCAACCTAACTTATGTGTCTTCAGCCACCGGGCAGCTCAGGCTCTTGTCGTACATCCCCGTCCGATCGAAGCAGCACGGGCGTCGTTTCCCCTTGGAAAGCATATCGCAGCCCTTTTCGATCCGTAGCGTGCGCGTCTGGGCCCGTTTGCCCGATGTGATCCATTGGATCCAATCCCGGCGTGCCAGCGGCGTGATGTCCGACCAGACCGCCTTGGCGTTGGGTGAGGCGGCGAGGGCCTTCCTGAGATCTGCGGGCACCTTGGGTTCTGGCTCCTCGGCCATCGGTTCGATTTCGACCGTGATCGTTTCACCTACCACCGCGCCCGCGTCTTCGCGCAGCTTCCGCTCTACCTTGAGCCAATGGCCCCCGTTTCCGTCTGGCTGGAGCGTGGTCTGGAAAAGGTAGCCGTTGAATGTCCCTTCAACCGACACCATTGCTCGTGACGGGAGCTTGTCGCTGGCTTTCTTTGGCAAAATGAGGAATGTCCATGCGACGGCTTTCGCACCATCGATTTTCTTGGGCCGAAATAGCGTTGCATTGAAGCAGATCATACAACCAGTATAGCAACGCAAGCCCAAACTCACCTTGACCTGGTCGGCTGCCCTCAGTGATCGGCCACCGTCATGGTTCCTGGGATGCCGCGGAATCCCTTGATGATCTGGTTGCTCCCAGCCGCGCCGGCGTGGTAGTGATAGCCGCGGATCGCATCGGTATGCCCGCCGCACTCATCGAGATCAGCCGGGGCAGAACCGTCTTGATTTGCGTGCGCATACAGGGCGTAGCCATCGAGCATCGGTGCGTGTTCTGGCTTCGAGTCGCAGCCGGTGCCCATGATGTTCAACGAACTGAGCAGCGCAATACATGAGAAGTGAATCTTTGCACGATCGACCATCAGACAGACTCCTTGAAACGAGGCTCTACCAAGCAACTCGAGTATTTCCATGGCCATCGTCAACTCGACAACACGACCAAAGTGACAGGATCAGACTCCCCAACGAACCCGTGCATCGCATATTGCACCGGACTGATCAGACAGCGGAAAAGCGACCACGAGCTTTGGACGCTTGACTGGTGAGGCTGCTTGAGGCGATTGAGACTAAGTCATTTAATCATTCTCAGCGGGCCCATCGGTTGGCGTCACGCCTTGGATCGGTTCGATGAGAAGTTCATCAATATCCGGAGTTTCCGGAGCGCGAAGACGCAGAGCCATTGCCTGGGCTTGTCGACTGTAATCTATCGACTCACCCAAGATCCGCATCGCTTCCTGATCGGCGTGGAAGCCGCGCGAGTTCTCGCTGCTGATAAAATCGAGCCTCCACATCGCCTTGCGTTGGAGGGCGAAGACCGGAGTCAGCTGCGCCTCGCTTGCCCCCGCGGCCTTGGCTTCGAGGACGGCATCGAGCATCTCGGTCATCGCGTTCGCGGCTCGTTCCATCTGATCGACGGTCCGCCCCTGGATCGTTTCGACCTTCTCGCGGAGCGTGGACTCGTTATCATTATGGCAGTGCTGGCAGGAGTTGTTGATGTTGGCCAGCGGGCTCTGTACATTGTGGCTGCTGATCTTCATCGCCCCTTCGCGCTCGTAGGGCATGTGGCAGTCCGCGCAGCTCACGCCGCTGCGTGCGTGGATCCCCTGGCTCCAGAGCTCGAACTCCGGGTGCTGGGCCTTGAGGACTTTCGCGCCGGTTTCGCCGTGGGTGTAGTCATAGAACGCCGATCCGTCGGGGAACTTCTTCTCGTCCCAGTGGGCTTCGATCTGCTCGATCTTGAGCCCCTGACCCCAGGGGAACTCGAGCGTGTCTTTGTCGGCGCAGTAGTACTCCACATGACACTGGCCGCAGACAAACGAACGCATCTCTTGTCGGGAGGCGTCGATGTTCGGATCATACGGGGTCTTCCGATCGCCGCGCCGCCATTGCTCGATGCTCGGCATGTGCGGGGTGGGCTCGCTGCTGTCGGCGAGTGCCGCGATGCCGAGCATGAACCCCGGGCGGGTCACGCGGATCGACATCGTGTCGGGGCTATGGCAGTCAATACACGAGACCGGGTGGGCCTCGCCCGCGCCGATCGCGGGGTGATCATCGGGGACCGGCTCACCCTTGAACTCACCCGTAAACCCGCCAAGGGGCGCCTGCGGCACAACGGGCTCATTCTCGCCGGGTGTGCCGTCGGGCGAGGCCATCACCAAGGCGAGTACCTCGTCGTAGGGCATCCGGCTCACTTCCTGGAAACCGCGGATCACCGCGGGCATGTTGAACTCGGCGCCCAGTGTTTCGTCGTCCGTCGGCAGACCCATCGCCTCGAGCCCGACCCGGCGGTACATCACCGAGTTGGCCGCATGGCAGTGCAGGCACGCCCCGGATTGCGACTTCTTCGTCACGCGCTCGGTCACGCCCTGATCGTAGAGCATGTAGGCGTGGCCGCGGGCTTCGCGGTAGTCGATGCTGAACGCGTAGCCCGCGTAGAGGCGTTTGAGCCATGGGTGCGTATCAAGCTTGCTCTGAGGCATCGCGCTGGCCCCGCCGTAGAACTTGTCGCCGGCGGTCGCCTTCCACCCGTCGAACTGGCGTGGCCAGTTCTGCCCCCAGGGCTCAGGGTCGGTGCTGATCTCGTTGATTTCTGCCGTGCGTACATACGCCTGACGGGCCTCTTGCTTATGCCCGAACATCGTGACGAGCACCCAGGTCACCCCGAGCGTTCCGATCACGGCCACCAAGAACACAATCAAGAGCAACATGATGCGCCCGGGGCGGCGTGGATGCGAATGAGCATTGGATTGGTTGAGTTTCTGGAGTTTCATGCGGCACCTAACTGGAATGAACTGCTGTGATGGTCAGCTGTGATTTTCTCGTCGTGTAATCTTTGGGCCGTCTATCTCTGTGCGGATTAGTCGCGTGGACCAAAGCCGGATTCTCGTGCGCCGTGGCCCACATCGCCGTGGCAATGGACACACCGCTGCATCTCCCCGCCGGTTTGGGCGGGCAGCATGTGGTTCACAAAGTCTTGATGGCAGTAGAGGCACGCGTGCTGCGTGACCTCCCGGTTGCGATCCTTGATCTGGATGGGCTCGTGGAACTCGTTGGTGGTGAACGCGAGCGAATGGAAAAAGCCGTTGTCCGCCTTGGTGATCCACTTGCCCAGCACATCGTGCGGCAGGTGGCAGTCGTTGCAGGTCGCAACCGCATGATGGCTCGACTGAGTCCAAGAGTCGTAGCTCGACTGCATCACATGGCAGTTCGCGCACGATGCGGGGTTGTTCTGGAGATAGGCCGTGCCTTCGCCATAGCTAAATGTGAACGCCCCGAGCCCCCCGAAAACCCCGAAGGCGGCGGCACACATGATCGACAGCACAAGGACAGCCCGCCGATACCCGAGCCCCTTGCCAGGATCTGGTTGTTCAGGATCTGGCTGTTCGCCTGCATCTGCTTGTTCGATCGACGGATCGTGTTCCATTACCGGCCCCCTGACACACACAATGTATCAGCAATCCCGACAGTGTGCAAACCGCCCAAGGACCGGCTCATCACCCGAGCGGACATCTACAGCAGAGCTTGACCGAGCACACACGACTTATGGCTTGGGGACATGCTGATCGACCAAGATCTGGTTGCCGTCGGGGTCTTGGAGCATGAAGTGGGCCACGCCGTCGCTTTCTGGGTCTGCTTCGACGAGCAGCTCGACGCCGTCTGCCTTGAGCCGGGCCTGGATCGCGCGGACATCATCGAAATCTTTAAGCTCGGTCTTGTCCTGCGCCCAACCGGGATTGAAGGTCAGGATATTGTCCTCGAACATGCCTTGGAAGAGCCCGATCTTTGCGGTGCCATTACCCAGAACAACCCAGTTCTGCGCCGGATCGCCGCCGACTTGTAGAAAACCGAGTTTTTCGTAGAAGACCATCGAGACCGAGAGGTCCTTGACCGCCAGACTGACCGAGAATGCACCGAGTTGCATGGGTTGCCTTTCTATGTGTTGTACCGGCTCGGGCGTCGAGCCCACAGCGTGAACAGTGTACCCGAGGATCCCCGAGCCGAGCACTAATGCGCCAACAATTGATTTCATCGCGATGACCTTCCTCTGTTGCCAGTTCTTTTCTTACACAAGCGTATGCACTCTGCAAGTTGGTAGAACGAGCAGGATTAAACTCTAGCCGCCTTGGGTCGTGCTCGCAGCGGACGCCCCCACCCACATGGTGATAGGCAACCCGTGCATACACTCAAGCTATGAAAAACCCAGCCACCATGCGTCCGCTCTCTTTGCTCCTCGCCCTCTTGATCGTGTCCCTCACGCTCGGCGGCTGCGCTTCTTCTCAGGTCCACGACACAACAACCGCTCACTCAATGCAAGTGCAGGCCGGGCCGTTCGATCCTGAGGGAACTGGCTATGAGTACCCGTACCCGGTGGCGTACTACGCGTTTGAGAGCCAGCGCCAAGCGGTGAAGATGGCGTACCTGGATGTGGCGCCCCAAGGACCCAGCCAAAACAAAGTGGTCGTGCTCCTGCACGGGAAGAACTTCGGGGCGTTTTCTTGGGCGAGCACGATCGATTCGCTCTCCAAGGCTGGGTACCGCGTGATCGCCCCCGATCAGATCGGCTTTGCCAAATCAAGCAAGCCCGGCGCGTATCAGTACAGCTTTGCCCAGCTCGCCGCCAACACCCGGGCACTGCTCGAAACGCTGGGGATCGATCAGTCCGTGATCGTCGGCCACTCGATGGGCGGCATGCTCGCCACACGCTACGCGCTGCTCTACCCAGAAGCCACCGAGAAACTCCTGCTCGTCAACCCCATCGGGCTTGAGGACTACAGCGTCCTGCTGCCAGCCCGCACACCCGACCAGTGGTACGCCGGCGAGCTCAAGCAAACACCCGAGGGCATCCGCGCGTACCAACGCAAGTTCTACTACGACGGCGACTGGAAGCCCGAATACGAAGCCCTGACCGAGCTGGCGTCCGGGATGACCCAGCACCCCGATTTCCCCGTCGTCGCGTGGACCTCGGCCCTCGCCTACGACATGATCGTCAACCAGCCGGTCGTGCACGACTTTGGGCGTCTGAGCGTCCCGGTGCGCCTGGTCATCGGCATGCGCGACAAGACCGCCGTCGGACGCCCGCTCGCCAAGCCCGAAATCCAAGCAACCATGGGCGACTACACCCAGCTCGGCAAGCTGACCCAAAAAGCAATTCCGGGCGCCCAACTCTTCGAGTTCCCCGGCATCGGCCACTGCCCCCAGATCGAGGCCTTCCCCCTCTGGAACAAGGCGTTGCTCGACTTCCTCAAGTGAATCGTTGAAATGTTGACAGCATGAAGCTGTGCCCAGTCCATGCTCGACAGGCGACTGCATCACGCGGCGAACGGATTGCTACAGCCGGGGTTCTACTTTTCGAGATGGCTCTTGAGCATCCACGCGTTCTTGCCGTGGATTTCCTGGCGGCGGATGGCGAGGTCAACGCTTGGCTGATCCCCGTTGGCTTCCGCGGCTTCGATCACATCGCGCGCCACCGATTCGATGGTGCCCTGATCTGATGCGAGGCTTTGGATCATCTCGATCGCGCTCGGGTGCCCGTTCTCTTCTGCAATCTTGCTGAGCTTGGAAAACGCGCTGGCGCTGCCCGGGGCGTAGGCGCCCAAGACCCGGATACGCTCGGCGATCTCATCGACCGCGGCTGCGAGCTCGGTGTACTGCATCTCGAAGAGCGCGTGGAGCGTCGAGAACATCGGGCCGGTGACATTCCAGTGGTAGTTGTGCGTTTTGATATAGAGCGTGTATGTGCTCGCAAGCAGCACCGAAAGGCTCTCAATCGTTTTCTCATTGGCGTGATCAGACATCGTGGTCTCCTTTTCAACTCAGGTTCAAGCACCCAAATCATAGTACGACATGTATGCGCTCGATGCAGAAACGACAAAGTGGCCTTACTGTTCAAACGAGACCATGCGAGAGTGTACATCTGTTATAGTTTGGACATGAAATCGTACCGATCCGGACCAGAAACACAAAGAATCGAACACCGCGCCTTCTCGCTCGATGATGCCGAGGCGTTCTATCAACTCAACAGCCACCCAGAGGTCATGCGATTCACCGGCGAGCCGCCACTGAACTCACTGGAAGACGCTCGCCAGGCCATCGCGAACTATCCGGATTTCGATACCGTCGGCTACGGACGGTGGGCCTGTGTGCTCAAAGACACCGGTGCCGTCATCGGATTCTGCGGCCTCAAATACCTGCCCGAACTCGACGAGGTCGATGTGGGCTTCCGGTTCCTGCCCGAATATTGGGGGCAGGGGATCGCGACAGAAACAAGTAGCGCGTGCATCGCCTTCGGCTTCGATGTGCTCAAACTCAACCGCATCCTTGGGTTGGTGCTCGCTGAAAACGAAGCATCGATCCGCGTCCTCGAAAAGTGTGGGCTGACCAGAAACGGCACAGTCACATATGAAGGCGATTGCGCGCTCAAGTACGAAATCCTCCGCCCAACCTGAGCCCCCGGGATAGATCCCATGAATCAGAGCCAGCCTTCCCAGCAAACAGCCGAAAGCCACGCAAGCGATTCCCAAGACAGAATGCCCACCCGGTGTTGGTTCAACAATGCGCTGTGCGTGTTGACAAGCAGAATCAGACGGGTACAATAATGACAATTCATTGCCATTAACAAGGGGATCCCCAATGACCACCTGCTGCCCGAACTGCTCGTCTTCCGCCGCCCTTGGTAACGAGGTTGCCTCGATCTGTACCGATTGCGTCAGCGTGTCTGCCGCCGGTGCTTCTCTGAGCCTTCCGATCGTGTTCGCTGTTGCCCTTGGTGCTGCCGCGGCTTACATGGCTGTAAAAGCTGCTCGTCGTACCTGGGGCCGATTGGGCCGAGTGACACTGGCTTCATAAGCAACGGCATCAATCCCCAATACCCTCCAACGACTTCATCTCAAAGGCATCTCTATGACCGTGCGCCGCGACACCGCCCAGCAACGAGCGATTCGACAAGCAATCGAGTGCGCGGGTCGCCCTCTATCGATACAAGAGATACACGAGTTCGCTGGCGTGGATGCACCAGGTCTCGGTTTGCGGACCGTGTACCGCATCGTGAATCGCTTCCTTGAAGATGGAATCGTGGCCCCGGTCACTGTTCTGGGGATGCCGGATCGCTATGAGCATGCAACGGTCGCCGCCAAGCACCACCACCACTTCCGGTGCGAATCCTGCGACCGAGTCTTTGATGTCCATGCATGCCCCGGAGGTTTGAACCGGATGCTCCCCGAAGGGTTCAAACTCGCAGGGCACGAAGTCTCTCTTTGGGGACAATGCGCCGACTGCGCCGCGTAAATATTCCTCAATCCAGCGACCAGACGAAGTCTATCTTTCCCATCGAAAAGCCCTTCAGCGGTTCGCTGAAGGGCTTGAGTATGTAAATCGGGATGAGAGGATTCGAACCTCCGACCTTTTGACCCCCAGTCAAACGCGCTACCAAGCTGCGCTACACCCCGCGGTGGGCCGAACTGAATCAGCCAGCGATAAGCATAGCGCACTGACCGTCGGCTGCCCACCCTCGAATCCCATCATTGAACAGCCCGAAGCCCGCACCGGGCATATCGTTGGATATGAGCCATACCACCCACACCTCTCCCTCGATCCTCATCCAGAACGCCCGGGTCATCGATCCGGATTCTGGGCTCGATACCCAGGCCGACATCCTGATCCAAGGCGGGACCATCGCCCAGATCGGGGCCGGGCTATCAAGCGAAGGCGTGGACCGCGTGATCGATGCCAGCGGGCTCATCGCGGCTCCGGGCTTGATCGACCCGCATGTCCACCTGCGTGATCCGGGGCAGACCCACAAAGAGGACATCGAGAGCGGGACCAAGGCCGCCGTCGCCGGTGGGTTCACAACCGTCTGCTGCATGCCCAACACCGATCCGTGCCTGGACTCGCCCGAGATCGTCGAGTACATCCGATCGAAGGCCGATCGCGTGGGCAGCTGCCGGGTCTTTAGCGTGGCAGCCGCCACCAAGGGACGCAAGGGGCAACAGCTTGCCGAGATCGCCCTGTGCGAGCAGGCCGGCGCGGTGGGCTACAGCGACGACGGCGATGTGATCGAATCCGCCGCCATGATGCGCACCGTCTTCCAGACCATCGCCCCCACCGGCAAAGCCTTCATGCAGCACTGCCAAGAGCTCACCCTGACCAAGGGCGCCGTCATGCACGCGGGCTCGGTCTCGATGCGTCTGGGGCACAAGGGCTGGCCGAGGATTGCAGAAGAGCTCATCATCGAGCGGGACATCATGCTCAACGAGGGGATCAACTGCCGATACCACATCCAGCACATGTCTTCAGGTCAATCGGTCAAGCTCGTCGAGCGTGCCCAGCAATCTGGCATGCCGGTGACGGCCGAGGCTTCGCCGCACCATCTCTTGCTCTGCGATGACGCAATCGAGACCCACGGCACCGCGGCCAAGATGAACCCACCACTCCGAGAAGCCTCCGACATGCAGGCCCTGCGCGAGGGCGTCGCCAGCGGGGTGATCACCATCTTGGCGACCGACCACGCCCCGCATCACCAGGACGAAAAGAACCAGCCGATGGTCGACGCGCCGTTCGGGATCATCGGGCTCGAATCCGCGCTCGGGCTCTACCACAAAGCCCTCGTCGAGACCGGGCACATCGAACTGCCCAAGCTCATCGAACTGCTCACCATCAACCCCGCCAAGCTGTGCAACCTCGATCAGCAGGGGCTCGGCAAACTGAGTGTCGGCGGCCCGGCGGACATCACGCTGATCGATCCAGACCATCAATGGACGCTGAGCGAAGACGATCTGGCGGGCAAATCGAGCAACATCCCGTTCCTTGGATGGAGCATGTCGATCAAGCCGATCATGACCATGGTTGCGGGCGTCGTCCGCTACGAAATGGCCAAAGCGAGCACCGCATAAGCCCACCCAACCGGAGCCCCCATGAGCCTCCTCAAACGCCTCTGGCACACCCGCGAGATCTCCATCGCCATCATCGCGATCGTCACGATCATCGCCCACCTCGTCCTCCGCTTCGGGCTCGACGCTTCTGAGTACAACTATCGGCTCCCGCTGCTCATCTGCCTCGTCCTCGGGGGGATCCCCTTGGTGCTCGATCTGCTCGCCAAGGCCTTTCGCAAGGAGTTCGGGTCCGACCTGCTCGCGGGGATCTCCATCGTCACCGCGGTGATCCTCGAAGAGTATCTGGCCGGCAGCATCGTGGTGCTGATGCTCTCTGGGGGCGAAGCGCTCGAAGACTACGCCGTGCAGAACGCGTCGAGCGTGCTCAAAGCCCTCGCCAAACGCATGCCCTCAGTGGCGCACATCAAATCGGCCGGCTCGATCTCCGATGTCCCCCTCGACGATGTCAAGATCGGCGACCATGTCACGATCTTCCCGCACGAAACCTCACCAGTTGACGGCATTGTCATCGACGGGCACGGGGTGATGGACGAGTCGTACCTCACGGGCGAGCCGTACATGATGTCCAAGGCTCCGGGGTCGTCCGTGTTCTCGGGCGCGATCAACGGCGAGTCCGCCATCACCATCCAGACCACCAAGCCCGCACAAGACTCGCGCTACGCCAAGATCATGCAGGTGATGATGGAGACCGAGCAACGCAAGCCCCGCATGCGCCGGCTCGGTGATCAGCTCGGCGCGTTCTACACCCCCATCGCCGTCGCACTCGCGCTCTTCGCGTGGATGATCTCGGGCGATCCGACCCGCTTCCTCGCGGTGCTTGTTGTCGCCACGCCCTGCCCGCTGCTCATCGCGATCCCGGTCGCCATCATCGGGTCCATCTCGATGTGCGCCAAACGCGGGATCATTATCAAAGACCCGGGCGTGCTCGAGACCATCGAGACCTGCAAGACGATCATC
>Ga0209344_10004200_pt1 | contig 13420 bp, 13 predicted proteins | sample Cruoilmetagenom6_FD_187293 | JGI IMG/M metagenome (GOLD analysis project Ga0209344, IMG submission 187293) | Oil polluted marine microbial communities from Coal Oil Point, Santa Barbara, California, USA - Santa Barbara Oil Seep Sample 6 (SPAdes)... | ecosystem: Environmental > Aquatic > Marine...
CTGCTTGCCGGGGATGGCATCGAGTGTAAAGCGTGCGCCCACCTCGGCGATACGGGTGGCGCCCTTGGTAATGACGATGAAATTGACCGTCACCAGAATCAGAAAGACGATCACCCCGATAACGAAATCGCCCGACATGACCATTTGTGAAAAGCCGCCGATTACCTGTCCCGCCGCATCCGGGCCCAGATGACCCTCCGACAGGATGACCCGGGTGGTGGCGATGTTGAGCGACAGCCGCATCATCGTGGCGATCAACAAAATGGTGGGGAAGGAAGAGAAGTCGAGCGGTCGCCGGATCCACAGGGCAACCATCAGGATCAAGACCGAAAAGGAGATCGAAAATGCCAGACCGAGATCAATCAGGAAGGCGGGAATTGGCAGGAACAGAATCGAGAGGATGACGACGATGCCGAAGGCAAAGCCCATGTCCTTGCCCTGAAAGGCTGTCTTCTGGATTGCCAGCGCTTGCGGGTCGGCCATGTTATGCGAAGCTCCGGATCAAAGCGCCGGCATCATGCCGGCGCATTCGTCGCGCGGACCGTACGGCGCGAAGCTTGCGCGAAGGTGGCAGCCGGATGCGTTAATGCGCGAACCACGGGCACCTGGGTTTCACGCAGAGGCGGGCGAGAACGTGTCATGGCTTGAAAGAAACGTTCTAGAAGCCGGATTCGATGCGCTGGAATACGATGTTGGTGAAGGTGGATATCTGCGAACCGACGAAAGGCGCCGAGATTGCGACCGTGATCAGGATGGCCACAATCTTGGGCACGAAGGTCAGCGTGATTTCCTGAACCTGGGTCAGGGCCTGGATAAATGCGATTCCAACGCCGACAAACATTGCCACAAAGACCGCCGGACCGGAGGCGACCAGCACGGTCCAGATCGCAGTCTGGACAATATCAAGAGCGTCGGCTTCGTTCATCTTACTTGATGGTCACTCCGTTGGTGACGGCAAGCTCTTGACCGGAGTCGAGTGTGGCTACCAACCCATTGGCAGACACGGTGACTTCCTGAACAATGCCGGTAACCGCGCCGTCGTGGCTGGTCAGCGTGCGGCCGATGATCGATCCAGCCTGTGTAAGGTTGGACGATTGTAGCAGCATTTCCAGATTCTTGTTGGTCTTGATGGTTTGTTCCACCTGGCTGAAGGTCGCCAGCTGGGCGATCTGCTCAGTGGCATCCATCGGATCGGTCGGATCCTGGCTTTTCATCTGCTGAACCAACAGCGTCAGGAAAGTATCGTAATCGAGACCGATCTTGCTCGCCGCGGAATCGGCTGCCGATGTGGTCGCTGCGGTGGTGGAACCGACTGCGGTTACGTCCATGGGGCCAACTCCTTGCGAATTTTCTCGATGGCGCCAGCAGGCATCGCCGAGGTATTGAGGATTTCTTCCTCGATCGGGTAGAGCGCGCGAATAGCCTTGAGCGCTTCAAAGGCGCGACCCTGGGCCACCATCCCGTCGATATGCTTGAGCTCGGTGAGGATCTCGTCATTGGTAAAGCAGGTAAGCAGCATCACCACCGACTTGCGGAACATCACCGTCGCCTGATCTGCACCTTCGGGATTGATCAGCATCATCTGGACGATAAAATAGAGCTGCTTGAGCGGCGTGACCGCCTGTTCAGGCTGGAGAACGTGGTTTTCCAGAAGGAAGGTCACGTCATTGAGAAATTCAACCGCCACCTTGCGGTCCACCCGGAGCACGGCCCCATTGATGAAAATGCGTTCGCCTGCCTTGAGGGAAATGCGCAGTGAACTTTTCATTTCAGGCCGTCCCTGATGATAATCGAAATATCGATGATGCCTTGAAAATTGTCAGACTGACGCAGCCGGATCCGCTCGGATTCCTTGATGACCCATATGCCTATGGAAATGAGGTTCGCTCGCAGTTCCTGATCCAGCTGATTGTCGGGCGACGCCAGGTCCTCGACAAAACGGACCCACAGCCTGCTGACGAAATAGACAGCTTCAACGGCTTCACGCGATTCAATGCCGTTGGCCTTGGCCACATTCATCAGGGAGATGGAATGATTGATTGCCTTACGCTCGCGTTCGCGCGCTTCGGCAACGCCATCCTCCTGAACATCCGCATAGGAAAACTGGTACATTCAGACGCCCTTCATGTTTGTCCAATAAATCCCGGGCTATTCCGGGTCATGCACTTATAAATAATTTGTCAGGTTGAGTTGCTGGATCCGGGCGGTGAGTGTGTAGGACGTCTCCACCTGGGCCAGCAGTGAAGTCATGCGCGTTGATGCTTCGTAAGCGTCGACGCCTTCGATGTCGCCTATGTGCAGATTGACGATGTTGATCTGCGATTGGAGCGAGACATTTGCCTTGGCGACCCGATTTTCCGATACGCCAAGATTTCCGCGCTGGTTGTCAATCCCCGTCACGGCCAGCCCTGCATAGTGGATGGCGTGGGTGTTGACTGCGGCTCGGACGTCACTGGCGATTGGTAGATCCAGCAATTCCATGCCGATCACCGCAGCGAGCGCGAAATTGCGCATGCCGCTGGAATTGGCATTGGTGCTGGATTCCACAACTTCGTTGTTCTGGATGCGGCTCGAGATATTAGTATCGGAGGCATTTGACCAGCTGTTGTTCCAGTCCGGACCACTGTTGAAGGCCGGCTCAAGTACATTGACGATAAAATGGTCCATCTCCGCGACAGTGATGTCGGCGGCCGCAGGGTCATCCTGTGTAAAGAGAAATTCGCCAAAAAACAGGGCGTCGAACGCCGCCTTGGCGGCCGAGCCGGCGGCCTGGTAATCATCCACCGGCCTGACGTCGGTGTTGATGCCGGAAAACAGGTACTCTCCATTGGAGGAAGTGTTGGCGGCGGTAGTAAAGCCATTGAGCGCGGTTTCCACTTCGCGACGCGCAATCGCCAGCCGATCGGCATCGTCGGCGCCGTTGGCCGAGATGAACGCTTCGAGCATGTTCTGGGCGTTGTCGGCCATCATCCCGAGCGCAGCTTGGGATGCCGACATACGTTGTGTCACCAGCGCATTGGAATCGAGGATGGTTTTCATCCGCGTCACATCGCGATTGAGCGAGATGCTGTTCGATGTCTGGGCGCCAAGCGAAATACCGATATCGGCATAGCGACCGGACACCACTTCTTTTTGCAATTTCTGAATTTCGCTCTGTCCACGGCTGATGGTCAGACGCATGGCGCTCTGGACTGCGAGATTTGATACGAAACTGGTTTTCATGGTCCTACCTCACCGCCGCCATTAGCTCTTGCAGCATTTCATCAACCGCCGAGATGAGCCGGGCAGACGCCTTGTAGGACTGCTCAAGCTCAAGCAACATCGACATTTCCTCATCGAGCGAAACGCCGGTCTTGTTGGAAAGCGCTTCTTCGGTGCGGTAGCGCAGGGCCTCCCGCGACACCGCAGCCGAATTTGCTTCGCTGCGGTTGAGTTCAAGCCAGCCGATTGAATCGGCTGCAAATCCGGTGATGCTGTCGGAGACGGAAATACCCGCTGCGGCATCGAACCCGGTCGGTGCATCGAGCGCCAGAACGTAGGAATCGAGTGCCGCCGAATAGCCACTGGCGCCGGTCGAATTGGAAATGTAGGCCGCGCCGTTGATGCCACCATCGCGCAGTAGTTGCGGGTTGCCGCCCTGTGACGGGATAAGCGCTGCGTTGACTGCAATCGTGGCAGCGATACCCGGAACAACAGTAGCGCCGACCGGCACTGTCAAGCCGCCCCAGGTGAAGAGGCCGGGCTCATCGGGCAGGACCGGGATTGCCGACTGGTCCTTTTCGGAGAAAGTGACAATCAGCGCGCGGGCGATTTCGTCAAGCTGCGCCTGCACCACCGGAGCGACTTCGTCGCGCACCTGAATGAGGGCCTGCAACGAGCCCTGGGCAGAGGTGGTAGCCCCCGCGCCGGCTGCCAGAGGAACGCCATCGACATAGACTTTATTGCCCTGGATCGAAGCGGAGAACCCAGCTGAAGGTTCGAAGGTGACCGGCCGCGCCACGGTTTCAAACAGGGTCGTGCCGCTGGCCGTGTAGAGTGCCACATCATTGCCGGAACGGGTCACAGGCGTTACGCCGATGATTGATGAAATCTGCTTGAGCAGACCATCGCGCTCATCGAGCTCGGCGCTTACGTCCTTTCCTGCCTGGGTGCCGGCGTAGACGCCCTTGTTGGCAACCTCGAACCGGGACAAAAGGTCGTTGAGGGAATTGACCTGAATGCCGATCTCCTGATCGGCATCAAGGCGAACTCGCTGGACAGAAGCGGAGGCCTCGCGCAGGCCATTCGCCAAGGTAGTGGCGTCGGCAACCGCGGTTTGTGCAAGGGTGGCTTCACCTGGCTTTGCGGCATAGGTGGACAGGGTGTCCCGCATGTTCGCAATCAGCGTGGCTGGCGAATTCTCGTAGTCATTTCCGCCAAAAATGCTCTTGAGATCGGAAACACCTCTCAGCAAGCTATCCTGAGCACTTGAGGTCGCAATGCCGGCGATACTCTGGCGGAACAGGACCTGGTCCTGCGCCCGCTGGATGGACACGACCTGGGCGCCATTGAGCGATGTCGCCAACGCTGCGTTTCTGCGATTGTAATCGGGATTGGAAGCATTGGAGATATTACGCGAGACATTATTGGTCTGCGTCGCAATATTCGACAGCGAGCTTTGAGCCGCGTTGATAGCCGATGATAATGACATGCTGTACTATTCTTACCTCCAGAACCAATTAACTATCGCTTCAAGTTGACAAGTACGTCCATGAGGTCGGAGCCCGTCTGAAACACTTTCGAATTGGCCGTATAACTCCGCTGGGAAGCGATCATATTCGTGAGCTCCTCAGCGATATCGACGTTTGAGCTTTCCAGCGCACCGGAAACGATCGATCCGAATGAGCCCGAACCAGCAAAGCCGGTGGTGATGACGCCGGAATCGACACCCTGGGCATAAACGTTGCCCGCCAGGGGACGCAATTGGTCGGGGCTCTGCACATTGGCCAGCGCAACACGGAACAACGGCTCCAGCTTGCCGTCTTCGTATTGGGCGTAGAGCGTGCCGTCCTTGGAAATTTCGACCCCCACAATGGGGCTTGGCGAGTTACCGTTCACGTTGGCGCTACGAACGGTGAAATTGTAGCTCAGCTGGCTCATATCGGAGAGATCGACTGTCAGCGCGGCGCCGCCCGGGACCGTCATCGAAATGTCGGTCATGCTGCCACCGTCCAGTCGACCGGTCGTTGGGTCGAACTGCAATGTCGTGGTGGCTAGCGCCGCATTCGCATAAGGGAATGATGTGTTCGGCGCCGCGTCCGCACGGTTGTAGACGGACACTTCCCAGTCGTTGGCAGCGGTCTTTGTGTAGTAGAAGTCGAGCAACACTTCGCCACCGAGATTGTCATAGACGACCAGGGAGCTCTTGCTGGTATATTCCGTAGCGCCATTGATACCGTTGAGTGATGGCAAATGAAGCGGATTCGCAGCGGTTACGCTCTCATCGAGATTGGCAGCAAACACGCCGGACGTCGACGGTGTGGCGCTCAAGTTCCCCTGACCGACGTTGATCGCTGACAAGCCATCGAAGCCGTTAACAACGGGTGTCGGCACGCCGGCCGTGTAGTCGTAGCCCATAAGCATGTAGCCGGCGGAATTTACGAGATTGCCGTCGCCATTAGGGACGAACGAACCAGCCCTGGTCAGGTACGGAATGCCGCTGGCATCGGTAACGATGAAAAACCCGTCGCCATCCAGCGCCAGATCGGTTCCCGAACTGGTAAATTCCAATGCACCTTGCTGGGATACCGCATACCGAACATCGGTGGTGACGCCGCCGGAATTGTAGCTACCGTTCCCGGATGGCAAGATCAGCGAGGAAAATTCAGCCGAGGCTTTCTTGTAGCCCGTGGTGTTGGAATTGGCGATATTGTCGGCAACGGTGCCGAGTCGGCTCGCCTGAGCGTTCATTCCGGAAGCGCCGGTGCGCATCATACCATACAGGCTCATCGCGTAATCCCTCGTTGTATACGGTAGTTCAGACTAACCGGCGGGCCTTGCGTGAACCTGATTCCACACATTGCGTGCGGTGGCACCCGGCAGGCGCGGCATGCGCAGACGCCGGCAGGTTATTTCCAGTCGATAAGGTAGCCAAGGAAGCGCTTGGAATCGATCGGGTCGAAACCGAGCCGCTTGCGCAGTTTCTTGCGCAGCTTGGAGATGTGACTTTCAACCACGTTCTCTTCGACATCTTCATCAAAGATCCCGTAGATCGCGTTGAATATTTGCTGTTTTGTCACCCGGCGACCACGGTTGGCCACAAGATATTCCAGGATCCGACGCTCCCGGCGAGGCAGCGCGAAAGTGCGGCTCTCTATCTCCGGATCGCGACCATCGGAGAACACCCGGATAGTGCCGATTTCCATATGCGTGGTGATCGCCTTCAACCGCCGGCGGATGGCCGCAGCACGGGCCAGGATTTCGCGCGGATGAATAGGCTTGCGGACGACATCATCAACACCGCTATCAAAGAAAGCCAGGGTGGATTCCAGCGAAGGCGTGTCGCTTACGGCAATCACCGGTGCTTGCGACCGGTCTCGGATCGCCCGCGGCAGATTCAGTGTCTGCGCCCCGAACCCGATCAGGAAAGCCTCAACCGCGTCGAGATCGGAATCCGCTGCGGTGTTCACCCATTCGCCAAATTCTACAGAATCAAAACTTGCCGACGGCACTCCCTCACGCCCGAATAAGGAAGTGTATCCGTCTTTAACCAGTTGTCTGTCATCAACCACTACGATCATTTGCCCGCCTCCGAATCAGTGTGGAGCCCCGTCACACAAGGAGTACGAATCTGCGGAATCAAGGTAAACTATGAATACCTCATGGTTCGTTTTAAGAGTTGATTAACCATGTTTCCCACTGATTTGGCCATATCTTGTGCCTTGGTTGTGGATAGGCACAAGAATTCGGTGAAAAAGTTAACAAAAGGTTAATTTTTTGCTTGCCTCGTTAACTTTTGCCCCAATCTCGCCACCATGCCGAAAACGAGTCTGAAAATTGCCGTATTCGCCTTGGGGTTGTACTAATTGCAAAAGGATCTGGCCGACGCCGTCCAGGCTCCGTGCCCGGTGGCAACCAGATTCGAAATGACACGACAGACGTATCGTTTCTGTGCGGGATCATTATCGGGGCCTGCATGATAGCGCGCCACCGCCATGGTCCAGGTTTCATGGCGCGCATGCAGGCGGGCAAGAAACCGCGCCGCATATTCAACATTGGCGCGCGGATCAAGCATGGCGTCCACAGACGCAAATTCGGCACCATGATACCGGTAATTGATCTGCATGCAGCCGAGATCGATAAGCCGCTTGCCTTCGGCCCGGGCGCGCTCGAATTCCTTGAGGGCTTCCTTGCGGTTCTTGGCAAAGACGGTTCGGCCTTCGATGTTTAGGGCATAGGGATAGAGCGCGCCTTTGCGCCCGGTTTCGGTCAGCCCCACAGAATGCAATATGCCGGCCGGTACACCATAGGCCCGCGCCGCATGGATAATTTCCGCCTCACACGGCCCGGCTGCGGCCAGAGCGGTCGCAGGCGCAAGACTGCTACAGATAAACGCCGTCAGTCCGACCAGCGCCAGAACCGACATGGGAGTTTTGTTCATGACCCTGTCCTCCATTCTGGCTGTTTCCCTGTTGTCCTGTCCCCTGGCCACCGGACTGCTTGCCCGAGGCCTGGGCATCTGCTGAACCAGAGCCCGAAGACCCCGGCTGGAAGCCCGGTTGGGCGGCTTGGGCGGCGGAGCGATCCGGCCCGGGGACGTGCTGGATGGTAATCTGTTCAACCCCGTAACCTTGCGAGCGCAAGGATTTGAGGATTGCCTTATTGTCGTCGGTAAGCTGGCGGTATGCCTCGATGGTTTCGACCTTGATGTCGACGGAGAGTTCCTCGCCAGACAGCTTGAGAACCGCAGTGACGCTACCCAGCGACAGTGGGTTGAGTTGCAGCTTCAGCGTATGCAACATCTGTCCCGGCTGGGGCTGCCCGGGGATGCTCGTTGGCTGTGCTGGCGCGGCACGCTGCGCCGCAAACAACGGCTGACCGGCGTCGATCAGCGACCGGCTGAGCATTTGTCCATTGGCGCTTAAGGGTTGCAAGGCGGCGAACCGGCGCGATTCAAGCACTTCGACATTGCGCAGTTTGGCATCGGGATTCGCCTCCGCCATACGGTCTGACGGTGCAGGCCTGTCGTTGTTCCCGGCGAACCGCCCATCACTTGAAGACTTGCGCCCATCAGACTTGACCGGCGATGTTTCACTATTGAGACCCGATGCGCGCAGAGCCTCGTTTTCCTCGGTCGAGGCCTTGGTGCCATCCGGGACGGCGCCGGCAGCTCCGTTCTTGGCCAGCGCCGGATCACCGGATCGCTGGCTTGCGACAACTTCACCAGCTTGCGCGGTCTGCCGGGTGGCGGCCGCCATAGTGGTGGCGACAACGGGGGCTTGGCTGGGCTGACCGGCCTGGTTGGACACAGGGGCGGCGAACTCGGCTGTCACTTCCGCGGCGTCGTCGATGTCAATATCGGCATCGGTTACGGTGTCGGTATCGGTATCGATCTCGGTTGCATCAGCGGTATCGGGCAATACTGCATCGACTGCGCCGGCTTCCGGCAGGACGTCTTCGCCAACACCCAGTTTCGCTTCTTCGGAAAACGCCGCGCTCGACATCAGGCTTTCGAGCAAGGCCAGCATCTCATCGGACGGGGCCGAGCTGCCTTCGGATTCATTCGCGGTGTGCGGATCGGCGATCGGCGCCTCGACAGTTGCCGGATCCGGCTCCCCAGCCTGGGTGGCAGGAGCAGCCGGTTCGCCCCGTGTTCCAGTGCGGCCTGTTTCGCGTACTGTCTCGCGCTTTTCACCGGACAGAACCGCCGAAAAGGGTTGATCACCGGGTTGCCCGCCAGCGTGATCACTACCAGGCTGGCCCATCCGTCCGGTCGGCCTGGATGGCACCGGCCGCTGCACTACCATGTCCAACGCGCTCAAGACCCTGCTTCCTTTTCTACCCCCTCGAGCAACTGGTCGATGCGCTCGAGAGTGTTCTGGTGATCGGAGACATATCCGTCAAAAATCTTGTCCGCCGCGATGGTCGCCTCATCCGCCGCCTGCAATTCGACCGACGCTCCAGCAGTTGCCTCGGTATCTGTTGCACGCTGGCGGTTGTCGTCGTTCTCAACCGCGTTGGGCGAATTCACCATGGGCGAGAATGCTTGCGTGAGGCTGTTGGGGTCGGGTTTGCGCACCACTTCGCTGGCGATCATGCGCGCCGCTTCACGCAGTACCCGATCACGTTGGGACAATTGCTGTTCAGGCAAAGCATCAAGCCCGGCGAGGGCTGCGCCAACGCCATCGGTCGAGATCTTGGCCATGCCCGAATACAGATCCGCCAGCGCCTGCGGTGCCTTATCGGACGGATCGAGCAACGCCTCAGCCTTCGCAGAGGCAAACACTGCCAGGTCGCGCAATCCGGAAATCACAGCCTTGCGGGCGATCCGCAGATAGACCTCGCGTTTACGCGGTCTGTCCATGAACGACAGGATCTCGCCAAGACCATCATCCCCGACTTTGCCGTAATTGAGCACAACGAGGTCGACCAGCAGGTCGGCATACTGGCCGGCATAAGGCGAATTGATGAATCGGCGGGCGTAGAGCTGAGCGTATTTGAGCGCCTCATCGACAAGGTTGTTGCGCGCGGAAATGAACAGCGAACGACGCAGCGCTGCCTCCTCGACAAGGGTTCCGGGAGCGGTCAACCGGGCCCAGTCGAACATCTCAAGCGCAGAAGTGTCATTCATCGCCGCCGTGACGTTTGCAGCGACCAAAGTCAGGTAGGGGCCGATTTCGGTATCACGATAGAGTTCGACCACATCACCGATATTAGTGTGGGCGCCGTGGCCATTGAGGTAGCCCCGCAACACGGTCGTGATCTCGTTGTCGAAATTGCCGAATTTGTCCTTTATTGCCAGGATCTCCAGCGTTTCGGGATTGCCGCCGCTCATCGCATAGATCAGCGCCGCGTCAACGTTGCGGGGATCATCGAAAACCCTCTGGTCGGCCTTGCGCAAGCGACTGTCAATCACACCCAGAAGAAAGCGCTGCATTTCCATGGCGGAATGGTCACCACGGACAACCGCGTCCTGAACGAATTGCAGAGACCGCAACAGCTTGTAGGGCTCCAGCCCGTCCATCTCGCCGGCCATGGCAAAGTCGGACGCAAGGTCCTGGGCCGCAGGTCCCGGAGCTTGCCCCGCAACGGCTGGATGATCAGCATCACCTTCAAGCTGATCGGCGGCGGACTCGGCGGCATCGGCAGAACCTTGATCCTGACGAGGCTCAGTCGAGCCGTGCTGGGTCTGCGCCTGGGGCTCGGCCTGCGGCACGGCCTGGTCCTCGGCGCTTGCCCCAAACGCAAACATCGCCGCGGTGACGGCGAAGCTTACACAGGTCGGGGTCCGCCAGCGGGCCACCGGTCAGGTCTTCCCGGCCTGGACTAGAATTTCGATGCGGCGATTGACTTCGGAATAGGGATTCTCCGGGTCTTTCAGACGCCGATCGGCAAAGCCCGACACCTGGACAACACGTTCTTCGGGCACGCCGCCCCGGACCAGCATGAACAGGGCGGAATGGGCGCGGGCCATCGACAGCCGCCAGTTGTCGTCGGTTCCCGACGCAAACGGCCGCGCGTCGGTATGCCCGCGAATGGCGATGGCGCCGCTGCGCTTGGACAACACCACGCCGATTTTTTCCATGGCAACAACGAGTTCGCGTTGGGGGACAGCCGAGCCGACCTGGAACATTCCGAAATCAAGCTGGTCGGTGATCGAAACCAGCAGGCCACCTTCAGTAGGCGTAACCGTGAGAGCTTCGGCGAGCTTGCCGATGCTGCCGCCGAGTGCCTGGCTGATCTCCTGCTTGAGCTTTTCGGCCTGGGTGATCTGCACGGCCGACGCGGCGCCAGAACCACCCTCGCCCACGCTATCTGCGGTCTGGCTGCCATTGGGGCCGGCATCGGGGCTGCCGTTGGCGCCGGCCTGATCGACATCGATACGCTGGCCCTGGGCGTCAATGGCATCCTGAGGGGCATTGTTCTCCACATACCCCTCGGCGCGAACCATTGCCTGGCTCTGTTCGGCCGCGGTGCGTTCCTGTTCAATGTTCTTGTTCCAGAAGTCCGGATCGAACGGATCGCGATAGGCCTCGCCGCCAGAGGCACCCGACGCCGGTCCGGAGTCTGCGGCGCCGCCGTCGCCCTTGGCAGAAATATTGGTCTGGGTACCGGTTTCCTGGGCAATTTCAGCCAGTACCGAATAGGGATTTTCGAAGTAATCAGCTTCCGAGTATTCCTGCTTTTCGCCAGCTGTGGCGTTTTCCTGGGAGCCGGCCTCGCCAGCCTCGCCGTTGGTCGTCCCGTTGCCATCAGACTTGGATTTGGGCGCGGTGGCTTCGCCATCAGCGTTGTTGCCGACCTGCTTGACCCCACGGTCGTCCGGTTTGTCATCCATCAATTTGATCGGGTTGAAATAGCTGGCGACCGAGGCCTTGGTTTCCTCATTGGCTGCATTGACCAGCCACATGACGAGAAAAAACGCCATCATCGCCGTCATGAAATCGGCATAGGCGATCTTCCAGACCCCACCATGATGCCCTTCCTCATCACCACCTGCACGGCGTTTGACGATGATGATCTCGTTCTTACCCTGGTGAGTGGTCGAGGTATCGTTCATGCGAGGCTCTCCGCGAGGGTCTTGCTCCATTCGCGGATACGGCTGGCAAACCGGGTTCGGTCGACTTCCACGTCAATGTCGACGCCGTCGGTCTGGCGCATGACAACCCGATCGGCATCGGCGCCGAGGGTTTCACGCAACGATGCGATCATGCCTTCAGGACCGGAGACACTGATCTTAACAGCATTTTCCAACTCAAGCGCGGTACGGATTTCGTCGGCAAAGCCCGCCAACATGCGGGAACGGACGGCCTGGTCGAGCAGTGGCGCCAGGATGTCGCCGACATCGCTTGCAATCAAATCGGCGATGTCAGCGCTGCGTGCGGCGATCGCCTGCGGGATCGTCTCAGCAGCCATCGCCTCGAGTTCGGCTCTGAGGATTTCAAGCTCCAAGGCGTGACGTCTTGCCTCGGCTTCGAGCTCATCCGCATGGCTCCGGGCCAGTTCAGCCCGTGCTGCGGCTTCGCCTTCTGCTCTCGCCTCAGCCCGCACGGCTTCAAGATCGATCTGCGGATCGCTCGAGGAACCAGCTTCTGCAGGGATCTGATTTGGGGCATGGAAGGAGCGCATGCCGGACAGTTCGAAATCCGGCAGGAAACTGGCAAGGCTGGCCGTCATGAACGCCTCCGAAACAAGGCGGTTGCTGGCGTATGCCTGATCAATTTCGTTCCCTTCAGAAAGTTCTGGCGCGGCCGGTGACGTGCAACCGTCGCTTCACACGCCCGGTAAGCCCTAAAGAGCAAAACTTGCGTGAACATGATCGCTTGCCCGCCTCATGCCTCCGGCCGAGCCGAAACCGGCAAAAAGCCGCTGGACCGCGCCAAGGGCAATTTGGCGCGGTCCAGCTGATCCACCATGACCGATGACCGGCGGCACGGCGGAATTTGATCACGTGGCGCCGCTCAATAGGAGCCGACTAACCTATTGCTGGAACAGCGACAGGATGTTTTGCGAATTGGTGTTGGCGATGGAGAGCGACTGAATGCCCAGTTGCTGCTGAGTTTGCAGCGCCTTCAACCGGGTCGATTCCTCGTTCATGTCTGCGTCAACGAGACGACCCACACCCTTGTCGATTGAATCCATCAGATTGGCGACAAATTCTTCCTGCATGGCGACCCGCTTGGAGATCGCACCGAGATTTGAGGCCGCATCGGTCATTTGACTCAAGATCGAGTCAACCACACGGATCATCGCGTCAACTTCGGTGTCCTCGGTGTTGGCGTCCAAAGCGATCGCAGTACCTGAACCGGCTGTTGTGGCGGTGCCATCACTGTCGATCAGGTAGTAGTTGGCCACCGTGCCGGTTGAATTCGGATCGAGATCATCAGCGTCGATATCCTTGGTCAGGATACCGAGGGCTTCGTTGCCAGCGCCAATCATCGTCAGACTAGTGACGTTGATGTCGAGCGTGGCAACGGAGACCAGCCCGTTGACATCGCGGTTGAAGCCGCCAACGATCGATTTGTTGCCGACAGCGGCAGTGCCGGAATTGTAGAGCCAGTTCTCACCGGAGAACGAAGCCGATTCCGAGATCGAGGAAAGCTGGTTCTTGAGTTCTGTGAGTTCCTTGTCGATCTTGGTCTTGTCAACACCGGGCTCACGCGCCGCTACCAGTTTGGCCTTGATTTCCGAGACCACGTCAATGGAGCTGTTCATGGCCGTG
>Ga0209344_10004202_pt1 | contig 13417 bp, 9 predicted proteins | sample Cruoilmetagenom6_FD_187293 | JGI IMG/M metagenome (GOLD analysis project Ga0209344, IMG submission 187293) | Oil polluted marine microbial communities from Coal Oil Point, Santa Barbara, California, USA - Santa Barbara Oil Seep Sample 6 (SPAdes)... | ecosystem: Environmental > Aquatic > Marine >...
AACAAGGTCGCCCAACTCATCGCGCTTAATGCAAAGACTCACCCTTCAAACAAAGTTGCCGTACCCGACCATCCACGAATGAGGCTGGAGGCTGTACTGAAACCTGAACTCTGGTGGCCTGAGGTTCGCAGCATCCCCAACCCGTTCGAAATGCTGCAGCTACGCCGCTTCAGTGCCGCCACGACAACCAACAAGAAAGGTGACTCCGATCTGCGCCTGTTATTGCGGGCGGCTCGCTACGAGGGTCTGAATGCCGCTCTGTCTGTTTGTAATAAACGGGACAAGAAGCGACTGTTGGAACAGGTCCTGGAATCGCAGGAGACGTGTGGATGGTGGGACCCTGTCGGACTGTGGGGTGGATTTGATAAAAGCTTTTTGGAAATTGATGCGCTGATGAAACCGGAAACGGTTGCCTTCAAGAATGCAGCCAATTTCAATTAGTAAAAGCCATTTCGGCATCATGCAATCAATCCGGCGTATGGCTTGCAGTTAATTGCACAGCATCAAGACATCAGTGCGCTGTGAAACGCATTGTTTGCAGGACATCGTGCCCACGCAACAGACACGGGTCCCCTGATTGTCATTTCAGGACATTAAGAGACATTTGAACGCTCGGCCCGACTAAAAACAGAAACGCAAGTCTGCTCTGATACCAGTAGAAGGAACCATTGGGATTGCAATTAATTGCAACTGAACTGGCTACTGAAACCTCTGTTTGTTCTTTTGCCACCAGTCGTGAATTTCAGCAAGCGCAGGCTCAAGCTCGTCCCCCTTCGCCGCCCCGCCGTAGTACGTTTTGAATCCGTTGCCTGTAGTAAAGCTAAAGTCCTGATCAACGAGTTGTTCCAGGTACCGGGCGGCTTTCGCCTTCAACCAGAATTGGGTGTATGGGCTTAGCACAGCGTCAACAAGATACGGGACAGACTCCACAACATCATGCTGAGCAAGTGCAATGGCTGTTGTCGCCAGCATGTCCGGGTTGTCGTCTTTAAGCAGGCCCATTAGTTCTTCTGTTGATGCTTCGCTTGTCAGCCTGCCAAGTGAGAAAACGTGGTTTAGACGCACATTGAGATTCTGTGCTCCGTCACGTGCCGCCTCGCCTATTGCTACAGCAACTTCTGGATCGTCCGCAGCGATCTGGGAAAGAACTCCTGACGTGATTTGACGAATATTCTCGTCTTCGGATTGATCACGGACGATGGCAACCATTGGAGAAACCGCCTGCGGACTCTTGAGGTACCGCATCCCGATGATCACACCCGCCCGGACATCGCTATTGGTGTCATTGAGTGCTTCGAGCATCACCGGAGCCATACTTTGGTCGCCTGAACAACCCAAGACGAGCAGCGAAAGATACCGCTCCTCGTGATCCGCATCGGTGTCCTGAATCACGGCGACCAGCGTATCCGTCGTCACCTGCATTCCAGAAGCTGCAAACTTTTGTTCGAGAAACGCCTGCGAATCGCGGCACGCTGTATCGCCATTGCTTGCCGCTGACGTGACAGTGACGAGCGTCAGAAGGATCGCGACAGCAACGTTTTTTAGCGCAAGAAGAACAATTTTTGCTGAATTGCAGAGCATCACAATCCAGTGTACCCGGTGACCGGCAAGTTAGTCGATTAGATGTGCCATTCGCGGCTAACGAAGTGAGTAGAAATGTGTATAACGCAAAACGGGCTTCCGAAGAAACCCGTTTAGGATCAGGTCGTTACGCCTTGAAAATGGCGTCCCCAAGGGGATTCGAACCCCTGTTGCCGCCGTGAAAGGGCAGTGTCCTAGGCCTCTAGACGATGGGGACTTAGAACTATTTTTCCGTTGGAACCTGGTGGAGCTAGGCGGGATCGAACCGCCGACCTCTTGCATGCCATGCAAGCGCTCTCCCAGCTGAGCTATAGCCCCAAAGGAGCCGCGCACTTTACGTATGCAAAGGTGAGCTGTCAACCATTCTCAGCCCTCACTTTTATCATCTCAATAGCCCGGTCGAGTCGAGCCAGAGTCCGATCTCGGCCCACCAGCCAGACCGTGGCGTCGATCGGTGGCGAAACAGCCCCGCCTGTGACCGCCACTCGCATTGGTTGTCCGAGTTTCCCCAGATTGATCCCAAGCTTATCCACGACTGCCTGAATAGATTGGCCGATCGCGTCAGGCTCCCAGCTCTCCAGCTTCTGCAAGGCATCTCGAATTGCGAGCATTGGCTCCAGAATCACCGGGCGCAGATTTTTCTTTGCCGCTTTCGCATCAATTTCATCGAAATCTTCATAGCAATACCGAGCAGTCTCAGCCAGTTCAACCAGAGTCTGAGCACGCTCACGAAAAATCTCCGCAACGTTTCGGAGCTCCGGACCGTTTGCAGGGTCGATTCCCGCCGCCTCCAAATATGGAATCAAGGCTGCCGCCAACGCCTCAGCTGGAGCAGCAATGATGTGTTGCTGGTTCAACCACAACAACTTCTCGGGGTTGAAAGACGACGCAGACTGATTGACATCAACGATATCGAACATCTGGAACATCTCGTCTATCGAGAACAACTCCTGGTCTCCGTGCGACCAACCGAGTCGAACCAGATAGTTCAACAGCGCCACCGGCAGGTAGCCGTTGTCGCGATAGTCGCGGATGTCGACCGCCCCGTGCCGTTTCGACAGTTTTGCGCCGTCGGGACCCAAGATCATTGGCAGGTGTGCATAAACAGGCGCTTCTGCTCCAAGCGCACTCAGCATGTTCATCTGCTTGGGCGTGTTGTTGAGATGATCATCTCCGCGAATGACATGAGTGATACCCATGTCGAAGTCATCAATTATCACCGTAAAGTTGTATGTTGGTCCGCCATCGGAGCGCGCGATAATGAGATCATCGAGTTCCGCATTTTGAAACACTACCGTGCCACGAACCTGATCTTCGACAACAACATCGCCATCGAGGGGGTTCTTGAATCGAACGACTGGCTCAACGCCTTCGCGAACGTCTTTGCGGTCACGACACCGTCCGTCATAACGCGTCTTCTCACCCCGCTCCATCTGTCCGGCTCGCAACTGCTCGAGCTCGTCTTTGGTGCAATAACAATGATACGCCTTGCCGTCATCCAGCCACTCAGCGATCACTTCGTTGTAGCGATCAAACCGCTGCGTCTGGAAGAACGGCCCTTCATCAGATTCCATGCCCAACCAAGCCATCCCGTCCAGGATGGCCTCAACATTTTCCGGCGTCGAGCGCTCTCGGTCAGTATCTTCGATTCTAAGAATGAACTCCCCACCATTACGGCGAGCGTACAACCAGCTGAACAGCGCTGTTCGAACACTGCCAAGGTGCAAAGTCCCAGTGGGGCTCGGGGCGAATCGAGTGCGTACAATCGTCATGGTTTGAGTAAGGCCTGTCAAAACCAGTGCAGTTTAGCAGAGGACGATTCGATTTAGCTCTAACTTCGAACTCTTCGCGCTTGCCGAATTCCACTCAGCCCGTCTCGCATTTAGAGCATCAATGCTCAGGCAATTTTGCTGTGTACCGTTGATGGCGAGGCAACACAAGATGGTATTCTTCACAATATCGCCGCTACCACAGTCAGAGTATTATGCTGCGATTGACTGGCATTGAAGGACTCTAGAGACTTCCGGTGAGTAATACTCAAGACGTTAGAATCGAGTGGACATCTTGCATCAAGGCGATTGAGCGATTAGAGCCTGAATGGCGAATCCTTGAAGCTACGGTGAAAAACCGCACGGTTCATTCGAGCTTTGACTGGGTCTTCCCTTGGTACAGGCACTTTACCGGTGCGGGGCTTGCAAAATATGGACAACCGTTGCTGGGCATTGCCTGGCAAGGCGATCAGCTAGTGGGTTTGGCGCCTCTTGTGCGGCGGGAATCAAGATTTTCGCGAGTGATGATGCGACGAGTCGATTTCGTGGGATTCAACGCCGAAACCGGCGAGTTCCTAATCACTGACGGGCAACCATCACTCGTTGGGGCGTTCATGGCGTCTTTGTTCGAGTCAGTCAAGTTCGATCTAGTTCAGCTGCGCGGCTTTCAGACCAATTCAAGAGAATTCGTTGCTCTCGAAGCGGCTGCAAAATCAAGGCACTTCAATATCGAATTATCCAACTACTACTATCCTATTGTGAATCTGGCAGACGGTTACGATGCCTATTACAAATCGCGGAGCAATAAATTCCGACGTGTCTTGAAGCGCCAGACAGAGAAGATCAACAATGATTTTGGCGGATGGGAAATCGAACGGTTCACGAATCTAGATGGCGAGCAATCGCTCCGACACGCACTATCGCGAGTAACGTCAATTTACAATTCCTCGTGGAAAGCGGTCAACGAACAACACTTGCCCAACCATTTCATAGCTTTTTATAGTGATATTTCCACGCGCTTTGCTGCGAACACCAAACTGGATCTTTCGATTCTTAGTATCGGTAGCCAGGACGCCGCATTCTTTCTAGCCATTGAGGACGCCGGCGTTTTGTACGACGTTTTTGTTTCCTACGATCAGCGCTTCAAGGCGCTTAGGCCAGGGGAATTTCTGATGAAGCAACTATTTCCGAGTATCGCGGAAAGGAACTGTCGTACGCTCGTGTCCCACGGGGCTCACCAGTATAAGAAAGTCTGGTCTACGGATGAAATCCCGCGAGTGCGTGTTTTCATATTTTCAAGACGCATTCGCGCATTGATCGGCTGGGCCTTGCAATTCAAGATCAGACCATTCTTGAAACGGTGAGCAATAGACAATCAAGCCCCAGCCACCGTGAACTTGAGCGTCAACGTCCAAGTTCACGGCACAGCCTGTTCCTGATGCGCCTTGCCCAGCGTCTGCACAATCGAAAAATACGCGGCTCGTGCAGACCCGCCTGTCGCGCCGCCCGTATCACGCCGCTATTGTCGAACCTCACTCTGTGAAAACTAAGACAGAGTTGCTCAGTCTCAAGAATGGCATATGCGGCCCTCTCGTCACTGTCCCGAGACAGACAAACACTTCCGGGATTTACTAGGTAACGATTTTCCCTGGATAACTCTACTGTGCCGTCGCCAATGAGGATTTCTCGCGTTTGTGAAGAATCGTTGATGAATACTGCGGGTTTATGTGTGTGACCGAAAAACCCGATTCTCCCGTTTGGATACAGCTTCCGCATTTCGGCGAACGCCCGGTCGGCGGCCTCAATATCCGTTATTCGCTGCATCTCCGGAAAGTCAGAATCTGCAGGTGATCCGTGGAATAAGACGAGCTCGTCGTGAACAGATGTCGTCCTTGGAAGATCACGTAAATAGGCCATATTCTCATGTGACAACTCTGCTTTGGTCCAGTTGACTGCATTCACGGCAACCTCCCAAAATTCAGACAGATCAGACTCAACACCGGAAACGGCCAAATCATGATTTCCGGCCACTGAAAAAATGTTGTTTTTCCGAACCAGCTCAATAGTCTCGTTCGCAAGAGGGTGATAACCGACAAGATCGCCACAACAATAGATCATATCTGGGGACTTGCTGCGCAAGTCCTCGAGCACTGCGCCTAGTGCGACAGAATTGGCATGGATATCCGCGATGATCGCGATGCGCATGTCTAGAAATATTCCCGTTTGAGGGCGACGAGAAATGGCAGTGGGTCCGTTATCGAAAACACCCGCGACACGGCGTTCTTGCGCTGGAAAGGATAGGTCGCAAAAGGCAAAATACCGAAATTCTCTGCCTCTCGATAGGCTTGAAAATCCTCTTTGAACCGAATCCACTGACGATCGGTTCGATAATTGTGCGGCTCGTCAACACTAGAATTTGTCAAGTACTGGTAAGCGATTCTCGAGAGATTAATTCCGCACGCCGCGCCAAGATGATTCCACAGTGTGAATCGTGGATTTGCCTCAATGACGAACAAACTGCCGCTATCTGAATCTCGCTTGAAATCGATTTTTACCGGGCCAGCTATGCCTAGCTCAGCAGCCAGTCTCCGCCCGCTTTCACGAACCTCCGCATCATTTGACAACGTCAAACAGGTACTACATCCACCGAAAGACGGATATGTTCGGACCTTGCGACCAACGAAATTTCCTAGCGGTTGAAACTTCTCGTTGTTAAAGGCGTGGTAGGAAAAGATATTGTCTTCACTGCCGCGGACAGCTTCCTGCAGAATAAAATCAACTTCTTGCTCGAGCAGAACACTGGCTATTCGCCTTGCATCTTTCTCGGTGCCGACAAGCAACGCCTTTTGTGTTTCATTCATGGCTATTTTAGCAATCAAATCAACTTTCGCCGTTTGATCCGGCTTCAGAACAAATGGAGGCGTCAGCCGCTCCAAACCGTCAAGATCTCCAGCCTTCCGAACGGCGATACTTTTCGGGTATTTGATGGATAGCGGCTCAGTCAGCTCATCAAATAGATTTTTCTGGCTGCAAGCCTTCAACACGCTCTCCGCGGGCATCAGAAACCGGAATCGATCCGACAATGCAATACGATTGTCAGATACGAAGCGCATCGATCGGTCATTTCCATAGAAGAGCACTGGCTTGGTATCAAATTGTTCAGCGAACCGGAACAGGGCTGCGACCAAGGCGGGCGCGCCCGCATCCGCCGGTGGCAATTGGGTAAATGAGGAAATATCTCGAGAGTAACGGACTAGGTCACTGTTTGAATGTTGCACTGCGTGGCATTGGATACCAGTCCCTGAGAACGCCCTAAGCAGAGAAATACCACCGTAGATCGCAGCGACCGGGGCCGACGAACGGGTGCGCCGCCTATGCATCCTCAAATACCCAAGTTAACTATCCAAAATACAACAAGGCCACATGATTACTATTGACGCAATACGGACCTTCCGAAGCTTGTATAAGCCTCATGGCGAGCGTACAAGCAGCGGAAAGTGTGGCCCGATTGGTCATTTCTCGGCCCTTTTAATACAAACGGGCCAGTGCAGCGAGGCCGAAGCTGAATGAATATCAATTGAACTGGATCGTGAGTCCCCGTCTACCACCTCGTTACCAAACTCACGCGACGCATAGAAGTCTGCAAGCATAGAGTTCTTCGCCGTGGCGATAAACTCGCCCTCGATACGCACACAATTTCTTGTTTCGCTTGTTTCAATGATGTCCACAAGCATCGCATCCTCAACCTGCCTGTTCATCACTCGGCAACTCATAATAAAGGAATCGATGCTGGCGACCGCGTCATCGTATCTCGTGATAGTGACCCCAACAATTCCCGACTTTCCGAACTTGTCGTCGAGACTTGTCCAGCGAACATCATAGGAATCGGAGTCAATCATCTCTTGCAGCGCGGCCTGACTATGACGGCGGGTTGTCAGATTGAATTGGTTGGTTTTACCTATAAGCTGACTAACGCGTGCGATTGTCTCGTCACTGGCATCGCCGATGCATACCTGCATATCGAGACTGACGAGGAAATCATCAAGCGACGTGACCTGGCTGCGTAGTGTTTTTCGGCGTGCCTCATCCCGATACAAACCAGCTCGTTTCGTATCCTCCTGTGACAACCGCGGTGCTTCGAAGTAACCACCGCGAACCAGCGCGTCCTGAAACTGCACTGCTTGGCCGGGCACATCTATCACGATTACGTCCGGCTCATTCGAGCTAACCTCCGCCCTTTCGACGGGATTATCGTCAAAGAAGGCGAGCGCATCGATACCGATTCCGATCTCGTCGGCAATCTGTCGAATGTTCTGGCTTTTCGGCTCCCAGTTGACCCTTACGGCCGTGAAATCGTCCCACTGCAAGAGCATTTCCGGATGCCTGTCGAAAATCTCGCGAGCAGTTTGTTCGTCATTCTTGCTAGCGATCGCCAGCAATATGCCCTGGTCTCGCAAGCCAAGGATCGACCGTTGAAATGACTTAAAGACACTGCCTGGGAAGTCATCGCCAAGCTTAATCCCCTGCAGTCCGTCGTCACCGGCCACTCCTCCCCAAATTGTGTTATCAAGATCGAGTACCAGGCACTTCGCACGAGGCTCCAGCACCGCTGAAATTGTGGTTGCCAGATGTTCTGCTGCAAATGGCAGATTTGCCGCAGAAATCGCCTGCCGTGCAATGTGCCATAGTCTTTGATCAGTCCAGCTTGCTGCGCCTCGCGCGGCAACCAAACCGGCGTAGTCCCACACATCTACGCCTGCAACTTCAGCAATTCTCGTCGCCAGATCGAGATTCGCCTTGGATACTGCAAACATGCCACCGTGCACATCATTCGCGTCAAACAAGCGTGAGTTTCTATCCGCGTACGGCAACGCGAAATTTGCGACCAATATCGGCGCATCTGAGCGGCTACGTATCCCCTCAACACAAGCAACTACGCGGTCGACGCATTGACCGAGCAACTCGTCTAACGACTGCCCTCTGCCCTCTCCAGCCCGAACAAATGCTTCGGGATAGACGTCTTCCGCCCGGAGCGCAACTATCACCATCCCCAACGCTTGAGACCAAAAGTCACTGCTCTGATCCAGGACGGGCTGTTCGAACTGCCCGAACGGTGCATGCCAAGGTGCGGCAAGAACCGAGCGGCGGGCGCATTCAACGATCAGATAGGGATCCAGAAAAGAGAGGGTGCTGCTGCTGAGTACAGCAACACGGAGCCCATCATCACCGCCTGCAGATTCGGATATCGTGCGCGCCAATGACTGATACTCGGCCGGCCGCATATCGCCGGGCGAGCCGACCTCAAGATGACGAATACACTCCAACAACGTTATTCCTCAGCTAAGCGTTTACGTATTGCGCCAATGTTGACCAGCTCAGCGAAATCGTCCGTTTCAAACTCAACTTGAAACTCGGCTTCCAGTGCCATGATCAAACTTAGATGGCCGGCAGAATCCCAGCCGGTAATTGTGCCCAACCCATCCGCGTCCTTTAATTCGTGCAAATCATCGCCGAATACCGAGCGCAGTGTTTGCAAGAGTCGATCTTCCATAGTCATTCAGCCCATACTCCACTACTAAGTGTTTCAAAAATTTAGACACAGTCCCGACATTTTTGCGCTGTAAACGCCTATAGTATCGGCGAGCTACGATAAATTCCTTATTGAGCCGCGATGCTACCGAAAAAACGATGTCCGATACTAATACAAATTCCGATCCTGTCTATTTTGGACCGCAAGACAGTCTTTTCGGCTGGCTGCACAGCAACCAAACCAAGCCATCCCTCATGCCGGTCATTATTTGCCCGCCAGTGGGATTTGAGCTGGTGCGCACCTACCGCGCCGTCCGAACACTCTCAAACGAGTTAGCGCAAGCAGGCCACACAACGCTGCGATTCGACTACGCCGCGAGCGGAGACTCGCATGAGATCGAAGAGGACGCGAACGAGGTGTCAGCCTGGCTTGACAGCATTCAGTCGGCGATCGAATACCTCAAGTCTCAAACCTCCTCCAGTACAGTTGCCCTGGTGGGAATTCGCCTCGGTGGGACCCTTGCCGCGCGGGCCGCTGAGCTGACAGCCCTCAACGGTCTTGTCCTCTGGGAACCGGCCGAATCCGGCAAGCTATTTTGCCGGGAGATGCAGATCACTGCGGCCGGGTCGACAACCGCCCAGAGCGCCGCAAGCAAACCCGGTATCGATGCCGCCGGATTTTTTCTAAAGGCACAAACAGTAGAACACCTCAAAGGCATAGCTCTGGATGGCTCGGCGTTGCTCGACAGCCCTCCTGTGTTGTTGCTCGAACGTGATGATATCCCGGTCAATCAACGCAGAGCTGCGCTTCTCGATGGCTCCGGCTCGGCGCCAGAACGACAATCAATTTCAGATTACAAAGCCATGATGCTTGCGCCGCAAAAAGCAAAGGTGCCGACGCGGACAATCGAGCGCATTTGCACATGGCTCGCCGCGCTTAGCGAGCAAAATGCTATCGACCAATCCAGCTGGTCGAAACCTACCCCTCAGACTGCCAATCAAACTACCCAGATTTCACCCGGGATTGGCGAAGAAGCGATTCAGTTCGGCCCCGAAAACAGACTCTTCGGCATCCTAACCCACGGTGCTGATCGAAACAGGTCAAGAATGCCAGCCGTGATTCTCTTGGGCGGTGGTTCGGTCCCTCACTACAGTGCCAATCGTATGTACGTCCCTCTGGCACGCAGAATTGCCGCGCGTGGATGCGACGTGCTCAGGATGAGCTTGTCGGGCGTCGGCGATAGTGATGCATCTCCTGGCGGACCTATTGGCGCTGCGTATACAGCGACTAGCGACGAAGACCTGCAATCCGCCCTCGACATGTTGGCCAACAAAACTGGAGCCGATCGATTTGCCATTCTGGGCTTGTGCTCGGGCGCCTATGCTGCGATGAAATTCGCGGCGAAGTCCGAGCGAATCGACAAACTTATTTTGATCAATCAACTGGTGTATTACGTAACGCATCGGGAACTTGCTGACCTCAGCAGTGGCGCCATTGAAACTGCACAAGTGCTCGACTTTCCGCGTTCGACTGGCATCATCAGTCGCGCAACAAGGGCGTTGCTGCGAGCATCAGGGAAGTACGGCGCATTGCTGGGTCAGGCTTTGCAGTTCCAGTTAGTGGGCGGTCGGCTCGGCGCCAAGCTATCGAGGCTTTCCAGCAAAGGGATTCGCTTGTCGTTCATTCAGTCCGAAAACGACCCCTCAGAGGATGCACTCTTACTTCCAGCTCGTCGCAGCGTTGCTCGCCTGCTACGATCTGACGCTATCGAACGCGTAACTATTCCCGGCGCCGACCACACTTTTAGTGCCGCAGGCTCACAGGATCAGCTATTCAAATGTGTCGAGCAGGTCCTCGGCGACCGTCGGCGACGGTAGGACACTTCAACAATGCCTTCAAGTATAGAAACGGACCAGATCCGCCGACATAGTTTGTATTTTCCGGCAGGTGCAGAAACTGCATTTGGCTGGTTGCACCAGTCGTGCAAGGAATCCGCTGCCGTGGTTGCTGTTATCTGCAACCCACTGGGCGTTGAGTATATGTCTGGCCATCGCTCAATACGCCACCTGGCCGACCAACTCGCGATAAATGGCATTGATGCATTGCGTTTCGACTACGCTAACACCGGTGACTCGAGCGGCGGCTCATTCGAACACGTCAATATCGCCGGGGTTTTACGGGACATTACAGGTGCCGTGAACTTTGTTCGGGGGTCGACTGGCAAGCAACGAGTTGTACTCGTCGGGATCGGGCTTGGCGCGACGTTCGCTGCGCTCGCATCACAAATGACCGCAATCGATCATCTGGTACTTTGGAATCCAACGGTAAGCGGGCGCCGATTTGTACGCGAACAGAAACTCCTGTCTGACGTACTAACAAGCGACGACAGCGCCGATGCGCAAACCACCGACGTAGCCGGCATACTGCTCACCGCAAGATTGCAGGATGAATTTCGCGAAATCGATTTGACCTCGCTCGACTACGCTCGTGTCGAGTCCGTACTCTTAATTGATCGCACCGACAGAAAAGCTAACGCGAAACTGGTAACGGCCATTGAGTCGACCAATGAGCGCTTCGAGTCCGTTTCAATGTCCGGATACAAGGAGATGATGGATCAGCCGACCGATACCGTCGTACCAACTGATGTATTTGCCAAGCTCACAGACTGGAGCTTGCAACAAACCGCCCTTGAATCTGCAACAGACCCGGCCAGGAAATCCAGTTCGGTGTCGTTTGAGACGCGCATGCCGCTGGTAGCCGGGGATCACGCGACTCAACCCCTGACCGAAATAGCGGAGACATTCGGTGAAAACGGACGACTCTTCGGCATCGTTTCGGTGCGCCAGGACATCCCTGTCGACGAAGCACATCCAAAAGCGTTCGTTTTTCTAAACTGTGGTTCCGAACACCATGCGGGGCCGCATCGCCTGTATACGATACTCGCTCGCCACTGCGCGAGCTTCGGTATTCTGTGTTTTCGCTTCGACATTGAAGGAATCGGCGACAGCATTTCCGTCGGAAACAATCCGGACAACAACTCGTACTCGCCGGTAGCGCTTGACGATATCGAACAGGCGCTTGCTTTTCTAAAGAGCAAATATCGTTGCGAGGAATTCGTACTAAATGGTATTTGCGCGGGTGCGTATCACTCGTTCAAAGGCTTGGCGACAATGCGCGATTACTCTATTCCGGAAGCCAACCTCATAAACCCGTTGGTCTTTGAGTGGAACTACGACGATCCGGACGACCACCTGAAATTCGAAACACATACGTATCGCTCGGCGGTTCGAAAAGCCAGTAGCTGGCGGCGACTATTTAGTGGTGATATTAACTACCGTCGACTGATCCGTTCTTTCGGCACGCTGTTGTTCGAGTATATCCGTCGACTGTTCTCAAGAGTCATGGGAGCATTCTCCCGAGCGCCGGCAATCGGTCTGCCTGCCGACATGACGGTTGTATTGGACGAGAAACGAATGATATCGCTGGTTCTTGCTGAGGGCGACCCGGGACTGGATATTATGAAGTTGCAGGCCGCCCGTGAAACCAAACTGGCTATCAAGCGAGGGCTCCTGACGACACATAGTCTAAAACATGCGAATCACGGCTTGTCCAAGAAAACGATGCAAGACCAACTAGTCGATTTCTATATCAGGAAGTACGGCGAAAGGCGCGTAGCTTAGCGGAGAATACTGGAGCCCATTCGTTTCAGGGCCGCTTTGCCGCGACCAAACATTTTGCGGCGACGTATCGAAGCCGGTGCCGCGGCGGGCTTCTCAAATTCTTTCAGATATCCCAGTTCCTGCAGTAGCTCACCAGCCACCCAATTAACTTCCGCCAGTTGCCCCTCGGACAAGGCGTTTTTCCAGTCGCCAGCGATTCCTTTGCGAAAAAAGCCATCTGGCTCAGACCTCGACTCAGTACCGGAAGCTTTGGCTACACCTGGGTTCAGGAAGACGTCGCGTTGGTACTTATTGGCCTTCAGTTTATCGAAAGCGAAGCGATCATAAATATCCGCGACGCTTTCACGACTCTCGTCGAGCTGTAGAAATTCGAAGACCTCGTGAAGTTTCTCCGGTCCGATGGCCAGTAGTTCTTCATAGCGGACTTCGAGATAATTCTCCGTCATCGTTTTCAGGCGCTTCGATTCCGACACTGCCTCGACCCACTCTGCAGCAGCGTCATAGGCATAATCAGGTGCCCAACGACGTCCCCAGCCACTCTTGGCGGCAAGCATCGACGTCACTACGTCGCGGCCATCGCGAATCAAGTGCACATATTTCGCGTCGGGAAAGCACTTGTATATCAAGTCAATATTGAAGCTGTTGTTCGGCGATTTCTCGAGAAACAAACTCGCACTCGGCTTCGCGTCCAATACGTTGCTGAACACCGTAGTCGCAAAATCACGCAATAGGGAAATGAACTGGGTTTCATCGATGTATGAGGTAATACCGTGCTTGCGAACTTTATCGGTTTCCGGATAGCGCAGCTCCCTGCACCACTGGTCATACAGTTTGCTCAGGTAATTGTTGAACAGCTG
>Ga0209344_10004204_pt1 | contig 13416 bp, 10 predicted proteins | sample Cruoilmetagenom6_FD_187293 | JGI IMG/M metagenome (GOLD analysis project Ga0209344, IMG submission 187293) | Oil polluted marine microbial communities from Coal Oil Point, Santa Barbara, California, USA - Santa Barbara Oil Seep Sample 6 (SPAdes)... | ecosystem: Environmental > Aquatic > Marine...
TTCCCCCTGATCGCCAATATCGTCCATTAACCGTTTGCGCCACGCCGTGGCCCCTTGAAATGTCAGCGCAGAATAAAGCTGGTTCGGGCAGCTATCGATCCAACTTCGCAAAGCCGCACCGCCCGGTTCGCCAAACGCCGCGAGTTGCAGAACACCGTATTTCAAGCGCACAACATCCCAGCCAAACGCGCCGAAGATGGCCTCGATCCGTTGCCACAGACCTTCGCGCACAACTCCGTCCAGACTTTGGCGGTTGTAGTCAATAATCCACCATGTGTTGCGCAGATTATGCTTCCAGCATTCCTGTAGGCACTCGTAAATATTGCCCTCGTCCAGTTCCGCGTCACCGATCAACGAAACCATTCGCCCCTCGGGTTGGTCTTTGGCCCATGTTTTAGCCGACAGATAATCCTGAATGATCGAACTGAAGGCAGTGATCGCCACGCCCAAACCCACCGAGCCGGTTGAAAAATCCACATCATCAATATCCTTGGTGCGGCTGGGGTAGGATTGCGCCCCGCCAAGCCCGCGAAAATTTTCCAGCTTTTCACGGGTCTGATTGCCCATGATATATTGCATCGCATGAAACAAAGGCGAGGCATGGGGCTTTACCGCAACCCTATCTTCGGGCTTCAGCGTTGCAAAATAAAGTGCGGTGAAAATCGATACCATTGACGCACAAGACGCCTGATGCCCGCCAACCTTAACATCACCTTCTTCTTTGGCACGCAGGTGGTTTGCATTGTGTATTGTCCAACTGGACAACCACAACAAACGTTGTTCAATCTGTTTCAGGTGGTGCTTGGTATCGGACATGGGAACGTCTTTCTTTAGGCTGCGGATTTGGCAGTCATCGGCAATGCCGCCATCAAATCTTCCAGAATATCATCAGGATTTTCCAAACCGATAGAAAGCCGGATCAGGCCTTCTCTGATCCCGTACTCTAGCCGTTCTTCTTCGGTATAGGTCGAATGGGTCATGCTGGCCGGATGCTGAATCAGGCTTTCCGCGTCCCCCAGACTGACCGCCCGCTGAATCATGTTGAGCTTGTTCATCACCGCAATACCGCCCGCTTTGCCGCCTATAACTTCGAAGGTGATCATACCGCCGAAGCCGGACATTTGCTGTTTTGCCAATGCATGTTGGGGAAAACTTTCCAGCCCAGGGTAGGACACTTCCAGAACGTTTGGGTGGGCTTCTAACGCACGAGAAACAGTCATTGCAGTAGCGCAGTGCCGCGCCATGCGCAGTTCTAATGTTTTAATGCCGCGCATGACCAGCATTGCGTTGAACGGGGACATAACGGCACCCGTCATATCCTTCATACCAACCATTCGTACTTCAGTGATATCCTCTTTATTGCCTACAACTAGGCCTGCCACCAGATCACCATGCCCGCCTAAGTATTTCGTGGCGGAATGAACGACGATATCCGCACCCAGTTCTATCGGGCGGGTCAAAACAGGTGTGGCATAGGTATTGTCCACAACAACCCGCGCACCCGAACGGTGTGTAATTTCAGAAATAGCAGCAATATCGACTAACCGCATATTTGGGTTGGCGGGGGTTTCAAAGAAAACAATCCTGGTCTTGTCGCTGATTGCTGCTGCCAAGTTTTCAGGGTTGGTCATGTCTACATGGGTAATCGTGATCCCGAAACGGGTCAGGCCATGGCGCATAAATGCAAATGTACAGCCATAAAGCGTTTTATCAATGATCACCTCATCACCCGACGACAGGAAGGTCCATAAAACCGAAGTGATCGCCCCCATGCCCGATGCATTGGCCAAGCCCGCCTCGGCCCCTTCAAGGTTGGCAATGCGTTGCTCCAGCAAATCAAGCGTTGGATTGGAGATGCGCGAATATATATGGCCCTCGCGGTCACCTGCGAATAATTCCCCACCTGCCTCGGCATCTTCAAAGGTGAAGGTTGATGTCAGGTGCAAAGGTGGCGTCAATGCCCCATGTTCGGAACGCGGGTCGTATCCGTGATGAATGGCGCGGGTGGCGAAACCTTGGGGCATGGGTCTTTGCATGATATGTCTCCAGATGGGCTATATGGTAATTTTTATACCAATAAATCGTCTTATATCTTGCCAAGTGAACCCTAAAATAGATAAGTATGAGCATATTATGCCAATATGAGGTTATTTATGGATGAAAAAGACCGCCAGATAATTCGTGAACTTCAACGCGACGGGCGACTGTCGAATCAAGAACTGGCAGAACGGGTCAACCTGTCGCCTTCGCCCTGCTTACGCCGGTTGCGAAATCTGGAAAAGTCCGGGGTTATTCAGGGCTACACCGCCCTGATTGATCAAAAGGCTTACGGCTTGCCGATTACAGTGTTTATCCGAATTCGTCTGGAACATCACTCACAAGAAACGGTACGATCTTTTGAAGAAAAAATTTCCAACATAGATGAGATACTCGATTGTTATCTAATGACCGGTGGCGTTGATTATTTACTGCGTGTTGTTGTGGAAAGTCTGGAAGCTTATGAGATATTTATCCGCGATAAAATCCACCAAGTTCCGTTTGTTGCGTCTATAGACACAAGCTTTGCCTATGGAATCGTTAAACAGGCACGCGTTTTTGCGGCTTAGGGGGAGTGAAGAGGTATTGTCAGAGGAGCTTAACGAAATTTATGGGTTTGTCTAAATTTTAGACCTGTCGCGCTATAGTGCCGCTTTAGCTTCTCATTTAAGCGACTATACGTTTGAAAGCTAATGGGCCTTTCTGGGCTCATGGTAAATGTCTGCTTTCGGAAAGCCTCGTGATTATTTCATACCCGTAGCGAACTTCCACTTCCCGCCTAAATTGACGTTGCATGAATATTCCCCAACCCCATCTGCCGAAATAATGCCAAACAATCCGTTCTGTCCACAAAGCTGAGTTTTTACTGTAAATTATCCACTCAAACTACCACCAAACTTAATGCTTAAATTATACAGACCTTAAGAATAATCAGTTGTTTTTCGCGCCTTTCCAAGAATTATTCCAGCCTCTTTCGCAACCCTGTAAATACCTTGCCGCGAAACACCTAATTGCTTTGCTATCTCTGTTGCACCCATACCTTCATTGGCGAAACGTAATACGTCATTTGACATTATCGTTGGCTTGCGGCCTTTGTAAACGCCACGCTCTTTTGCCTTGGCAATACCTTCCCGTTGCCGTTCTTCGCGGATGGATCGTTCAAACTCGCTGAACACACCAAGAATTTGCCACATCATGTTGCCGCTAGCCGAAGTTGTGTCGAAGTCCTGTTTCAACACGCGCAACTGCCCGCCTCTTTCCTTAATATGCCCGACGATTGCGATCAAATCAGCAAGAGATCGGGCTAAACGATCAAGGTGATTAACCACTACCACATCACCCGACTCAATATCAGCAAGCATCTTTTGCAATGCTGGGCGATCAGAAGCGTTCTTCCCGCTGATTTTCTCGTGATACATAAAGCGGGAACGTACGCCTGCGTCTTTTAATGCGGATAATTGCATCTCTAGGTTTTGGTCTTGGCTGGATACGCGGGCATAGCCAATTAATTGGCTTTGTATTGCATTTGTCAATCTAGGGTACTCCACTCTACTATCTTTACACATTAGTGTAAATTAATGCAAAATACTACCCTATAGTGACGTTCATGAGGCTTATTTTATGGTTTTAAAACGACAACTGAGCCTCTACCCATAATTGACAGTTCCTTTTCATCAAACAGAACATCACCCACAATCGCTTCTACATTTGTTTTGCCATAACAAAAATTTCAAACTTGGGCGACACTTTGCGTTGGTTTCAAGTTTCAAGTTTGTCTTGGCATAGAGGAGGATCATTACACTCAATAATCGGAAATATGACTGAGTTAGAACTATTATGGAAAATGAGGATGGACAAATTAACCGCAAATGGTCATCAATTTATCATCGAGATCTCTACAAGTTGCGGAAGATACTTGGATAGCAGATCACATCCTATCTACTATGGAAAATAAACTCAGTATGTCCAACTGTCTAACGTCAGCACCTATGGGACAGAATTGAGTATTTAACTAACGGAGGATTTCTGGTTCATCGTAACTTATATGGAGTGAAGATGAATAAGAAATCCGGGCAGTCAAAAGCTGCAGCAGACAAATTAGTAAAGAACATCCGCCGCAAGACCCGTCGGTTGCACTCAGCCGAGGAAAAGATCCGCATTGTTTTAGCGGGCCTTCGGGGTGAGGAAAGCATCGCTTCGTTGTGCCGCCGCGAAGGTATTGCGGAAAGCCTATACTACAGTTGGTCTAAAGAGTTCCTTGAAGCAGGCAAACGCCGCCTGTCTGGTGATACTGCGCGTCAGGCGACATCTCCGGAAGTGAAGGATCTGCGTTCTGAAGCCTTGGCTTTGAAAGAATGCGTAGCCGATCTGACTTTGGAAAACCGCCTTCTCAAAAAAAGCATGACAGGGGATGGGGGATACGAGGAATGAGATACCCCGCATCAGAGAAGCTGGCGATTATTCATACGGTGGAAGCCAGCCACCTGCCAGCCAAACAAACGCTTGATATGCTGGGTATTCCCCGCACAACATTCTATCGCTGGTATGATCGTTATATCACTGGTGGCATTGATGGTTTGGCAGATCAGTCACCCTGTCCCAAATCGGTTTGGAATCGTATTCCAGAAAAGCGGCGCGATAACTTTATTGAGTTTGCTCTGGAGTATGAGGCCCTGACACCGCGCGAACTGGCGATAAAATATACCGATAAGGAACAGTATTTTATATCGGAATCATCAGCTTATCGTATTTTGAAGGCCGCGGATCTGATCACGGCACCTTCGCATATAGTGATCAAGGCCGCAGCAGAGTTCCACGATAAAACCACTGCGATCAATGAGATGTGGCAGACCGATTTTACCTACTTCAAGATCATCGGTTGGGGTTGGTATTATCTGAGCACGATCCTGGATGATTACAGCCGTTATATTATTGCGTGGAAACTTTGCACGACAATGAAGGCTGGTGACGTGACTGATACGCTGGAAATGGCACTGGAAGCTTCGGGCTGTGATCAGGCTGTTGTTCGCCACAAGCCACGCCTGCTGAGCGATAACGGATCATGTTATATCTCTGGCGAATTAGTAAAATGGTTAGGTGAACAAAGAATGGATCACGTTCGCGGCGCACCGTTCCATCCGCAAACTCAGGGTAAAATTGAACGCTGGCACCAGACCATGAAAAACCGGGTTTTGCTGGAAAACTACTATCTGCCGGGCGACTTGGAACATCAAATCAGTGCCTTCGTAGAATACTATAACTTCGAGCGTTACCATGAGAGCTTGAGTAACGTAACGCCTGCGGACGTCTACTTCGGGCGCGATAAATCAATCATCAGTGAAAGGAAAAGGATCAAACGAAAAACCATCAATCACCGCCGCTTGCAACACTTTAGAAAAGCAGCATAATCAAATCAACAAAACGAACCAGAGCCTCCATTAAATTACATGCTCAAGTGTTCCAATTTATCTGACGACGGACAGAAAGTTTTCGAGGCGGACAAGTTTATAGTTCATTCAATTTTCCAATTGCTCCTTTTATGTTCATTCAATATCTTCAGTTCAACTTCCGCTATGCGGGACAAAGCTGCCGGTCGAATGCAACCGCGCAACTTCGGCTTTCGGACCTTACCAGCCATTTGGACCCATAGGCGCTGATGCATGACAGTCAACGGCAATGTAAAAACCAACCACAGGGCAGCGTAAAATACTGCCATTTTTTGAAGAATTATTCTAGAGCTGGAAGGTTAACTAATCCATTCATCCAAAATAAATGTTTGGCATATTAGTTCGTCACATCTCACTATAAAACTCCCACCTGACCATGATGCAGACCAAATAACATACCTTTCGCTTTGATCTGGCTTAACAAAAATATTAGTAACTTTTGCTGGATAGAATGGCGCATCTCCGCGTCCAAGTTTTTTAATATCATTTGGGTTGTAGATCATTAGTCGGAATGGAAGTTGAATTCCGGAAAATATAGAATTGTCAGATATAAAGAATTGAGTATGAAGTTCTGTTAGATATTCTGGCGCACCATTTAAATTAATTGCGGAGGCTCCAGCTTGCGAGTTGCTTGGAGGTTCAACAACAATTGCGTTTCGTTCATAACCAATCATTTTTTCAATAATACTTATTGCTAACTCTGTGTCCGCTTCGGAAGTGCTAATATTATAGGGCGTTAATGGAAGGCTATCAAAGCCATCAGGGATTCCGTCAAAATCCGTATCACCATGGAAAGGATTCAATCCTAGACGCATTTCTACAATATCCGTTAAACGATCTTTATCACTGTCTTTCATAAGTGCAGCCAAATCAAAGGACAAAATTATCCCGCACCGCTCTTCTTTGAAAACAAGGCCAACTGGTGGAAAACTAATGGAACTAGGATCGATTGAACGAACATCAACCTCAATAGTGAGTTTCCCCTCCTCTGACAGAAGTGGTACATCTGAATAACTTAAAATCTGGTATGGAAAGAATTGTTGTTGCCCCAAATAAACTGGGCGTTCCCAACCTTTATTATCTTTCGCACTTTTTTGGAAGAAATAACCATACGCAGGCACTTCTCCTGGCCGATCAAATTCTACCGAACTATAAATTATAGACTTTGCACCATTTATATTTTCAAATCTGATAATCTGACTTGGGTCAACAGGGATATCCCCTTCAAAAGATGGGCTTTGAATTTGAACTTGTTTTTGAGCACAGGTTGAATTTTCTATTGGTAATTCTTCAAAATATTTATCTTGTAGCGTTTCAACAACAAAGGATGTGTTATTAAAAATTGGGTTCGGTAATTTTTTTGCCATCCAATATTCGTAGGCATGTATTATTTGTGTTTCCCACGCAGATCGTTTTTCTTGAAAGTTCTTAGGTAAAAATTCCGCAAGGGTTTGCGAAAGAGTATTTTCTGCAGCTTCCAACTTAATGTTAATATTCCAATATGAAGCTAAATCTGAAAGTTCAACTGATAGCAAGTATTCGGAAATAATCGATTTTATTGTTGGAGAGCTTGTGTTAGCTGCAAATAACCATGCCTTGGATTCATCATATTTATTTTCAATCTCCCTCACTTCATCTTCAATCTGCACAAGCTCATTCTCAAGAACATCCAACGTTTCTTTTAAAGCATCCAACTCATCTTTATGCGCATCCAAATTATTTTGGTATTTAGAATATTTGTCATTATACGTAGCAAGCAGTTCTTCATATTCGTTATCTTTATCGTAATATTTAGCTTCAAGTTCGCTAAAATCTTTCACCTCAAGCTCATCAGCTACCAACCGCCCATGAAGATAAAGATCATAAAGATCATTACTGTCATATTTAGGATATAAAATATCCTCTAATGCTTTATTAATAGGGGATTGCTTTATGCTTTCATTTTCCAGTCCACGTACAATTGAAAGTACCTCCTTTGCTGTGAATGTATCTTGTGTATTATACATATGAGCCGCAACCATTTCCGTTCCCATGTTATAGAGTTGTTTCAAATAACTGAGACGATCATCCTTATTTTCAATTGTCTTTGCTAAGTGGAAAAAGTTCATTTTTTCGAAGGATGACAGTTGTTCATATGTGCGCATGGCATCTCTAGGCATTCCATTTGCCAACTGGATCGCCATCAATAGTTGTGCGCTAAAAATTCGAATGCGATCATCGGTACTCTTTTTTGCAACGTCAAAACCAGTTTCAAAAAGAGCAAACAAGTCACCGTTATGGGCGGATTGGCCATTTAAAACGCCTCTCGAAGAAACACTGAAGATCTTTATATAGATGTTTGGGTTTGTCATATCAGCAAGCATTGTTGCCATCAGCCAGATTTCATTACGAGAATAGTTATAAAGTTTATGAACAATTTTTGCATATTGCGGGTGTGGATGTATTAGTTTTAGAAATTTTATTTGGTTTTGTTCACTGTAAACGCTCCCAGCATTTATTATTTCATTACCAATAATACGTGCTATTTCCCCCGATTTATCGCGTAAACCTAAAGATAAAAGCACTTTATAAATTTGACTTTTTTCGGATAATTCACATTTCTTGTGATTCCAAAAATCACTACATACCTTACGAAATTTTATTGCAGTAATTATAGCGGAAACATATTCTTGGGCTTCAACTATGGATAGGTTATTTTGGTGGGAAAAAATTATCATTGCATTAACGGGATCGTTATTTTTGCTAGCAATTTGATAAAATTGACTTTCAAGATCAGAAACAGCTCCATCAACACGATGTTGCACGTATGAGTGTTCTAGGAAATATTCGAAATCTGATGTGGTTATTTCAGCGACAGCGATTTTTGGGGCTGCAAAATAAACAAAAATAGAAAGTATTATATAAACATTTTTCAACATTATTACTTCTCCCAATTAATATTCCTGAAGATAACTCGCCAATGCCTACATAATGTTGATCAATTAGCCGTTCTAAAAACAAAATTTAATGTGCATATTTAAAACTGTATTTAAAACTTATTCAAAGGTTATTTTAGACTTTCTTTGTCTGAGGTCAGCACCTGTGGGTCAAAACTGAGTATTTGAATAATGGAGAGTTAAGTCGCCAGTGGTTTACCAAAAGAGAAGATGGATAGATTGCGATAATACCTTGGGCGATTTAACTTAGATTGGTCACAGATCTCTACTTGATGTGGTGATAATTTTACAACATCACAGCCTGATTATCCAAAAATTTGTTGCATGAATCATCTTTCCAAACGTATTTCGCAATTCTCAACAGCCCCATGTGGCCCAGTTTTAATGCTCAAAATGAAAGGGCAAACTCATGTTTATTTGTTTCAATGCCCTTATTGGGCTGATCAAAGTTTAAGACGCAATATAGTCTTCGCTAGATCATTTTGACTGACGTTTAGGTCAGACTTCTAAAATTAAAAATTGGGTATTCTCTATGGGCAATTCTGTCTTGGATAGTCGGATGCGTGCACAATGTAGCACTGCGACTATCACTAAATTCTATACATCCGACGCGTGGATCGATGGCCATGCAGAAGATCAACTTCAACACGTCGCCAAAATGACTGGCGTTCAACACATTGCAGCTTTTCCAGATCTCCATCTGGGCAAATATGGCCCTGTGGGTTGTGCTGTTCTGGCTGATCGTATCTATCCACAACTGATCGGTAATGACATCGGGTGCGGTATGTCTTTGTTTCGGTTAGATCTAAAACTGCGTAAGATCAAACTGGAAAAAGCGGTGCGCCGTCTGCGCGAACTGGGTCAAATTTCATCGATTGATTATCGTGATCGGTTAGTTGGCGTTGGTCTGGCATCAAGTCTTCTGCCTGAAACATTGGGCACGATTGGTGCAGGTAATCATTTTTGCGAACTGCAAACTCTAAAAAGTGCAGATCGTAATATTGGGCTTGATTTGGCCCAAACCTATTTGCTGGTCCATTCTGGATCACGCAGCTTGGGAACTTATGTCCTAAACAACTTGCCCGATCATGCATTCATAGGGTTGGATCCTGATAGTTCAGCGGCAAAGAAATATGTTGGACAACATAACCAAGCTGTTGTTTGGGCTAAGCTGAACCGTCAAATCATAGCAGAACGTGCCGCAAAAGCTTTGCGTGCCGATGTGAGTCTTATTGTTGATGTTCCACATAACTTGTTATCATTCGGTGCATCAGGTTGGGTGCACCGTAAAGGTGCCGCCTGTGCGGATGGTAATCTTGTCCCATTGGCGGGCACACGGGCAACACCCAGCTATCTGATGCGATCTTTACCGAACGCTATAGGTAATTTGCAATCAACCGCGCATGGTGCAGGTCGTAAGTTTGATCGATCATCTATGCATGGTCGTGTACGTGCCAAGAAGTCAGACATTGCTGAGATGCAGCGAACGCCCTTTGGTGGCCGTATCATTTGCGAAGACAAAGCCGTTTTATTGGAAGAGGCTCCGCAGGCTTACAAGACCGCGAAAATTGTGATGTCAGATTTGGAAGCGACATGTCTGTCCACGTGTGTGGCAACATTTCATCCGTTGGTCACCTTCAAAAAAATACGTGGAGGCCGATGATGAACCAAGAACAAACTATTTCATTCCTGATCACCAGCGGCAACGGCCCCACGGAATGTTGTATGGCAGTGGCTCATGTGTTGCGCACAATGCAGATCGAAGCCGATGCTGTTGGGTTATCTTTGGATGTCAATGAAACCCCATCGGCGCACGGTATTAAATCCGCAGTTATTGTTGTGAATGGCGCATCTGCACAGCACTTTATCCGCAATTGGGTGGGGACCATACAATGGGTGGCCAAAAGTAAATTGCGACCAAATCACAAACGTCAAAATTGGTTTGTAGGTGTCGTTCAATTGGATACAACAAGGCGTGCAATAGTTGAATTACGTACACAGGACGTTGATATCGAGAGTTTTCGTGCAGGCGGCCCAGGCGGCCAACATCAAAATACAACCGACAGTGCTATACGGGCGGTTCATAGGCCAACGGGTATTGCCGTTGTAGCGCGTGAAATGCGCTCACAACATCGCAATAAAGCTTTGGCATTGGAACGTTTGAAGCAGGTTTTTGATGCCCAAACGGTTGCCGATCAGCAAGCAAGTAAAACAGCACAGAACCAACATCACAGTCAGTTAGAACGCGGCAATCCGGTCCGCCGGTTCAACGGCGAGAAGTTTCGTGAGATAAAAAAATAATGTTGCAGGAGATGGTAGATAACTTTTTAAACAATGCACTGCAAAGTGACTTCTTTGCAGGCGGTCTTGCCTTGGGTGCTCTTGGTGCTGGAGTTGCTATGTTGCGCGTGATCTGGATCTGGTTGTATGATTTCATCCAACGCCGTATTTGGGTTAGTCTGACATTGGACAATCAAAACAGTGCGTATCGTAATTTTTGTATATGGATGGATGATACAGGCGTGTTGAAACGCTCCAAGCATGTCCATATGACAGATACTGGCTGGTCACGTGGAACCAAGGGTTTTGCACCTGGTGTAGGACGTCATTGGTTTTTCAAAGACAAGAAGCTTTGCCATTTTCAACGTAAAATTAGCGATCGTACCAAAGTGGGTACCAGACATAATCAACGTTTGATGGAAACAATAACGGTGACGGTTCTTTTTGGGCGCGTATCGACTATTCTTGGATGGATTGATGCAGGACGATCTATTGCGCAGAACAAAGACCGCGTTGGGCCGGGGCTGCATTTGCTGAAAGGAGATTACTGGGATGCGGTGGGTGATATTCCTCGCAGGTCACTTGATACCGTTTTGGTAGATGATGACCGGATTGAGCGGTTGGATGCAGATATGCGATGGTTCTATGGAGCACATGATTGGTATGCGCAACGTGGTGTACCTTGGCGTCGTGGGTATTTGTTATACGGACCTCCTGGAACCGGAAAATCCAGCTTGATCCGCGCTTTGGCATCTGAACTTGGGTTGGACATTGCAAGCCTTGATGTTGGGCGCATGGGACTGTCGGACGATGACTTGCGGGACGCTATGATGGAATCTCCTAAGAAGGCGTTGATCGCGATAGAAGATATCGATGCAATTTTTGTAAAACGGGATAGCGGCGAAAAACGCACAGGTGTTAGTTTTTCAGGTCTTTTGAACGCTATTGATGGTGTCGCCGCACAAGAAGGTCGCGCACTTATTATGACGACCAATCACAAAGAAAAACTGGATCCAGCCCTTATTCGCGATGGCCGCGCTGATGTGCATATGGAACTGGGGGATGTAAATGCTGCAACTGCGGCACGTTTGTTCGAGCGGTTTTTCCCAAATGAACTAGAACATTGCCAACATTTTCGGACCGTATTGGGCGATATGGTCGTGAATCCATCTGCCGTTCAAGGGTGGTTGCTTTCAAATAGTGGGGATGTCAGGAAGGCAGCTTCTGCAGAAGGACTTGTAAAAATAGTGCCCAATATTGCCGCTGAGTGACCCAAAAGGCAAAGCCATGTGGGCTCCATAAAAATGGTTGCGTTATCTACTTGGGATCCACCATAAATCAGGGTGTCGGTCCTTACATACAAATCTTACAAAGCGAACAACCGACTTTGGCCATTTGGCGAAGTTTCAATGAGTGCCGCATAATAATTTGTCTTCAACAGAATTGTTGAGCCTCCGTAGTGCAGGTGTTAGGTATTAGTGATGGATTTAAATATATGTTTTGAAGAAACAGGTTACAAAACATTAGTTCGCTCCGTGAAGCAGATGCAACTTGAACAGCAGGAACGCGGACAAAGCTACCTTTAAAACCCGCGTGTCGAATATCGGCTTTCAGCTTTAACTATGTCCACGCCAAAGGAGCAGGTAAATCAAACGACGCAAAATCGATACGGATTACTCGTCGGTCGGATTGTATCTCAGATGGCTTGGAACAATGCAGGGTCAGCATTCTCATAATAAGAACATCGCCTCGCGATGCATCACAGCTCTCAATCGGATATTGATCCACAGTCTTGTCTGCATCTGCGGCCGGAATTACTCCTCTGGCATGGCTCCCCACAGAAATCTGCATGGCACCATTTGCACGATCTGTCGCGTCCAGATGAACACGGACGAATAACATCCGATCCAGTAATTCTTGAGGCGGTTCACAATGCCATACCCCTGCCTTTTTCGTCCAATGTTTAAACCCATCTGTCTCATGTTTATCGGCAACAGAGATAACCCGGTCTTGATGCCATGGGACGCCCCAATTTGTGGACTGCGATTTGTTAAACGCGACAACTCTGACTGGGCGCGCTTTTGGATCGAGCTTTTCAACAGCTTTCCTAAGCGAACCATTCTTAGCAAGTACAGTTGAAAGAGTGTAGTTAGGATCAATTCGACTACCCGCTTTCGATTGATGCATTGTCGCAGCGTCAAATAACTGTAGGTCGGTATCGGAAATGGCATTTCTTAACCAAACTCGACCGTTTTTCTCAAAATCATCGAGTAATGATGTATCTGCTTTCATGCAGGTATTTGATGTGAACTATCTTGAAATGCAAGTTCAAAGCGTACATTGGCGAGCCGTAAGATCAGGCACGTCTAGGCTCTTAGCTGCCATTGGCGACTACATAAACATCAAACGCAATGTGAACATCTGCTATGCGGGACAAAGCAGACCCATTTCCAAAGTTCTCATACGTTCCTCAAAAAAAGCTCTCCAGTGTGTAATTACTTCAACAGACGCCAATCCCTTTGCCTCAATCTCAATCAGATCCTTTTCAACAGTCGGAAAACTGTGAATAACCCTTGTTGTAACATCAGCGCAGTCGCGGGCGTTAACTTTTACATAAGTTTATCTCTCAAAGCTTCGAAACGGCAGGTGTGAATTCTCCATCTGATTGTTTAAATGCTGGGTTATCTCGTGGAAGTGCAAACTCTGAGCTTCCGGTT
>Ga0209344_10004205_pt1 | contig 13412 bp, 7 predicted proteins | sample Cruoilmetagenom6_FD_187293 | JGI IMG/M metagenome (GOLD analysis project Ga0209344, IMG submission 187293) | Oil polluted marine microbial communities from Coal Oil Point, Santa Barbara, California, USA - Santa Barbara Oil Seep Sample 6 (SPAdes)... | ecosystem: Environmental > Aquatic > Marine >...
AGAATGTTTTGCAACAATGAAAATAGGTTTATATTTGCGCTCCATTACCGGTGCCTTAGCTCAGTTGGTAGAGCAATGGACTGAAAATCCATGTGTCCCTGGTTCGATTCCTGGAGGCACCACCTTAAAAACTCGTAATACACTTTAAACAGTGATATTGCGAGTTTTTTGCTTTTACAAGGGTGCTCGACAGGGTGCTAATAAAGAACTTTGAAGAAAAATCTATCTATCATTAAGTAATAAAAATAGGAAATTTAAATGTTTATTACAATTAATATTAGACTAAGCTTATAGAATATCATTCCCCTCAAAATATGAAATCCATTTAAATCGAAAATCGAATTAAGCATTACCCAAATCAAAAGGCAGGGGGTATACAAAAAACTGACTTGATCGAGCTTGAATTATGGGTAAGTCCATCTTCAGAAGATCTCAGTTTCAAAATTTCAACCTAAGCACAAAATCTCTTTAAGCATAATTGAAATTTAATCGAATCAATCCATTTCCAGAAAGTGAATTGAACAACTAACTTCTTGCTTGATTTTTAGAATTTATAAAAATATCTTATCTTCACTGCTCTCCCCTATAACCATTTAAATTAAATTATATTTTAAATGTTGATTTCATCGGATTAACCAGGAATGTTTATCGATTTAGATAATCTATAGAAATTAGCCAACTAATACTCTCTGGATAAGAACATAAAATATTTTAGATATCAAAATTGCCAATTTTATAAGATGGAATACATCATTTAATTCGATATTTAATATTAAAATAAGAAATGTTTATGGCACAAGGATGCAATCTTGTTTTGGATTCCAAGGACTTTCACGATATTAAATCAAATCTTGTTAAAACCACTCTGTCTTCTCAAGAGAGAGCTACGAATAGATTAAATGCGAGAAAGACTCTTGCGCAGAATTTAAAAAAACCCAAGGATTTAAGAAATATTTTGCTCAACAAAGAACATACAGATCACGCGAAACTAGATACTCTGCTAAAGGTAGCAATGGTTGGTGAAAGAACTCCCAGATCCGAGTTATACAAATTATCCCCAGCTTTAGGCCAAATTTTAAAACATCATCATAATCTACCAGGAATGTTTCAAAAAGTGCCGTCTTACAGAAGTAAAACCGCGGCATCTATGAATCACCACTATGAGGTGACCGCTACAGCAAAATTGACTCAAATGGGAGAAGCGGGATTAAAACTTAAGACTTTATCGGGAGTCAATTTGGCAATAGGTAAAACTGATCAAATATCCTTTGGATATAAACAAACATCTGAACCACTTGTTAATGGTCAGCGAAAAGGCACATACGAGCCAGACTTACTGATTGATAAGAGCCATGTTGGGAGAGCACCAATTGGAATTGATATGAAGTTTACTAAAAATGCAAATTATAATATACCCTCTAAACCTTTGAGTGAAAAATTAGAGCAAATATCCACAGGAATATTAACGGGCAAACTAGAGTCTTTCAATTTTGTTACCAACGCCAAATTCGGGAATAAAACAAGAAGCACAATTAATAAAGCTAACGCAAAATTAGTTGAGTCATATCTTGATGATGAGTTTAACAATGACTTTAAAGAAAATTATAATAAAATTTGCAGTGAAAATAATGTCGATCCTAAAGAAATTGAATTATCAAACAACATCGAAGTTCTAGATCAAATTGTAAGATCGAAAGATGGTGAAGGTTTTTTCGGAATAGCGGAAAATGTTGTTTTTGAAGGTTAAAAAATGAGTCAAATACCTAAGTCATATTTAAAATTTATATCAGAGCATGAATGGCCTGAAATAAACAACCTACCATTTCTTTTTAATGAAAATGAAGCTCTAGAACCTTCTGAGGACTCGATACAGTATTGGCAAGACTACATTTTACACGAAAGACAAGACCTTCAATATTTAATTATCCCAATACGAGTATTTGATAACCTACTCTTATGCTTTGTTGATGGGAAAGAGGACAATCTTTTTGAACTGGATTTGACAGACACCGAATCAAAACTAATTGATTTAAAAATTACTTTTCAGGAATATGCTAAAAGGCAACAACAGCATCAAAGAAACCTAAAACGCCAATTAGGTTACATAGATACAAAAGTGTTTTCAGCAGAAAACAAATTCTTGTACAATCGAAGTAAAGCTAAGAGATCCTCAGAGCAATTAAATAAAATAAAGCGCGCCAAAAACTCAAAAATCATTACTACACGAAGTTGTGTTCATGATCGTGTAGTTGCCTTAATTTCCTACAAAGTAAGCAAAAGAGAATTGGAGATCTCGGTTCAGACATTTCTAGCTTCTGACCATCCAAATTATGAAAAATGGAATGGCTTAAAAGCCGCATTATCATTGTTGTTCAGTGAAGCTCATAGCATTGGAATACCTCCCGACATTGGTTTTCAAAGTAAGTTGTTCAACAAAAAACTACCTTTTGAGATCAGGCAGGCCTTAAAAGAACTAAAAATTGAAGAAAAAAGTAAAATACGATATATCAATAACAAAATAGAGTATCAAGTACTCTCGTCCGATACGTTAGTTGATCTACTAATCAGATTAGAGAAAATATCAAATACTTTGCTAAAAAAAATAGAAGATGATGAAAATCTATCGAAATCAGGAATTTGTTACTTGCTGATTAATCATATTTGGTCGTCATTTTCTATCGAATATATAATTTCAAAAGTAGAACATAGTCAAAAACTTTTATTTGGAAAAATACAAATAGAAGAAAACCCGCTTGAATACTTCGATTTCTTAAATCATGGAAAGGCCTTGGTTCTCATTGAATCTTTCATTCAAAAACTTCAGTTTAATGAGAAGGCACTGAAGACAGACGGACATAACGGAAATTCATTTGAGTATAGTTTCACAAAAGATGGAATTCTTTTTTCATTCAACAAACCTGTTGAAATTATTTGGGGATTAATGAACCAAATAATGAGTATGAATGAAACTTACAAATTAAACACTTTCGAAATTATTCCGCTTGTTCGAGCTGTCCTACCATTTGAAATTGAACATATTAAAAATATTTTATTCAATAACACTCAAAATCCAGATTCAGACAAAACTTTAGTATTATTGAGTGTATCTCATTTAAAATGGTTCGTTGAATTATATAACAGTGATATTAATGGTTTTTTTGATTTACTAAAAATTGCTCAGTCAAAAAACATAGAATTTATCGTATGCCCTTATGAATTATTAGAATTAGAAAATATGATTAATAATAGACTGAAAAAAGTTAATGGTATTAGACTGTAAAGCATATATAATTCCTTTTGATGAAATAATATTTGAACAGGATTTGAAGTTCAAAATACTAAGTATGCAAATCCAGCATTCCTTATATTTAATTAAGAGTGATACATCTGTTTCAAATGAAAGAAAAAAACTCAGAAAGGTGTGGTCTAGTTTTACCAATCTTGCAATTAATAAACTTGGTTCTCAAGCTATTCCAATAAATTCTAATCAATATCTAATACTTCTAAAATATTACGCAGAATGTGATATACTTGAAAAAAAACCATGGATAGATTGCTCTATGTTTTCTGATTTTGAAAACGGGACATTTATAATAGTCCCTACTGGAGAATTTCGGTTGTTTAACTCTGTGACAAACGAATCCGTAATTAATAGACCAGAAAAGTATGCTGTTCCATATCATTTAAGGAAAGACCCCCTTAAATCTTTTAATTGGGCGATTAATTCAAAAATCTCATTACCTACATTAACATTTGGTCATGATCAGATAACAAAAGCTATCCACTCCTACATATATGAATCAAACGGACAGAATAGCTCAAACCACAAAATATCTTTTCTATATGATGATGGGTCATTTGGATCAAGCATCGATCTGCCAAAACTTACTAAGATTCCATTCACAAACACTCTAGATCTTTGCGATATTAAACTGGGACTAATTACGCGAAGGCATCTTGAAATAGATCAAATTATTGATTTCTATTTGTTACGTGACACAGAGATTTCAGAAATAGGAAAAAATAATTCATTCTCAGCTCAAGAAGAGTTTAGTTATAATAAGTTTCTTGAGTTCTTTAAGGGTATAGATTCATATAACCACATTAAATTATCTATTTATGCCTCAGGGCTTATACCAGCGAATGTTGGCGTTATCGCAGCTCTTCTTGAAATTAAAAAGATATATCCAAATAAAACGATTCATGTAGAGTTTTTTAAATACCATTCGAAATATGGTTACTCAGAAGATCACAAATACATATTCTCTTGAAAATATTAAATAGTACATGTAAAGATTGTGGAGAAGAAATTGCCATTGCCGAACAAGCAGTTGTAAACGAGGTTAAACGTGGATTTTCCAGACCTGAAAGATGTATTAGCTGTAGAATTATTCATTCAAAAGAAATTAATAATCTAGGAAGTTCACATTTCACATTAAAATCTCGAAATAGACAAGGAAAATCGCTTGGATCCCCTTATTTAGGTGAAATAAATCATGGCAATCGTTTCTGGTCAAATAACGAATATAAAAAAAGTCATGAAGAATTTGACGAAATGCGCGCCAAGATCGGGATGAGAGATGACCATGAAGTCAAAGATCTTTATAAAAAACTTTCTGAAAACCAAGTTGTTATTGCAGTGGCACCAACAGGAACTGGTAAATCAACATACTTACCATATATCCTTTTAGAGCCAATTGATTTATCAACAAAAGACACAAAATCAATTAATGTAATAGGCAATTCCGAAAAGTATCGACAAGATCAATTCACCGCACTTGGTCCAATCGTGGTTTGTCAACCAAGGGTTCAAGCGGCCATTGGAATATCTCAAGCGGTAGCTAAAAAATTGTACGGTACTCCAACAGGTCCAGGGTTTCTTATCGGTCATAAAGTTGGAAAACGGGAAAACAAAGTAAAAGGAGGAAAGGAAGTTATAACGGATAATTATGATAGGTTTACTAAACTAATCTACATCACGGATGGTTCTTTAAAAAACTGGATTATACAAGGTAAGGCGCACGAATTCAGTATCATTATTTTAGATGAAGCGCATGAAAGAACAGTGGCAATGGACGCCATATTAATGCTATTGAAGAGAGAATTAATAAAGTACCCCCATCTCAAATTAATTATTACATCAGCAACAATAGATCCTAAAGAATTTGTGAATTATTACAGCGATGTCACCACCGTAGGCGAATGTGACTTCACTGAGGCCAGAGCAGAATTTCTATATGAAAAGTTTTTCCACAACGAGAAAGAATTCGAATCAAATGAAATATTACAGGCGATTCCAGAGAAAATTATTTCAGTATTTGAGAGACCTAAAAAATACAAAGATGGTAAAAAAGCCTTTGGTCATATTTTAGCTTTTCTACCTGGCAAAGGTGAAATTAGCTTCGTTCACAAAGCATTGGAAGAAAAACTAAAGGGTGAAAAAATCGAGATAATTGATTTATATAGCGGATGTAATCAAGAAGATTTAGACAATACCAGCACAGAAAAAAAAGGAATAAGAAAGATATACTTAGCGACAAATATTGCTGAGACTTCACTGACTTTTAAAAATCTAGAATATGTAATTGAATCAGGGTTAATAAAAACGAATAAGTGGATTCCTTCTCTTCGGAGATTTAGATTAGAAGTCGAGTGGCACAGTCAAGCCGGTATAAAGCAGCGATGGGGCCGAGTCGGCAGAGGTCAGATTGGTTGGGTATATACAATGTATTCCGAAGATCAATTTAATTCTTTTCTACCTTATTCACAAATAGACATAGAAAAAGAAAATCTTGAAGATCTTCTTTTACAACTTTCGTTAGCAGGGATTTCGAATTTTGAAGACGATTCTTTATGGGTGATACCACCAAGAAAAGAAGAATTAGATAGATGTTTAAGCTTGTTCAATTCAAGAAAACTAATTACAAAAACCAACCTTCATAGTCAAGTTGTTTCTAAATATGGAGAAGAAATTAAAAAGGCAGCTATAATCCTAAGTAGGTCTTTAGAAAATATAATTCCAGGTAAAAGTATTGATACTGCCTGCTTTTTAGTTCTTTGTGAAAAATTTGGATGTTTAGTGGAAGGAGCAACTATTACTTCAATGCTCTGCTTCATGGGCAGAAATATGTTTTTAAAAACTCAAGAAGAATTTGAGGAAGAGGAAGAACAAGGAATAATTGCACAAAAATCAAATATGTTTAAGTGGAATGACAATTGGACTTATCAAGAAAAGATTAGTTTTTCAAATAAATTTTACGCTTTCCAAAATGACTGCATAGATGACATAGACTTTGCCTTAAAACTTTATTATGTATTTGAACAAGATAGAATAAACAACACTAAGATCCTGGAAAGTTATAATTTTGACATAAAAGTTTTTGATACTGCCAATGAAAGAACCTTATCAATCAAAGGCTTGAGGAAAAATATTTTAACTGAATTTCAAAGAAATGCAACAGATAAGACCATACCACCGCTAAACTTAAAAAAAATTGGTCTTTGTAGACTATTAATGTCTATTGCTTGGAACGATGAAAAGTTAAAAGTAATAAGTAAAAATTTATTTCAAAGAGGTAATGATCTAGTACTAGGAGTTGCAAATAACTCTTCTTTATACGAATTTAAAAGCGATGACAATATTATTTCCGGGTATCATGAAAAGAGGTCGAATTTTATTTACAAAATAGCACACGAACAAAATAACGAAGGAGGTTTCAAGCAAGTGCCTGAATATGGTTTTACGAGTAGTTTTCTAGCTTTCTCATCAAGTCAACTTCCTAACCAAATAGACTACCTGTCAATATTCGATTATTATAGAAAAAATAAAGCTACTTTAAAATGGTTGAATGAATCCAAGTTTAATTTAGCTGCGTACGAGAATTTTGATAATGTTAATCCCGAAACAACAATTACAGGCACAATCTTCTTTAGGAACCATTTTGACCCAACGCGAATTAACAAACTAATTGCTGTAGAACTGAGGTCATCGTCGAATGAATCTGTCTTTATCGATTCACTTGAATTCGAAACCCTTTTCTCTTCTACGCTGAGATTATCAGAAAATATTCCAATCCCAACTCATAATTTAAATGGCCAGATTACGACTATCCCCTATCTTTTAGACAGAATAGACAATATCGACTTAGATAGACGCTATAAAGGTAAAATAGTGGGATTTAAATTGAGGAATGATCAAATTTACATAAAAATCGAATCTTACTTACTTCCTAACGAAGCTCCATTCTTATTTGAGATTCATCTGAACTCAATGAGACACATTAATGAAGAATTAAATATTGGCGATAGTATATCCTTCTTCATAACTCTTTCCTTTCGTTCTTGGCACTATTCGATAAAAAAATCTAAGAATTACTATTTTGATGTACTTAATGATAACATTGTCGAAATGGAAAAATTCGGTTTCACCACTTTTTCTATTGAGGATGATGAAGACATTAAAATCTACCGAACTCGGGAATTAACTAATTCTGATCTTATGTATGTTGCTAAATCACCAAATAAATTAAAGAAAATTTTCGCTAATTATTTAAAAAGGAGATTTGCAGTCGATATAGACTTGAATTCTATTGAATCAGAATTAACTTTAAAGTCAAATTCACGAATTATCAACTCTTTAAAGAAATGTGGTAATAAACTCAATTCCGAAATTGAATCGCTTCTGAAAAACAATAATGAAATTTCAACTTTGTTTAAAAACCAACTCAGGGATCTTAAGGGATTAGTTGGGGAATCAATTCGAAACATTCAATATAGAAAAAATAAGCTTAATAGAGAGATTTCGATTAAAGAAGGAAATATTACTTATGCTTATATAAATATTTCGGAAAACAGAAAAAAATTAGCAACCGCCTGGAAAGAGAGCTTTCGAATGACTGTTCAATCATGGATTGATGCAAAACAAATGGAAATCGCTGTTTCAGAAAGGCAGATTGAAATGTTTAAGCGCGAACGCGATAACTTAGATTTAAATGTCAATTTCAATTCAGAAATTGATTCCTACCTAAATGATCTTAATAAATATGATAAAATTACATATTCAAGAAAGTATTATCTCAAGAATAGTGATGGGAGATATTTAATCTTATTAAATAATAAATTTAGATCATTGACTTATGGGGTTAAAGAGTCAATCGTACAAATTGAATCCTCCTATTTTAGTAAAAGAAATGAGAAGATTCAGTTTAATAGAAGTGGAAATATTGTTCAAGGACAAGAAATGGCAATTGAGTTAACTTTTCCAAGGGAAGTTATTTTGAAAAATAAATTTCAAAAATCTAATTTGCCTCCTTACAAAATTAAAAGAGAGCAAAGTGAAAAAATTGCCTTGTTCAAAGTTCAAAAAATAAATGAACGAAACATTCATATCAAAACAAATGAGCTTTTGAGTTATGGTTTAGAGCAGGAACTAGTGCTGGAGGTTTGTGAATAACCATTATTAATACGAAGACATTGCTAGTTAGTGAATTCTAACAAGGGTTTGAACCCTGTTCGTCTCTTGATCCCTCCAAATAATTTTATTTGCACTTATACTAATAATGGTATTACTATAGACTGGCCTATCATCATATCGAATGGTCATAAAATAACTATAACTCCACCTAAATGAACGCCAATTGTCATCCTTTTCTTTACGTTTTCCTCTATTGTTATTAAAAAACTGATAGGTAACATCCTCTCCTTGCGATTTCCAAGCTCCAAAAAACTTAAGATCCTTTGTTTGTTTATCTAACCGACTTTCGAATAGAAACTGCTCTAGTATTTCACATTGCTGTTTCATCGCAAGTCTTGTTTTTCCATCAATTTTTCCAGTAACCGCTAAATTTTTTAAACTTTGAAACCTTTTTAAAGCGTCTATTGTTGCTTCACCAGCATAACTCGATTCATTTCCAGGGGCATTAATTCCACTTTTTGCAACTCTAGACACCTCATTGCAGTTTAAAATTGTATGAATCCCTATAATGTTCCGAGAATCCTCACCTATTTCAAAAGAATTAAATGTAAACCGACAAGGCTCTCTTCTAAGTTCTAATTCTCTAAAAAGCCCTAATCTTTGAGAATTTTTATAGTCTACAAGCACTTCTGAACTTATTTGTCTTTCATTATTATTTGAACTACGATTTCTTTTAATCTGTCGTTCTATATCATATTGTGAGCTATACATTTTAACTTCTTCGGAATCCGAGGAGATTATATCCCATTGCCATATAGAGTTATCTTGATTTAATGTGATTTTTAATTGCCTGCCTCCTTTTTGTAGAATCCAATTAAAAGGAAAATTAGTTCCGTTTTTTGCTATAAAGTTACCTATGCCATTGGAGTCAAAATTATAAACTGCGCCTCGGTTTTGATTATCAAAGACATCCCATTTTCCAATCAATTGCCTCTTTTTTAAGGAGCTACCTAATCTACCTTCGTTGGTAACAGTGCTCGCCTCGGAATTAGTATTTAAAGAAACGCGCTCAAAACTTATTAATTTATTTGAGACAAAACCCTTTTTACCATGGATTTTAACTGAGTACCACCCACTATTAACATCTTGGTCATAGATGTATACCTGACTTCCTCGGTTTAGGCTTCCAATTATTTCATATTCTGTTGATGATCCTGATCGAATATTTGCATAGCTTTCAGCACTTATAAATGCATTTCGATTAATTGAATTGGACGATTTCTCTATTATAGTTGGCTCGACAGTTACGTGAGTCTTGGGTTTCGGATTATCATTAGTCAATGATGCGTCAACGAAGTAAGCCAGTATTAAAAAAACAACAACAGCAATTCCGAAGTAAAGATTCTTTCTTTGTCTTTTTTCCTTCTTATATTGCTCCCTTCGCCTCTCTTCTCTTTCTTGTTCCCTTTGTTTTTGCTCTTTCTGTTCTCGCTGACGTTGTTGCTCTTTTTGTTGTCGTTGACGTCGTTGTTCATCCGTCCTCTTTTGTTCTTCTTTTCCCTTTTCAAAATCATTTTTAGGAGAATCTCTTTGGGCATTTCGTTTTGAATCTTTACTATCTTCTTGTTTTTCACTTTGATAGTCTTTACGATTTCCTGTTGAAGGATCATACTGAGTCTTTTTAGTACTACCTGTCAATATTTCGTAAGCATTTTGAATTTCTTTAAACTTTTCTTCTGCAAACAAGTCCCCATTGTTTCTATCGGGATGAAATTTCAAGGCTAGTTTTCTGTATGCCTTTTTAATTTCAGCCGTAGTAGCATTTGTTGAAACTCCTAAAATTGAATAGTAATCTTTCATCATACTTAATCTTCAGTCTTTACCCATTCATATATCTGATTAAAAAAGGCGTCAACCCCTGCACGAACATCCTTAAAAGGAATAGATGCTTGATTAAGTAAATCAACTCCTCCTTCTATGGTTTTGTTTATGAATTCTACATACTTTTTCCTAAACATTATCAGTATGGTAATAAAGACGATCAAAAAAAGAGCCCAAAAAATTGTTGTATGTCCTGCAAGTGTGATAATAAAATATCCTATCAATAGAGGAAATCCAATCGCCAAAATCAATACCACAGCCACACCTGACCAAATCAATGCAGAAACAACTAATTCAATTAGGTATACTGGAGCCTTGGGAAAAAAACTATAGAAATCCAGTGAACCTCTTGGATTGCCAATAAAAACAAGACCCGCAATGACAGAAACAATTGTCGCAAAAATAGTTGATTGTAGTCCTAACATTCCTGTAAAGGATAATGCCAGAATAAATATCAACACTGCAATAATGAAAAATGATATCGCTTTTCTCATTTTATTTTTTTTGGACAACAAATAGTTAAGGGGGGAGACTGCCAAAATTATAAAAATAAATTTAAGTAAATCACTATTGGTGGCTCTGATTATACTAGATAGAATCAATTATCCCAAGCAACGGTCGATCAGGAGTCTGTTCGATAATTTTGGCTCCAAGTTTATCAGCTAATATTTTGACATGCTCCGAGGGGTACGGATCAACAATAAATACTGGCTTATTGCCAAAATCAAAATTTTCCAGAATCAATTCATTTATTTTTGAATCTCTGCATCCATATCCAACAATAATCAACTGCTCAGAGTTTTTAAGATTTTCAACAAAATGGGTAAATACAACTTTGTAATAACCCCTATCATAACTTAAAATTTTATTAGAAGTACCAGATAAAAAATCAGCATAATAATTGGTGAAATCGTTTTCATAATAATATTCCCTCTCTTCATTATATACTTCTTTATATAAATTAGAAATATTGACCCCCTTTTTAATTTTTATGTATTCTGTTGGACTGCCGTCTTCATGTCGAAAGGGAAACTGATCAATACTACCGTGAAGCTTATACAGTCTAAACCTTGCATCATACTTATCATTAAAGTAGGCCAATCGAATCATTACGCTATCCTCCATTCTAGCGTAAAACTTTGAACCTAATTCTTCAAAACCATTTGATAATTCGCTGTTTATCCAGTCGGTATGACAAAAGGTTTCAAAAAAAATATCGTGATTCAAGCTATGGATATGTACAATAGAATCTTTACCGAGTTTTTCGAGTAATTGTAGAAATCCTGTATATTCATGCGGTAGTGGCTTCATCTGATGAATCGGTTTGTAAAAGTTGCGCCCTTGCCCATCAACAAGTAAAACTTCAATAATTTGATTGACTAATGTGATTGTTTTATCAACCAAACGACTATCTCCATATTCAAACAAGTGATCATCCGACTCCAAATTAAATTTCTTTCTAAAAGCTTGGGCAGTTGCCTTGAAGGCATCATTCTCTAACAAACTTGGATCGACTAAAAAATCATAAAACTCCTCATAATCAAATTCTGAATTACTTTGGAGGAACAAATGAATCAACTCCTTTAAGAAATGTTTTCGCTTAGCATCAGAGTAAAACCAAAATGGATCCTTTTCAGAATCTGAAAGTTTAAATAAATTGCCTTCTCCACTAATTGAATATTTCTCGGGATCAAAATCTTTAATTCGATCGTTTAGCTGATTTGCAGTAGGATATCCCTGATTGACTGAGAACCCTGCACCTAGTAATAGACTAGTGTGTTTTGAGGGTAGTTTTCCTTGTTCTTCAGGTATATTGTGGTCTGGAATTTCAGACCATTCTGGAACTTCTTTTGGCATCATTGCTAGGGTTTACTATTAACTAATTAGCTTACATAAATTTAAACATTTAAAGTGTCCAAAAACCTACGTTTTCATTATAGACTACCATTTTTAAGTCTTAATAGGATAAACCTTGCGAAGCACTATAAAGTCTATGCTTTCACATATATTATAATGCGAAAATAGTTTTAAAAGTTGTTTTGAATTTACATAATATTTTATGGGAAAATTCGATTTGAGCCAAATCAGGGCATAAAGCTATATATCATAGATAGCTTTTATTCGAAAAGAAATAGAGCATTACCTACAAAATTGGTATACGTATGCGTGTATCTTGATTTTAACCTGTATTTTTAGTTTCATGATATGAAATAAATGCTAATTTTTATAGATTTTAGCATGGACGCTCACACAAGAACTCATATTAGATTTTATGGACGACATTATCACCTTTTTAGATCAAATTTCATCTCGATACCCAAAAACATGGGAACAAATAGACAAATATGTTCGAGGTATGCTCCCAAACGAGAAAAAATACTCCTTCGACTTTAAATCTAGCTACATAAAAACTCATATTATTAAATCTAATCAGGGACTTCCTAAGTTTATTCCTAAAGAGAAAGCCTCAGATTCAGAAATTAGTAATTCAATTTCATTATTTGAATCTGAATTATTGGATTTTGAAGATGTTATTAAAAATTTAGGTAAAGATTTTTTTGACATAGAAACTTGGGCATCAGAAAGATTAGAACATGAGCTAAAGATGGTAAGAGAGTTTTTAATTCAATGTGAATATTTCAAAGGAATTTATTTTATCAATGGTTTAAAAAAGGAATTAGCATTCATAAAATCAGATATTCAGCGTTTTGAGAGTATGTTCAAACTTAATTGGCTTCAAAAAGAAATTTTATCTGAGCTAAAGCTGAACTTAAAATATATCTTAGAAGTAGTTAATGAGGAGTTTCTTAATGTAGATTTGAACGATTCTGGAAGGAAAGAAATTGCTCATAAAAGAAATTTGAATAACAGGCGTAGAGGAATTTGGTATAAAATTGCAAAGTTAATGGCTAAAGGCACTTTAACAATTACTGAAAATGGTCAATATGTATTTGAAGGGTCTGAGGAAACAAAAGAAGCAAATGTTTGTAAATTAATATCGGATCATTTAGATAGAAAAATTAAGCCTTCATCAATAAAGCCATATTTAAGCAAAACAAAGTCACCTTTAATTTCCAAATTAGCTTCGGACAAGAATATTTTTATCGAATCTCGCCTT
>Ga0209344_10004207_pt1 | contig 13409 bp, 11 predicted proteins | sample Cruoilmetagenom6_FD_187293 | JGI IMG/M metagenome (GOLD analysis project Ga0209344, IMG submission 187293) | Oil polluted marine microbial communities from Coal Oil Point, Santa Barbara, California, USA - Santa Barbara Oil Seep Sample 6 (SPAdes)... | ecosystem: Environmental > Aquatic > Marine...
AAACTAGCCAAGCGCAGGGGCCGTGGTGCCACGGGGCTGGTATCGCCTAAAACGATCAACAGCCATATGTCCATTTTGCGTATGGTGCTCGATGAGGCGGCCGAGCGTTTCGATTTTGAGACGCCGTACAAAAACATTAAGCCGTTAAAGCTACAGAAGACGCACATCGAGCCGTTTTCGCTACACGAGGTGCAACGCATCATCGATAACGTCCGCGCAGACTATTGCAACTATTACACGGTGCGCTTCTTTACCGGCATGCGCACCGGTGAGGTCGATGGGTTGAAGTGGAAAAATATTGATTTTGCTAAGCGGGAAATCTTGGTACGCGAAACACTGATTAATGGCGAAACGGAATACACCAAGACCGATGGTTCGCAGCGTGAGATCCCCATGTTCGGGCAGGTGTATGACGCCCTCAAAACGCAGTACGCCGCCACTGGGCACATGAGTAAGTACGTGTTCTGCAATCAGATGGGGCAGCCGCTTGATCACAATAACGTGACAAAGCGCGTGTGGTATCCCTTGCTAAAATCTCTTGGGCTAACCAAACGCCGTCCTTATCAAACACGACACACCGCCGCGACGCTTTTTCTGGCCTCAGGTGAAAACCCGGAATGGGTGGCGCGAATGCTGGGCCACAGTTCAACCGAGATGCTGTTCAAGGTCTATTCCCGTTACGTCCCCAATGCCACCCGTATGGATGGTTCTGCCTTTGAGCGTTTGTTAGGCAACACCACGCCCACTAAGCCCTTGAAGGAGCAGCATCATGAAACGGCTTGATAACGTCCCTGCTCACCTGTCTCGCACCTTCACGGGCACTTACCGCCTTACTGGGCGCGTGGTGGAGTTCGACAAAGCGAAAACGCCTTTCTTAAAGCTGCGGCTGAGCGATTGCGAGGGAGACCACATCGCGATGCTCAACTTGAGCAAAACAAAGGTACCTGAGCGCATCGGCCATCTGGACTTTGTTAGCGCTTCCGGAGTGAAGTGTTTGTCAGGCCAATTCCTTCTTGATGAGTTCCGCCGGGCGTCCCGGGATGAAGTGACCTCTATGGATACCTTGCAATCGTTGCCACGGGTGTACTCCCCGGTGCCAAAGGTATTCGATAAGTTAGTCGCGACCGTTCAGTCGCTTCAATCAGAATGCCTTCGAGCGTTTTTGACGCGGGTACTTGAACGCAAGGATCGTCTTGAAGCTTTTTTGAATGCGCCGGCCAGCGTTAATTATCACCATGCCTACCCGGGCGGCTTGCTAGAGCATTCGTTGAACGTCGCTAACAATGCCGTAGCAATGCTACGTCTTAACGAGCCCGCTATGTCGCGCCTGATGCAGGAAACGTGTTTTGTCGCGGGGTTATTGCATGATATTGGGAAGACCTACACCTACGACTCTAAAGGCAAACCGAATGCCGCCTGGAAGCTTTGCAGCCACGATGCCTTTACCTTAGAAGCCTGCGCCTATGGGCTGGCGTATTTGGATAAGCACGCCTCTGACCTTGCCATCATCCTGCGGCATGTTTGGACATGCGCCTCACCTGGTGCGCGCTACGGCCAGAAAGCAGCCATAACACTCGCTCGTTATATCCGTGATGCTGATGGACAAAGTGCAATGGCCGATAACCAAATGCGAGCGTTTCGTACCAAAAACCAATGGGGCTTCAGCCGCCTTGGCCAAAATTTATTCTGGCGGCCAGAAGCATCAACCTTACAGCCTCAATAGCACCACGTATTAAACCGTTCTAATGCCGCCTGGAATTTCGCTTGGCGGCTTTTTGTGCGTTTTATCTGGGTGGTTTAGCGAAATGTGGTGTAACACCAACTTACTGGATAAAAAATCCTTACTCAGAGCTCAAATCATCCAGTCAGGCAAAACCGGGTACCTCCTCAAAACCCAAGTACAAGACTTAAAGGTATCTACGACACTTGGGGCGATTCACTTCTTCCGTAGGAGATATCTTCAATGGGTCTGTGATCTCTATTGGGTCAGTCTAGCAGAAAGGCCCGGATGCACTGGTTCAGCCTAACGGAGCCCTTTCCAGAGTTTGTAGGAGCATTAGTCACTCGCAGGAATAGCTTGCTGCGGATTTAACTGAATCATCCCCGCGATAGGTGATCGCGAGCGGATAGACACAAAGAGGCAGAGACACGGTCTCGTCTGCCGAGACCACCTCTATTTCCTCCGGGGTGTCATCCTGTTCTACCCAAGCTTGCAACGCCGCAAACATCTCGTCGCGCCCCGAAGCCGGCTGCGGGACAGGAACGAAAGGTGCCCCCTCCGAGCGCCCGCTGTGGGTAAAGCCCGGGATCAGGTAGAAACGGAAGAATTGCTGGACAGACTCGACCCCACTCATCTCAGCTAGAACACGCTCATAGTAGTGGATCGCACCCTGAGGCGGAATGTATTCATCCGCCATTCCCTGATACATAAGCATCCTGCCACCGGCATTGGCGAAAGTCCCAAGGTCTGGATTGTCGGTGTTGATATGACTGAACTCCGGTTGGAGGCGCACGCCCTCCACCTGCGCCCGTGCCAGCTCGTCATATCCGAATGTCTCGCGCCAACGGTTCGTACCGTTTCCCGTTGCATTGACGAAAAACTCGCTGCCGAGCGTGGGATCCTGCATAGACAGGGCGGCCTGATCTGCAGCCAGAAAGATGCCCGGCGCGCCGCCGGCCGGGGTCGTGGACAAGTTGGTATCGCGCGTCCAGCCGAACCAAAGTCGCTGTTCGTCAGCCAGCATATTCTCTGCTCCATTGTCAGACTTCGGGTCGGGTGCGCTACCGTCTGCGGTCTGGCCATACCAGATCTTGTTAATGACACCGGCCTCAGCCTGTGTCAGACAAGTCGCGTCGCTGTCCCCGGCTTGCCCGGCCCCATCAACCGGATCGTCGCAGAGCAGATCCGCGTCAAGGGTTGCATCATAGCGACAGTCCAAAGGGTCGATCAGGAAACCCAGCTCCGCCCCACCGCAGGCGGCAATGGCGGTTTCGGTCGCGGCGGTGAGTTTCTCGGGCGGGATGAGATAACCTAGATCCTCCATCATTGCGATCTGCGCGTATAGCCCTGCGGTATGGTAGGTGCTCCAGTGGATGGCTGGGGAACCCACCAGGATACCGTCGAAATCATCGGGGAAGACCTGTGCCAGCTTCAAGGCCTGGCGGCCGCCGGTGGAAAAGCCGTCCCAGTAAGCGTAATCATGCGGCCGCCCGTAGTAGAGCTCCGTCAGCGCCTTGGTCTTATCGGACAATTCATGCAGGCTGCGCTCGGAAAAATCCTGCCAGCCGACCGTGTTGATGCTACCGCCTGGGTTCATGGCGAAGGAGGGATCAATGGGCGATCCGACATGACCATTGTCAGAGGTGGCAACCACAAAGCCCTGAGCTGCTGCGGCAGCATGCAGGTCGTCGCTGGCAATGACGGACAGGCTTGCCTGCGGTGTGCCGGACCAGCCGCTGTTGCCATAAGCCCTGATGCGCTGGTTCCAGTTGTCGGGACTCGGCAGGAGCACTTCAATCCCGATCCCCTTGGAGGTGGAGGGAGCCCCCTCGGGGCCCGGATTCCCGGGACCGACAAGCAGCTTGACCAAACAAAGATCGCTCCCTGCCACCGCAGCGGACTCACTGGGTCCGCTCTCAACCGCCGTGGCAGCGGCCGCTCCCTCTGCACCAAGTAGTAGGGCTTCGCCCTGCTGGAAGGACTTTACAAGCAGAACATCCGTCTCTGGTATGCCGGCCAACGCCGTCGTGAGATTGTCGTCACAGGTTAGAACGCCGGAGCGTTCTGGCTCTCGGGCCCCTGCGGTACCGATAGATGTCAGCAAGGCCAAACACGCCGTACTGGCAGCCAGGCTATGTAGAACCCAGTGTGTAGACTTCCTTATCCTGCTTGTGATTGCCAATGCTTCCTTGTTCCGGATGGTAGGATCTTTAGCCATTACGAGCCTCCTCTTCAGCGCTCTCGCGGATCGGATGGCCCGCGCCTCTACAAGACAAGCTATCTAAAATGGCGAAAATCGCAAGAACCCACCAAAAAGTGGGTAACATACCTGCCAGGCTTTAATTAGGCAGACAGCGCTCCGCTTGCAGATTCGCCGCGTGTCTCTTTCCGCAAAAATGCCCAATCAAACAGCGCTGCGGATGACGCTCTTTCACTTTCCCTCCAACACCCGCAGGGTGTCGCTTGTGGCTGACGTCCAGACAAGCCGCTGCCTGGGACCCTCGCACCGCCAATCCCTGGTCATAAAACTTACCTCACAGTGGGTTACCCACATTTAAGTAGGTTCTTGCGTACTAATTAGCGGCTCCTCATTATGCTTCCACACAGACAATTTGTTAGAGGCGGCACTGCCTCGTGAGGACGATCATGAATAAGAAACAGATGATCATTGGCATGCACCTGGGAAACGGCTACGGTTCGCAGCCCGGGGCCTGGCGTATGCCCGGAGTGGATCCTCGTAGCTATACCAGCTTCGATGCAAAGGTTCGCCATGCGCAGGCTGCGGAGCGTGGAAAGTTCCAATTCCTGTTTCTGCCCGATGGTCCTAGCCAGATGGTGGATATTGATGAGGAAGCTCCGAACTTCAATCTCGATGTCATGCTTACGCTAGCGGCCGTAGCGCGCGAAACCAGCAGCATCGGCCTAGTCGCGACGGGCTCCACTACTTTCAACGAGCCTTACAATCTTGCCCGCCAGTTCAAGGCGCTTGACGTGATGAGTCACGGTCGCGCGGGCTGGAACGCCGTCACGTCCAGCGGCGAGGATGTCGCCGCGAACTATGGCCAGCGCATTCCCTCCAGCGCTGATCGCTATGGCCGGGCACATGAAATGATCCAACTGGTACAAGCCCTATGGGGCAGCTGGGGTCACGGTGCATGGAAGCATGATCAGGTCACCGGTCAATTTGCCCAGGGGGATCAGATCGTCCCGACCAATCTGCGTGGTGAATTCGTTGCCTCGCGCGGACCGCTCTATATACCGCCATCCGAGCAGGGCCAGCCGATCATCTTCCATGCCGGAGGCAGCCCAAACGCTCATGATCTGGCTGGACGTTACGCCAGTGCCGTCATCGGCGCGAACTTCACTATTGAAGACGCCCGCGCTCAACGCGCAGCCTTCCGTGACGCGGCCGAACGCGCTGGACGTGACCCTGATGAAATCAAGTATTTCCCTGGGCTCATGACGACCATCACGAGGGATCGGCGTTCGGCTCTGGATCGCCGCATTGCCATGACTGAGCGGCTTTTCCCGCAGCGGGTGGCTTACCTGCAGCAGATGCTGGGCGTGCGGCTTGATCCGGCCCGGCTTGATGAGCCGCTTTCCGACGAGCAATTGGCCACGGCCCGACCCTCGCCGCGGGATCCGCGCTCGGCCCATGCCCTAACGATCGCACGCCAGGGATGGAGCCTGCGCGATGTGCTGGCTCATGGCGTGATCGACTATCACCCGGTGATCGCGGGACCGGCAGTCGAGGCCGCCGATCACATGCAGGAGTGGTTCGAAGCCGGCGCGGCGGACGGCTTCTGGATCTCTCCGGACGTCTACGAGGACGGGATCGACGCCTTCGTCGACGGGGTGGTTCCGATTCTGCAGGAGCGCGGGCTCTTCCACCGCGACTACGACAGCAACACCCTGCGCGATCATCTCGGCGCCCCGGCCCAGTATGGGGTTGACCCGCGCGTCAACGACTGAAGCGACATCATCGACTCGAGAGGAAGCAATCATGAAAATCGGCATCATTGGTACCGGCAACATCGGTGGAACCCTGGCCCGCAAGCTGCGTGACGCAGGTCATGAAATCCGCGTCGCCAACTCGCGCGGCGTCGAGGGAGTGCGCCCGTTTGCAGACGAGGTGGGGGCAGAACCCGTTGATGTGAGAGGCGCGGTCGAGAATGTCGACGCGGTCATCCTATCGATTCCGTTTCCCGCTATCGCAGACTTGCCCAACGACCTCTTCGCCACCCTGCCTGAAGGCGTGCCGGTAATCGACACTGGCAACTACTATCCCGGGATGCGCGATCCCAACATTCCGGAGATTGACGAAGGGATGGTCGAAAGCCTCTGGGTCGCCCGCCAGATCAACCGGCCGGTCATCAAGGCCTTCAACAACATCCTCGCCTATTCGCTAGCGCAACTAGGTCGGCCAGAGGGGGCAAGTGATCGCCTCGCTATCGCCGTCGCCGGAGACAATCCGCAGGTAAAAGCCCTGGTCTGCGATCTCGTCAATGAGATCGGCTTCGATCCTGTCGATGCCGGGGAGCTGGCGGAGTCGTGGCGATTCCAGCCGTCTACGCCGGCTTATTGCTGCGACTTCGACGCTGAGGAGACCCGACAGGCCCTGGCCGCCGCGATACCGGGCGAAGCGCCCGCAAAGCGGGATCGCATGATGGAGACCTATGCCGCACTCGGGCCGAACCCGACGCACGCTGACATCGTCGCATCGAACCGTGTCACGAACGCGCCCTCGTAACGCTCGTCAACAGTGCTCATCGTTGGTAAGCCCTCCCGAAACCATTGAACTGTCGTTCAGATGACAATCAGGTCAGTCGGCTTGATCGGCGAGGGCTTCGCGGCGCATAAAGGCCCAGTCAATCAATGCCTCTAGAGAGGGGCCAAGGGCGATGCCCATCTCGGTTAACGTATATTCCACCTTTGGCGGCACTTGCGGATAAATCGTCCTTGTCACAATGCCATCTTTCTCCAGCTGTCGAAGCTGTTGGATGAGCATCTTCTGGTTGACACCGTCGACGCGACGTTCCAGCTCAGAGAAACGTAACGGTTTTTTGGCAGCAAACAGCTGAATAATAATGATAATTTTCCATTTCCCTTCAAGCACTCGTAAGGCTTCGCTGGTTGCGGAGGCCCAAACGAGCTGCTGTTCAGGGTCTTCGCAACGCCAATCTCGATCAGTCATACTTACCTTCTGGTGGGTATTGCACTTTTTAGTAGGTTCTTGCACTTATGTTCGCCTGTCTCTATTTTGCTGTAAAGCAACTTAGAAGGCTAGGTATAGAAATGAAAATCGGTGTAATCGGTACTGGGAACATCGGCGGCACGCTTGCCCGCAAGTTAACCGCTGCGGGACATCAGGTTCGCGTCGCAAACTCCAAAGGCCCGGACGATGTTCGGCCGTTCGCGGAAGAAATCGGCGCTGAGGCGGTCGACACTAAAGGCGCAGTCGACGGAGTGGAACTGGTTATCCTGGCGATCCCACTATCAGCCATTGCAAAATTTCCTAAAACGCTCTTGGAAAACACGCCCCAATCGACCCCTATCGTCAGCACAAGCAACTACTACCCAGAGCTAGGCGATCCGCGTATTACCGATATCGATGCGGGCAAGGTGGAGAGCGTATGGGTTTCGGAGCAGCTTGGCCGTCCCGTAATCAAGGCTTTCAATAACATTCTGGCTTACTCCTTGGCCGAGTTGGGTAGCCCCCGCACAGCAGAAGACCGGCTTGGGGTGGCGGTGGCCGGTGACAATGTTGAACAGAAACGTACAGTCATGGAACTCGTTGATGAGATCGGCTTTGACCCAGTCGATGGCGGGACTCTAGATGAATCGTGGCGGCAGCAGCCTTCAACACCCTCCTACTGCTGCGACTGGGATGCCCAGACAATGCGCAAAGCGCTAGCTGCCGCAGTGGAAGGCGAGGCACCTCGCAAGCGCGCTCAGTTACCTGAGCAATTTGCTGCACTCGGTTCGAACCCGACCCATGCCGATATCGTCGCTCTTAACCGGTCTTTGAATTGGCCCGACTAAGTGGGCAGACCAGTAGTGATATATCCAATTATTCCACGCAAGGAGAAGATAGATGAAAGCTGTCAGATGGACGTCGAGTGAAACGCCAGACCTGGAACACCATGACGAACCAACGCCGACCCCAACAAACCATGAGGTGCTCGTTCGCGTTCATGCTGCCTCACTGAACTTTCGCGACCAGGTGATCTTGAATGGTCAATATGGTGGGCCAACCAAGAAAAACGGTATCCCTCTATCGGATGGGGCGGGTGAAGTCGTCGCGGTTGGCGATAGTGTCACCCGAGCGAAAGTGGGTGATCGGGTATCCGCAAGTTGCAACCCGCACTGGGTCGGTGGCCCCATGCAAGCGGAGTATCATTTGAACAGTTTGGGAATATCGGCAGATGGGTGGTTGTCTGAGTATATTCTCATGCATGAAAACGCCATTGTGCATTTGCCTGATTCCCTATCGTACATAGAGGCAGCATCGTTGCCATGCGCAGCCGTTACGGCTTGGACAGGCCTCAATCTGTCATCCCCTCTTCAGCCAGGTCAAACCGTTCTGGTACAGGGTACTGGTGGTGTCGCGCTATTTTCGCTCCAGGTAGCACGGATGTTCGGTGCGCGCGTCCTGGCCATTACGTCTACCGATGAGAAGGCCGAGAAACTGAAGACATTGGGTGCCGAGTCGGTGGTTAACTACAGCACCTTCCCGGATTGGGATCGCGAGATCCTCGAACTGACCAATGGTAAGGGTGTCGACAAAGTCGTCGATATCGCGGGTGAGAAAACCATCGTCAAGTCTGCGGCCTCGTGTCGAATCGGTGGGGAGATTGCGTTAGTTGGATTCACAAGCGGTGTCGGCGGTGGTCTGCCACCTATCGACATACTCTCACGCTCTCTCCGAGTTGCTGGCACGGCCATTGGCCCTCGGCTTAATTTCGAAGCGCTGCTCGCCGCGATGGGCCAGCATGAAATGAAACCGGTCATTGATCGGGTTTACCCGTTCGCGCAATACCGTGATGCGTACCAGCGTCTTGCCAGCGGGAGTCATGTCGGCAAGGTCGTGATTGACGTGGCACATTAATCCGAAAATATCTAAAGACCTGACGATCAATTAGAAAGACACCTTCGCTATGTCTAACTGAACAGGAAAAGCACTCTATTTACTTTGGTAGCCGGCTTATCTGGCTGCCATCAAGTTTCAAGACATACTAGCCATGTCAGTAAGTGTTATGTCTCACCACCATAGTTCGGCTTATTCTATGCCTGACAAGGCCTTAAGAGCAGAAGGTGTCACTACAAAGATTTGCTAAAACTGGCTTTGTAGTCAAGGTTTAAGGATAATTGCTCCTTGGCTTTTGCCAGTCTCAAGAAGCTCGTGCGCCTGCGCCACATTGCTGAGGTCAAAGGTATGGCAGGGATTTGGCTTGATGATGCCAGATGAAAAGGCTGTAAGGACGTCTTTTGCCCGCTGCTGATACTCTTCTGCAGTGGCAGTATGCGCAGCCAGGGAAGGGCGTGTCAGAAATAAGGCCCCCTTAGCATTCAAGGTGGATACATCTACCGCTGGAGGTGCTCCTGTGGTCATGCCATATGAGACCATTAATCCGCGTGGTTTGAGACTGTTTAAAGATGCCTCAAAGGATAACTTACCTAAACCATCGTAGACGACGTCTACCTTATCACCGCTAGTTAGCTCGGCAACCTGCTGGGGTAATAAATCGGCATCAAAAATGAGCACCTCATCACAGCCTGCCTTCTTGGCGCGTTCAACGCTGGCCTGTTTAGATACAACCCCTATAACTTGAGCACCAAGGTACTTTGCCCAAGAGACCATGATTTGCCCTACTGCACCCGATGCTCCATAAACCAGTATCCTCGATCCCTTAGTTACTGGGAAGGTGGTTTTCAGGAGATACTGAGCAGTAATGCCTTTGAATAGCAATGCCGCCGCTCCCTCATAGCTTAAAGACTCGGGAAGCTTAACAAGGCGCTCAGCTGGAAAAATACGACCGCTGGCATATGATCCAATGGGTCCGGTTGCGTATCCTACACGATCGCCTTCTTGCACATTCACCACCCCCGGACCCACTGCTGTGATTTCTCCAGCACCTTCGAGGCCAAGTCCTGATGGAAGTGGCAATGGAACGCCACCCTTTCGTTGACCAACGTCGAGTGGATTGACACCTATCGCATGCTGTTTAACCCAGACCTCCCCATGCCGAGGAGCCTGCTCTGGCTCATTGACTAGTTTGAGGGTGCTTTGGTCGCCAGTTTCGTTTAATCTAACTACTAAAACCATTTGTTATAATCTCCACTTTATTAGGGATATCAACAACAGTAGGTTTATCTGTGAGTATAGTAAAGCGAAGGAAAATGCATTTAAGAAATGCGCCCAGTGCATTAATGACTCAGGTAGTCTTACGGTGACACTGGCAGTGCTGCAAGTAGTGTTGTGGATCTAACATTGGGGCATGGCTAGTTTAAGGCAAGCCTTAGCTAATTCAAAAAAATAGCTGCCACTTTTACTTTAATGCGCATAAGATTTATTAATTTAAAAATTTACAAAAAACACATGATTGTGAAGTTTTATTTTAACACACTCATAAATCAGCTAAGCAGGTAATACAATGAAAATAAACAGAATCGACCACGTCGTTATAACGGTCAAGAATATCGACGCGGCTGTGGCTTTTTATACCAACGCATTAGGTATGTCAAAAGAGATGTTCGATGGAGATCGTGTAGCTTTATCATTTGGCGGCCAGAAAATTAATCTTCATGAACATAATAATGAATATAAACCGAAGGCAGATCATGTGCAACCAGGTAGTGCAGACATATGTTTTATTGCTGAAACTCCATTGGATAAAGTAATCGATCACCTTAAAAGAGACAAAATAACTATACTTGAGGGGCCTGTACTCAGAACGGGGGCCGCTGGAAAAATTATTTCAATATATATCCGAGACCCAGATGGTAACCTAATAGAAATTTCGAATTATTCCTAACAAAACGCTAACCCTTTTTTATTGAAAACCAGTTATAATGAGCAAGATTTTTTTAGACAAGATATTTTCTTGCTGCACTATGCCTACCGAATCAGCAAAACTCACCTTTTTTGAGATTCTTCCTTTCTCAAAAAAAAAACTCTTAGCAAGTGCTTTTCCAAACACCCAGAAAACCGTTTACAAACTTGTATTCATTTAATAGCATGAAAAATGGTAACCGAGAGAATTTACTATTAACTTTATAATAAATTGATGATTATGAATCCTTTTGAGAGAAATTATACAGACCAAATAGTAGCGCTCTTAGCACTCTATGAAGAAAATTCCTTCGTTGCTGCTGGGAAGGCATTACAGCGTCATCCCACTATCGTATCAAAGCGTATTGCTGACTTAGAAGCCAGGCTTGAAGTGAAATTGGTTGAAAGATCGACACGTCATATAAAATTTACAGAAGCAGGGGTTCATTTCGTTCGTCACCTTCAAAAGGCCCGCAATGTACTATTAGAGGCAGAACAAGAGGTTTCAGATAGATCGGAGCAACCCACAGGAACACTACGTTTGGCGCTCCCTGCGGCATTCGGCCGTATGTGGCTAGCACCAATGATTGCTAATTTTATTCAGCAGTATCCCTCATTGACGATTCACGCTGAATATTCTGATTTATTTATTGACATAATCGGAGGTGGCTTTGATGCAGCTATTCGAGTTGGTGAACTTCCTGATAGCCGATTGAAGGCAAGAAAGTTGAGCGATAATCATAGAATCCTTTGCGCGGCCCCCGACTATCTTAGTAAATATGGCACGCCAAAAACCCCCTCCGATCTTGCTGAGCATAACTGCTTAGGGTTTACGAACTTTGCAAATTTTCCGACTTGGAAACTCTACTGCTCTCGCAAGAAGGAAAGTATTGTAGTGAGAGGAAACTTAACTAGCAATGATAATGAATCCCTCTTGGCAGCCGCATTACAGGGCATTGGGATACTTGCCGGGGGCAATTGGTTAACAAGCCGAGAAATTTCGGCGGGTAGGCTTATACATGTGTTACCGGAGTGGAAATTAGATGCCCAGTCTGGAATCTATTTTGTGCGGCCATCGGCTCATTATGCTCCCGCCAAGGTAAAAGTATTTAAAGAATGGATGGAACAGCAGTTTGCGAATGGGCCACCTTGGCAATAGCCAGTCTAGAAAATTATACTTTAATTTCATACGGAGTAGGATCAATTGCTATTTAGGCATAAACCATTTAAATAAAGATCAGTTAATTACCGAGTAATAAAACATAGATACTGACAGCTAACACTCACTAATCATATTACCAAAGAAAGCATTAAAATCTTCAAAGCCAAAGCTTACGGTAAAGAGAAACAATTTCTTCCTTCGATGGAATACGAGGGTTGTTTTCGGGTGAGCCAGAAGCAAGCGCCTGCTGAGCCATAACATCCAAGGAGCTTTCAAAGAGGCCTTGATTTGCACCAAATTGAGCCAATGTGGGCACTACTAGATCTATATTAACTTCCTGAAGAAATCTGATTAGCTTTTCGTTAGCCTTGACATTGTTGTCGTTGAATTTGGCAGCACCAATAGCTCTAGAGCAATCTGCATACCGCTCAATAGCATATGGAATCGACCATTCGGTTACAGTTGGAAGGAGCATAGCATTTGACAATCCGTGGGGCACATGGAATATCGCTCCTATTGGCCGACTCATGCCATGTACTAATGCGACGGATGCATTCGAAAAAGCAATCCCGGCGAGAGTTGCACCTAGCATCATTTTTTCTCGAGCATTTTCATCGCTGCCATCATAAAAGACTTTTTTTAAATTTGGTCCAATTAATCGCATAGCAGCCAGTGCTTGTGTACCACTATATAAATTGGCTTTTCTACTGATATAAGCTTCCATTGCATGAGTCAAGGCGTCAATACCTGTATCTGCTGTAACCCTAGCTGGTAAACTAAGAGTGAGTCGGTAATCTACGATTGCTGCAATTGGTACAAAAGCTGTCCCGCAGCACAGCAATTTTTCATTATTAATCTCGTCAGTAATAATTGTAAATTTGGTGACTTCGGCACCGGTTCCAGCAGTTGTTGGTATAGCAATAATTGGCAGGCCAGGCTCGTTGACTTGACGAGGGTAACGGTAATCACTCATTTCCCCTCCATACTTACCCAGTATAGCAATAGCTTTAGCGCTATCAATAGCGCTGCCACCACCGAGAGCCACGATTGAATCAATGTCCCCCTTTTGGATCCGTTCCACCCCAGCTACGATAGAGCTAGCTGTCGGTTCGGGTACAGTAGCATCGAATACTTCAGCGTGAATTCCACATTTTGCCATTATATGCATTAATCGTTCAGCGTGACCAAGCTCAACCATAACTTTGTCAGTGACTATCAAAGGCCGCGATAAACCATTGTTCACAAGAATGGCAGGTAATTCTTCAACGCTATCAGCACCAATTTTTATTGTGCGTGGAAGTGTAATGTCAGACTGCATAAGTCTAAACCTTTTCGTTATTATCATTAGTCCAAAGTACGTCTGGATAGAGAGAAGTTAATGATTTAATTAATGGGCACTGCTAGCCTGGATTTCTCACGGGGTATAAAAGAAAGCGGCTGAAAGTGCTATGATTTCAAGAGCCTAACCAATCCAT
>Ga0209344_10004210_pt1 | contig 13402 bp, 12 predicted proteins | sample Cruoilmetagenom6_FD_187293 | JGI IMG/M metagenome (GOLD analysis project Ga0209344, IMG submission 187293) | Oil polluted marine microbial communities from Coal Oil Point, Santa Barbara, California, USA - Santa Barbara Oil Seep Sample 6 (SPAdes)... | ecosystem: Environmental > Aquatic > Marine...
TGTTCTCTTCCGGTCGATCTCGATCTCGAAACCGAGGTCGAGCAGGCGCTGGTATCCCTCCGCGTTGACGCCGATCACGAGAAAGCCTCTCTCGTGATCAACTTCCCACGGTTCGTCTTGGTGGGCCAGGGCGTCCACCTGCGAGCGATCGGTGAACCACGCTCGGACGACGGTTGTGGAGCAGTCTCCCTCGGGCTCCGCGGCCGCGATTGGCGACGAGTGGATGGCGATCAGCGCCAATACGGTTGCACTCAGAACTTTGGCGAGCGTTTTCATCGAGAAACCTCCGGATGAGACGATGCGACCCCGGAAGGGTATGACGGACGTTGCGGACCTGCAAGGATTCGGGTCGTAGCTCGGTGCTGGCGGCGACCCGGAGAAGCTGTCCGGGCAGGTACGCCCTCGACAACACGCGGGCTCGGTGCCTGGCTCACTTTTCGCCACGAAAAGGTGCCTGAGAATCCTCTAGAAGGCCCCCCCTTCAACGAGCCATTACGCTTGTTGTCTGTGGGATCAATCCTCGCTGTGTATAGCAGCGAGAGAAGGAGGAGCTAGATGGCACTGTACTGTGGGATCGATCTTCACTCAACCAATTGCTGGGTAACGGTTCTCGAGGAGGGCCAGAAAGTCGTTCGAGAAAAGAGGATTGGGAATGACTTGGCGGCAATTCTCGGGTTTCTGGAGCCCCACCGGACGGAGCTCGAGGGGATCGCGGTGGAGTCGACATTCAACTGGTACTGGTTGGTGGACGGTCTGATGGATGCCGGCCATCAGGTCCACTTAACGAACACGTGGGCAGCAAAACAGTACGAGGGTTTGAAGTACGCCGATGATCGTCACGATGCGAGGTGGTTGGCTCATCTGCTGTGGCTGGGCATCCTGCCCGAGGGCTACATCTACCCGAAAGAGGAACGAGGTGTCCGCGATCTGTTGCGACGGCGCTCTTTTCTCGTCCAGAAGCGGACCTCGTTTCTTCTCGCGATGAAAGGCGCCTTCGCGTGCCGTACCGGGATGATTGCCCGCTCGGACGACATCAAGAAGTGGACCGTCGAAGATGTCGGATTGCACATCGAAGATCCCTTGGCTTCGCTTGGGATCACGTGTCTTCTTGGTCCTGTGACCGCGCTGAGCGAACAGATTAAGTTGCTCGAGAAGGAGGCACTGAAGCGCGCCAGGCTCCGAGAGGAGTTTCGCCAACTCACAACCGTGTGGGGGATCGGCAAGGTCCTCGGACTCACCATCATGTACGAGGTCGGTGAGATAAAGCGTTTTGCCAAGGTGGGCAGATTCGCATCGTATTGCCGCTGCGTGAAGTCAGAGTGGCTGACCAATGGCAAGCGGAAAGGCTCGGGCAACGCCAAAAACGGGAACCCTCATCTTTCTTGGGCGTTTTCCGAAGCAGCGCATTTCGCGGTGATGCATCACGAACGCGCAAAGAAATACTTCCAGCGAAAACGAGCCAAGACCAACGGCATCGTGGCGATCAGAGCGCTAGCTCACAAGCTCGCAAGGGCGTCGTACTACGTGATGAAGGACCAGGTCGATTTCGACCCAGAAAGGCTATTTAGATAATGTTGCGGACCGGGGTGGAAACCAAAAGCGGTGCTTGGAAAAACCACCTGCCTGAGTGGATCTGTCCCGGTCCCGCACCTTTTGCTCGGCCTGCGAGCCGGCTGTGAACCACATAGTGTTGGCGCTCCTTGGAGTAGCCCGTCGCCTGCAGATTCTCAATCGCATGGACACAGCCGGTAGAGCTCGAGGGCTTTCTGGGGCGCCGGATGGCGCCAGGGGCAGGAGACCAGATTCTCAACGTCTCCATCGCCTTGATCCTGATGGGTGGCTGGCGCAGTCGAAGATTGACGCCTACCCGAATGAAAGGCCGGCCGCGCGGGAACGGACAAAGGTGCTGTCTCGTCGCTTCAACCTGCCGGAACATCGCATCCCGGCCGGGGAAAGCTCTACCTACTTGACACGCGCCTTCTAATGGGTGGCACCGCTCCCATCGCCTCCACGGGGCGCAATTCGCCGATAGCGATGTCGAGAGCGGGAGTGAGAGCGAGAGGAAACCCCGCGTCGAGAACCCTACGGCGCCACCGAGCTCCACGCAGCATCGCTGGCCCACTCGAAACCGTCACCGAAGACGAATGTGTCGCAGGCGTCACCGACGCCGTTGAAGTTTCGGTCGAACTGACGTGGGTTGTCCAATCCCGGACAGTTGTCGCAGGCGTTGATGATGCCGTCACCATCCCCATCCGTCTCGGTCGAGTCACCGATGTCGTTGTCATTGCAGTCGCGGTCGCCGATGCGTAGATAGTAGAGATCCTGGCCCCCGTTGAAGGTTGCCGACCAGGCGAGATCGGCGCCGAGACGATCCGAGACCATTTCGTAGTAATCGCCGATCGGTTGTGTGAAATCATGACCATTCTCCCGCGGTAGTCGCGGTCGAAGGATAGGGTTCTCGGCGCGACGGCGCAAGCGGGCGATTTGACGAGCGGACGTCCTCGCGGTACAACATCAGGGCCATCAGCGGGGAGGGGAATGACTGCTCGGGCGCGAGCGTGACCTGCTGACGGCGTTCGAGATCGCTGATCGAGATACCAGAAGGAAGGGTGAGATATGCAGAATAATTCAGGAGATTGGCCGCGGACGATGTGTCGTGTCGCGGTCGCCGTGATCGTGGTGTGTGGGGCCGTCGCGCTTCCCGCTATCGCGGATGATGACCAGCAGACACGGGCGATCGGGGCTAGCCTCGAAGAACGGATCGCGGCCGGCGATCTCCAGTACCGTGATTCACGGACCGGCGAGGTCGTCGTGGCCACGGCCGAGAGAGTCGCCGACATCCGGGAGTCGTTGGCCCCCCAGTTCGCCCCGGTGTCCGGAGTTCATCAATACGTCAAGGACGACGGGACCATTCAGGTCACCGCCGAACAGACCTTCAACGATGTCTTCCTGTCGAGGGTCAACCTCGACGGAACCCGCACCCGCGGGTGTTTCCGCGAACTCGATTCAGCGGTCGCCTTTATCGTCGGTCTCGACACGGAGATGCAGAAGACCATGGATCCGGCCCGAGTGGCCGTGGTGGATTGAGGGGGACGAGATGAGGCATCAAACCCTGACCGCCGTTCTGTGTGCAATCGTCATGCTCGCCGCCGGGACATCCTCGGCCGCCAACTTCGTCATCCTCAACGGGGATGTTGCCGGTGAGGGACTCAATGACCCGACGGTGGTCGCTCCCGTCGGTGGAAACCCCGGGACGACCCTCGGCGCCCAACGAATGAACGTGCTCGTGGCGGTGGCCGATCGCTGGGCGGCGCGGCTCGAGAGTTCGGTGGACATTGTCATCCTCGCCCGCTTCAACCCCATGGACTGCGGCATTCTCGGTTCCACGGGACCGGGGGATGCGTTCATGAACTTCCCCGGGGCTCCGCTGCCCAACATTTTGTTCCACGGCGCCATTGCGGACTCGATCTCCGGGGTCGACCAGGATCCCGGACACGCTGATTTCTTCATCACCTACAACAGCTCCTGGGACGGCGTAGCCTGTGCATCGAGCTTCTACTACGGGCTCGACGGCAACGATCCGACGGGAGACGAGGACCTCTTCCCGGTCGTGCTGCACGAAATGGGCCACGGGCTTGGGTTCGCGAGCTTCGCGAACCCGAGCAACGGTGGTTGGTTCTTCGGCGCACCCGGGATCTTCGACTACTACATCCTGGACATGACGACAGGACTCCACTGGAACGACATGAACAACGCCCAGCGTGCCGCATCGGCGACCAACACCAGGCAGCTCGCGTGGGATGGTCCGAACTCCATCGAGGGTGTGGAAGACATCACGTTCTTCGGGCCCGTGGACATCGAGGTGACCTCTCCGCCCGCGGTCGCCGGAGTATACGCCAATTTCAGGGCCCTTTTCGGGGGATCGACACCGGATGCGATCGCAGGTGAGTTCGAGTTGGTCAACACCGGCAGCGCGACGCCATCGGACGGGTGTCTGCCGTTGGTTGGATTCACCCCGGGCAACATCGCCGTTATTGACCGCGGGAGTTGCGAGTTCGGGCTCAAGTCCCTCAACGCCGAGAATGCGGGCGCGAGCGCCGCCATTATCGCCAATAACCTTGACGGAACCGTGATCGTCGACAACATGGGCGCCGGAGACGACGGAGATCAGGTGACCATCCCGGTTGTCGCGCTGAGTCAGGACGACGGAACCGCGATCAAGGCCGAGCTCCCCGGAGTCAACGGGTCGCTGGCTACCTGGCGTCCGATGCTCTATGCCCCGGCAAGCGTTGCCCCGGGTTCGTCGGTCTCGCACTGGGATGCAGACACCGAGCCGGATCTCCTGATGGAACCGTTCACGAGCCCCGATATCTTCGACGAGCTCGATCTGACACCGGCCCAGCTCAGAGACGTGGGCCACACGGTCAACGGCTTCGAAGAGATCTTCGCCGACGGGTTCGAGTCGGGGGACACGAGCCTCTGGGACAGCACGGCTCCGTAGTCGTTCGAATCACAAGGGAAACGAACAGGGTGCCCGGCTTCGGCCGGGCGCCCTTTTTTAGAGGCTGCTCGCGTTGAAGGTGTCGCAGACCCCGCCGTCACCGCTCTCGAATCCCTTGCGGAACCACCGCACCCTCTGCTCCGAGGTGCCGTGAGTGAACGAGTCGGGGACGACGGTCCCGGATGCCTGTCGTTGGATGCGGTCGTCGCCGATGGCGCTTGCCGCGTTGAGAGCCTCCTCGAGATCGCCTTCCTCGAGGATGTTGCGGGTCCGTTGTGCGCGGTGGGCCCAGACGCCTGAGAAACAGTCGGCCTGGAGTTCGAGCCTCACCGAGAGCTCGTTGGCTTCCGGCTTGGAGAGCCCCTGCTGCTGGCGCCTCACAGAATCCGAAATCCCAAGGAGGTTCTGGACGTGGTGGCGTCGGCTTCAGCCCGTGGCTAGGCCGCTTACCGTGTATTTCATTTCGCGACGAGGAAGTACGTAAATTGTACTCAACAATGAAAAGAATTTTATTAAGAAATATATGCAATAGCAAAATAGACAGTAAAAACTGTATAGGCTACTATTTCGAATGGGCACAGATCTTTTTGCGTCGATTTCATTTTCACCGTTCGAAATCTACCGAGAGGAAGACATGATTCAAATGCACGGCCGATTCGTGATGCGCTCACCGTATTTCTTACTGCTGCTTGCAGCAATTCTGGCGAACTGCCCGATCTGTTTAGGGGGGGAAGACCAGGAGGGTCGAACGTCCGCTTTCCTACTGAGGTACGCGTCAAACGGACAGGACTATCTGCCGAACGATGCGCGAGCCGATGCTCTAGAGCAGCTCAGGGCCAATATCGATGCGGGAAGGGTTGGCACGGAATCCCAACGATCGGACGGGGCAACTTGGGTTCAACTTGGCCCAGGCTGGCTTGCAGACAAGTTTGATCAGCGTTTTACCGGGAGAATCACTGCCATAGCGGTTCATCCAGACCACGACGATGTCGTCTTTCTGGGAACCGCAAACGGTGGCGTCTGGAAGACCGTCAACAACGGGGCAACGTGGACCTCCGAAACTGATTTCATGGACAGTTTGGCAATCCGCTCTCTGGCTATCACCACTGGGGTTGAAGACGGAGAGCCAGTAACAGCTGTATATGCCGGAACTGGTGAAGGGAAACTACCCTGTGATGCGTACTACGGACTAGGACTCCTCAGAGGTATCTATACAACCATCAGCGATGATGGTGATTGGGAGCTGCGAGGAAGCGACGAGGAGCATCTCCAACACCGGTCAATCACGTCAGTTGTTGTTCACCCGGAGGATCATGACTGGATACTCGTGGGTACCGGCCTAGGAGCTTCTGGGTGGACCGGGACAACCGATGGCGACTGCACGCTGGGTTGGGATATTTCGGAGAAATACGGTGTTTGGGGATCATCCAACGGGGGAGAAACGTGGACTGAGCAGCCCCTCTTTGATGCTCGGCCGCCCGACTACCAATCAACCACAGTCGGTTCCGACTTTGTAACTGACCTCGAGATACAGTCGGTGACATCAGATTCTATGAAGGTGTTGATCGGAGTGGCGGACACCTACGGTCTTGGTCCTTGGGTCGGGGGAGTCTATCGCGCATCGGTTGAGTGGACTACGGGCGCGCCGCCCACGCTGTTTGAAAACAATGAAACGTTGAAGGATTTCCCGGGCGACTACGTCTACCGAGTCGAATTGGATGTCAGTCCACTTTCTCGGATCTACGCCGCTTTCGCTGGCGACATGAGAGGGTACCCCGCTGGCGCGAACAACTGGGGCGGATTGTTTGTGTCGTCCGACCTTGGGGGAGAATGGGGCGAATTAACCAAATTGAACACTAGTGGGGACAATGATCCCAAAGGTACCAACAAGTGCATGTCAGAATTCGATGCGGATCATGCCCTCTATTGCGACGAATTCGGATTACACGACGACGACGGTGTGGAGTACTGTTGTACGGGGCCCAATACTCCTGGTTGTACTGTTTATGAAGTTTGCTCAGGTCCAGCCAGACCCCCCCAATGTGGCTACGACCTCGCCCTTGAGGTTGATCTTTCTGACGGAGGGGATGAGCAGGTCTGGCTCGGAGGGATCGGCATTTGGCGGGGAGAGGTCACCGGCACGACAGGGTCGTTGAGTATCTCGTGGGACGATATGTGCACGCCAGCCGTCCATGTGGACCAGCATGCGATCGCTATCACAAACGGAACGCGTCGTGTGTGGTTGGCAAATGACGGAGGGATCGTCAGCGCCAACAGCAGTCATGGGCCCTCGTGGGACTCTATGAACAATGATGAACTGAACTTGGTTCAGTTTTATCCCGGCGCGTCTCTCCATTCGACAGCGTCCCAGCTGTTCAGCCTCGCCGGCACCCAGGACAATGGCGTGCTTAGGTATGACGCTGATGATCCATTTGATCCAGGGTGGCATCAGAAGATTGGTCACTCGGATGGAGCTTCAACGGCACTCACGCCAGACGGCTATGAAGAAACCCACCTGTTTGCAGGGCTTACAAAAAATTTCTTATTCGGCTCGGCCGACGGGGGGAGCGTATGGAAGAATACCAGCGACCATAGCTCTCATAGCTGGATTCCTCCAGTCAATGTTTGTCGCGATCTTGGTTCCAGTGGGTTGTACGCGATGTTCTCTTCAAGAACCATCATCCATTCCATTGAATACAGTAGTTGGCCGCCCGACCTCACACAAACGCAGAGCGATATCAGTATCGACCCATTTGCAGCCATAATACCGTTCTCAAGCCGCCCCTACGTGACTGCCATTGAGTACATTGACAAGGAAAACGACTGTGGGTCCTTCTGGGTTGGCGGCGATAGTGGGTCGTTGGTCAGAGTATCCGGACATGGCAGCACGGTGTCGCCCGTCTATACGCCTCTTGGGACGGAAGACAAGAGAGCGGTGACGAGCATCGCGGTCCATCCGTCCAACCCGGAAATCGTGTTCGCAAGTTTCGGGGGATTTGGTGGACCCCATATCATGTACTCAGAAAATGCTATGACAGGTGACCCGGTGGCATGGCAAGCGGCAGACGGATCTGACTATTCTGATTCTCAGAAGGGCGCAACTGACTTTGACTACCTCCCTGACGTCCCGGTCCTTAAGGTCTTGATCGATTCCGCAAACGAAGCCCTCTTTGCTGGAACAGACCTTGGGGTTTTTGTGAGCCTAGACTGGGGGGAAACCTGGGATTGGTCGGACAACGAACACCCGAACAGCCCGGTTTACGATTTAGTTGAGTCGAATGGGACGCTGGTGTCATTCACTCATGGCCGAGGAGCCTGGGAACTCACTGGTTTCTCCGGACTCGTGTTCACAGTAGACACGTCTTCAGACGACCCGGACTCCGATGGGCTCAACGGCAATTGTCAGACGGCGGCCGGAGAATGCAGCTTGCGGGCCGCTCTCCAGGAATCGAACTACTCTCCCGAAAGAAACACGATTAGATTTTCCATCGATCATGTCGAGGTGGTGGGTGATATAGGATTGCCGCCCATCTCCAACCCGGTCACCATCGATGGCGCTGCTGGCAACCTCCCTGGCTCGGTTCGCATACACAAAGGACCAGGCAGCAATTACGGCGGAAACGGGTTGAGGATTACAGCCGGGGACTCGGTGTTGAAAGGTCTCGTCGTGAACGGATTCGGTAAGAGTGGTGTGCAACTCTTGAACGGTGGTGGGAACACGGTGACGAACTGCACTCTTGGTTCGGTGGATTCGGATCATACCGACAATCAGTGGAATGGTCTTCTCATTGACAACTCCTCTGGTAACTCTATCGGACTGGAAGATGCTGGGAATGTGATTGCCGGAAACGGCACCAACGGAGTCCGAATCAGAAACAGCAACGGGACCACTCTCACTGGGAACGAGATAGGTCGGACCGGTTTTGGTAACGGTCAACAAGGAATCAGACTGGAAGACTCCTCCAATACAAAAGTCGTGGCAAACACAATCGCTTATAACTCGGGGGATGGGGTGTCGGTTGTTGAGAATCCGGGGTACGTCTCAATCGATAACTCGTTCCTAGGTAACGCGATATTCGAAAACGGCCAATTGGGAATCGACCTCGGGAACGACGGTGCCACCGCCAACGACTATCCTGACGATGATCAGGGGCCGAACGAATTTCTCAACTATCCCGTGATATCGAGTGCGTCCGTCAATTGGGGAAATGGTGGTTTCTATATTCACGGTTCGTACAACAACGGAGGATCGCCCCCTCAGCCGCCATCTCCGTCTTTCTTGCTGCAATTTTTCGCCGACAAACCATATCTAGGAGGGGATAACCAGTTTTTCTTGGCTGAGACGGTAGTGACTCAAGACGCAAACGGTGATGTGGGGTTTCATGTGCAGGGGACATCGTTTCCAATAGCTCAATACCCATACCTGATCACAGCAACCGCAACAAGACTCTCACCTTCGATGGAGAGATTGTCTACATCGGAGTTCAGTCTGGGTTACATGATCCCGGTACCTAGGTGAGTTTGCGCCGACGATCGCGGCGTGGGAAGTCAAGTGGATCCAAAGGCAGCCCGCCGCGTTGCCAACCGCGACCATCCGCTTGATCCCGTTGGGTCCGGCGTTCGGCATGCTGATTCGAACGAATGGAGCGCCGAATCGGAGGTGTAGGGAACTCGAAGGTCTAGGCCAATACACGGTTCTGAGGTGAATCGATGCCTGCCACCGAAACCCGGCGGTGCCGTGTTTTACTGAAACATGTTCTGGGGGTGTTCGGTTCGAGCCGGACACCCCATTTTTGTTACAACCTGCCCGCGTTGAAGGTGTCGCAGACGCGACCGTCGCCGCTTTCGAACGCCTTTCGGAACCACCGCGTCCGTTGCTCGGAGGTGCCGTGGTTGAACGAGTTCGGTACCGCAGTGGCAGCGGCTTGGTGCAACCAGACCAGTGTCATTGGCGAATCTGGCTCGTTTGGGGAGAGTGGCCTGAGTTTGATCCGTAGGCCGAACTCTAACTGTGGATCATGTTACCAAAGGCCTTTTCGAAGTACGATAATTCCAACGAATCCGATAGCGAAAACCAGGATTGCCAGCCCGATCCGCTGGACACTTGGAATGGGGGAAGCGGCGGCTTGGTCGATCAGCTGAAGCGAACGGTAGGCGTGCTGATCAAGAGGGAGCCCTACGAATACAAACCGCTCAGTTTGTCCGGTGTTGGGGTCTATCTTCTCGATTGAAGACTCCAACATACCCGTGCCCCCCCAACACGACAATCCACACCAGAGATCTTCTTGGGTTGATGTCAACCCCCAGACGCGACAGCCCGAGTACGGGCCCGAGAATTCGCGAATCAACGCTACACTGTAATCTTGAGGATCAATTTCCCAGAACGATCTGAAGCCTCCTCCATAGTAGAAGCCGTCATGTTGCTCAATGGTCTCGAAGAACTCTGTTGATGTCCCTTCAAACGTGAGCTGACCTGAGTTCGGATCAACGTCGAAAAAGTCGGTTCCCATCCCGTTTTCGGTGTAGCACTTAAGCGATCCGTCGGTTCCCCAGAATAGACCACTGCCCTCCCACGAGATGTCCACGCTGAGAGAGCTGAGAATCTCGATCTCTCCGTTGATCGGCGAGATCGAGACGAGTTCGTCGGTGAAGGGATTGATGGTCAGAACGCGACCGTCTGTGTTGAGAGTTGTATCGACCGGCAGCCAGTCCACTTCTCCAATGACAAGCGGGGCAACGTAACCGGTAGGGTCAGCTATGGGAACACTCACGAATGAACCATCGTCGAGTCGAAACAGGTATGCCGACAGGTCCGTGGACTCGCTGAGAGAAGGGACGGCAGGCAAAACCCAGAACAACGTACATGCTGCGAGCGCTGTAAACCGCATTGTTCCCATCCTCCCAATCAATTGTATCAGGGATCTGGCGGGAGGGTATCAGGTGGATAGTCCAATTCGAGAATGCGTGATGTCTAGGTGGTTGGGTCGTGTTCCGATGGCAGAAGTCCCGTGGAACTGAGGTCGCCCTCTGGCTGCCTTCGGCGAGCATCAGAATAGATGCAAGGCCTTTGGAGGCTATGAATCGAAACACCGCTCGAGCTTCGGGTGCCTAGGGCGCTCGTGCTTTACAACCTGCTCGCGTTAAAGGTGTCGCAGACGCCACCGTCGCCGCTCTCGAAGCCCTTTCGGAACCACCGCACCCGTTGCTCGGATGTCCCGTGAGTGAACGAGTCGGGGACGACTGTCCCGGATGATTGGCGCTGGATGCGGTCGTCGCCGATGGCGCTTGCCGCGTTGAGCGCCTCCTCGAGATCGCCTTCCTCGAGAATGTTGCGGGTCCGCTGTGCGCGGTGGGCCCAGACGCCTGAGAAACAGTCGGCCTGGAGTTCGAGTCTCACCGAGAGCTCGTTGGCATCGGCTTCGGAGAGCCCCTGCTGCTGGCGCCTCACAGAATCCGAAATCCCGAGGAGGTTCTGGACGTGGTGGCCGACCTCGTGGGCGATGACATAGGCCTGGGCGAAGTCGCCGGGTGCTCGGAAACGGGTGCGGAGTTCATCGTAGAACCCGAGATCGATATAGATCTGCTGATCGGCCGGGCAATAGAACGGTCCCATGGCCGCGCCGGCCATCCCGCACGCCGACTGGACCCGATCGGTGAAGAGCACCAGGGTCGGTTCGACATAGCGTTGGCCGCCTTCGGCGAAGGCGGCGTTCCAGGTGTCTTCGGTGTCGGCGAGCACGACAGAGACGAATTCGGCGAGTTGATTCTCCGCCGCCGAGGGCGGCGCCGACGACCCACCGGTGGAAACGCTGCTCGATGTCTGTTGCAGCAGCGGGGTCGGATCGCCCCCCATCAACATGACGATCACCACGACGACCAGCAGACCGAGACCGCCGCCGCCGACAGCCACCGGGCCCGACACGCGGCGCCCGCGGCGATCAACGACATTCGAGCTTCTGCGACCCTGTTTCCACCTCATGAGTTCCTCCTCGTGTGTGCCTCGATCATGGTGATCAGGGCCACACGGCGATGTCCAGATCCTCGCCGTTGATCTCGATCTGGGCGCCGGTGCCCATCTCGTTGCCGACGATCGCGAAGAACGGGGTGCCGGCGGTGCAGGTCGATCGGGCGACCGCGGGGCCTCCGAGACCGATCGTGGTCTGATACTCGAGCTTTGCACCGAAATTGGCGCAGCAGTTGTTCCAGCCTACGGTTTCGGTCGGACCCCTGATGAAACTGAAGTTCGAGCTGGAGACCTGGGTCAGGGTGCCGTCGAAACTGCAGAGGATCAATGTGGTCTGGATCCCGTTGCCGACCTGGAAGTAGATCGATGTCGGGTCCAGATAGAAGGTTTCTTCGTCGAGCGTCGTGACCTCCACCGCGAATTCTGGCGTCGGGGTCGGGGTGCGTGTCTGAAAGGGCGTCGGTGTCGGAGTCGGCGTGCCGGGCGGACCGTCGGTGGGGCTCGGCGTGGGTGTGGCCGTCCGGGAGGTCCCGTGGTTGGGAAGGCCGGGGATGTAGATCGGGTCGCCGGTGAGATTGTCGATCACCGAAGCGTAGGTCAGATATCGCGCCCCTGTCGTGGCCGCCCGGGTGATGGCGATGCCGTCGGCGACCGGGTCCGAGGAGACACGGGAGAAGATCCCATCGATCTGGTCGTACTCGTAGGGTTCGAGATCCACCGAAACCCTGCCGAGGATGGTCAGGTCGGCGAGATAGAGATCGATGTCGATCGTGGCCGGAAAGCCTTCGAGATTGACCAGACCGAGGTTTGTTCGAAATCCCGAGTCGTTGGAAGGTGATGACGTGAGCTGGATGAGAGTGGCGTCGTTTCCGGTCGCGAAGACGTCGGAGAAATCGGTGCCGCCGATGTACTGGCCGAAGGTCCCCTCGGGTGTCGTGTTGAACGTGCGGCTGGTGGCGCGGACGTCGCCGTCGAGGATCGTGATTCGGAGCGTAGCCGTGCCCTCGAAACCGAAGAGAATGTCGAGGACATCTTCGTATCGGTGCGCCTGACCCGCAGGGAGGTCGAGGGTCACCGACGGGTAGTTCGTGTTGTCACGGCCTTCCCGCAGAAGATCGATGCGAAATCGGGCGCCGATGGTCCCCACCGAACGGACTTCGAGATCGGTCCTCCAGCTGCTGTTGTTGCTCCCGGAAACGTGGGCGACGCCGGGGATGTAGATCTCGCTCGCCTGATCCGATGTGGCGAGCACGAGGGTGCACGATACCGCGACAATCACAGCCACCAGCCAGAATCCCTCGGATCGCTTCTTTTCGTTGCTCATGGCGAGGATTGTACGGCATCCTCCTGGGAATCGATCTCGGCCGGCGCCGTCATCGGCGATGACTCAGTCCAGGAAATCCAGATCGTCGAGCGAAAACCGCGTCATTCGCCAGATGGCGATCCGGAGACCGTCGGGATTGACATCCGGGTTGGCAAATTTCCAAACGATCTCACCTTTCGGTGTGACCTCGAAGACATAACCCCGGTCGGACTCGGTGATCAGAGTGTTGCCGTTGGGCAGGCGCTGGGCGCTCCCACGAAACCGGGAAAGAAAGCCCGCCTTCGGTGCGTAACGCCAGACGACCCCAAAGGTCAGCGGGTCGATCTCGATGATCTGGGAGCGTTGTTGGCCGTTGTCGAAGATGAGGATGTTGCCGTTCGAAAGCAGGGTGGGGTGGTGTTGACGGTGGAGATTCGTCGGTCCCCACGCCCACAGCACCTCATGAGTTTCGGGGTCGATGATGGCGATCGTGTTGATGGTGCGCATAGAAACCAGCACGTTGCCTTCGCCAAAGAGCGGCGAACGATGGGCGAGGGAGCCGTCGAAGATTTGGATGTGGTTGGTGTGGAGCATGTCGATCCTTGGCCGCTCTCCTTCCCGCCGGTCAGAGGGC
>Ga0209344_10004212_pt1 | contig 13396 bp, 27 predicted proteins | sample Cruoilmetagenom6_FD_187293 | JGI IMG/M metagenome (GOLD analysis project Ga0209344, IMG submission 187293) | Oil polluted marine microbial communities from Coal Oil Point, Santa Barbara, California, USA - Santa Barbara Oil Seep Sample 6 (SPAdes)... | ecosystem: Environmental > Aquatic > Marine...
CCTTTAGTATTACTCACCCTTCTTCTCACTTCTTCTCTCTTCTCATCTCTCTTCTCATCTGCCTTGGCACGTTACTTGCCTCGACCTTTTGGCACGATCCTTGCCCTGAACCCAAATGGTATGATTCTTGCCCTAACATTTTGGCATAATACTTGCCCTCTGCACCCTGGCACAGACCTTGCCTTAGATTTTATTTTATTTTTATCTTGACAAATTAAAAATATTATGTTATAGAATAATTATATTAAATAATTATATTAAATAAATTTAACTTAACCTCAAGGAGAACAAAATGGTCAAAACACGGAAAATACCTAAACCAAATTATTGGAAAACTTATAAACATGGAATACCTTCTCTGTCTGCTAATAGTAAATGGTCAAATTATTTACAATTATCATATAAAGGTCAAATATGTAAAGGTACAGGGACATATCCTTCAAAATTAGATGCGGTCAAAGCAAGACTTGCGTTTGAAAGAAAATACTACGGAGCTGAATATGAGAAAAACTCACCTTCTCGAAGATATTTTATGCTTGCTCAACATTATTTACCTTATCAAGAAATTTACCATGCTTATGAAAGGCAAGAATATTATGCAATGCATAGGTTAAGAACAATGAATGAAATGTAGAAAACAAAAAAGCCCGCGAGTGGATTAGTCCCGCGGGCATCTATATTTTGTGTTTTGCGACAATTCTTACAACATTGCAAGATTATCACCTTTCAATTTTATCAATTTTCCATATTTACCTTTTTTTCCTCAAAGATTTAAGCCAACTTTTTCTTTTTGCACTTTTCGGTGCTCCGATTTTGCCCCATTTAGCAGTTGACTTCCGTTTCTTTTTTCTTCCCATGACCCCTCCTATTTTCTATTTTTAAAAAGTCCAACAAGACCCTTAAGTCCTGCTATAATAATATCTTGATGTTTGCTCTTGCTTATAAGAACTATTTTTTCCGCGAACATTAATCCGGCCAAAACAAATTCCATATGACCTGAAATCCATCCTATCATTTTTCATCTCCTTTTATTTTATTTTCATCGCCATCATCGCCATTATCTTTCTTTTCATCGTCATTATTGTCTATAGTCATCGCCATTGGAAGATCAAGACTTGCAACACTGTCTTTTTTGTTTTCCTCTTTGATCTCTTCTTTATTTTTCAAAACATAATCAGGACAACTGTTATTTTCATTTCTTATTTTACATTTTGCATATTCATAAATAGGTTTTAAGTATGTTGTATAACAGATTATTTCTTTTTCACATCTATCAGAAAGTCTATGAGAGCATTCCAAACAAAATACAATATTTTCTTCCCCAGTTTCAATTTTATTTTTCTCTTTAAATTTTTTCAGTTTTTCTTTTGATATCATTTTACCTCCTTAAGTTATTAGAATTCACTCTTCAATCTTAAATATGTTGAGTAAACCTTACCATAATATTTTATACTTGTCAACGGTATTTTTCCTTTTCTTGCAGACCAGTTATTATAAACAATGATACCTCTAAACCATCCATACTTTGCAATATTCCAAGCAAGAATTTGACTCCCTATACGGACATTATATTCTGGGTCGTAAAGTGCTCCCAAATCAGGAGGAGGCCAACCATCAACATTCAATCTATTATTTCCTGTCCATAAAATCTGCATTAATCCATAAGAGGGATCATTAGGATTAAATGCTAAATAATTTTCACTGCTCTCTACTATGGCTACAGCTCTCAATAATTGCCACGGTACATCGTCACTCTCATATTTTTTATATATCTGAATTAACTCCACTTTAGTTTCAGGTATTTTGATCATTACTGAATTAGCCAAACCTATCAAAAGACCGATACCACCCATTATTTCAACATCTTTCATCTCTTCTTCTCCTTTTTCATCTCACGTTCTCCTTTTTCATCCTTTCTTAATTCCATTCTTCACTTATATTAGGCAAATTTGCCCCACTTTTTGCAGGTGACTTCCACTGTGAGATTGCATTTTCATATAAAGTTTTAGGATTTTTCAGGTCTTTAAATCCTTCTACCTCTATATTATCTTTTACCTGATCTTTCGTGGGTGAGTATCCCCACAATGACTTTAAACTTTCCCATAATCTTGTTTTGGCTACTTTCTCTGCTTCACTTGATCTTATGCCCAATCCTTCTAAAGTTGTTTCACCTAACCATTTACCTCCTGTTACTCCTGCATCAACCACGGCCTTCACCGGAGCTCCAAGATCACGTTTCAGCAAGGTATAAAGCAACCCTATACCTCCTACACCTATTAAAACAGTATTTACATTCACGACTATATCTCCTTTCTTAATCCTTTTCGTTTATTTTTACCCATTTTTCCTTACACATCCAATTCTAACCACTCAAAAGTTACAAGAAAATTATAATCAGCTCTCATATAAATAACGATAGACTGATTTTCAGTAATACCAAATGGATATTTAAATCGTATCGGCTCTACATTTTTTGATCCGTTAGCAAGGTCTGTCAAACTCGTAGCAAACCTCCCCTCTGCTTCAGTATAGGAATGGTTTTTCCAGTACAAGTCTCCTACTCCAGCCGACAATCCTCCTTTCTTATTTTCACTATCAATGGCCTTAGTGCCGCCATCAACCCCTGTTATTCTTTTAATATAGCAAGGTGAAGACGAAGACGAAGAGGATTTTGAGGCCCATATGGTATCAAGATATAATATTTTTCCTGAACTTGTCGGATTATGGAGCATTAATGCCGGCCAGTTGGCCGTGGCATTATGTAAAAAACCGGCAAAATAAGCCTCTCCATTAATAGCCCTGTGAAGAAACTGATTATCATTTTCAACAAAATTATTAGGAGAGGTCTGGTCAATCTTAATAGTATTACCACCTGTGTCTATACCCACATTATTAATATCCATATTAACTCCCATTATACATCCTCCTCTCGCCAGTGAAAAGTACATTTTAAAAATGAAAATAACACGTCGGATTGAAAACCTATTCTGTAAGAAGGAGGTATAATAAGAGGTCTTGAAAATATAAGAGTATCAAAACCTCGGTTATTATTACTTCCTAATGATGAGCTCCAACATCCTTTTATATCACTTATCATTGTCCCTGTTTGTTCATAACGGATATTACCTGCACTTGCTGTTTTACCGAGAAAACAATTTGCTCCATAACCAATATCTGCCCCAATAGAACCGGCTGAAACAACACTTCTTATATTACATGAGTTTTCTGAGATAAATTCAATCTGATTAAGGAAAAGATTTTTTGTTGAAGATGGATTATATAAATGAACGGTTGAATAATTTGCCGCGGCAGCCGGACAATATCCACAAGCCATAAAACAAGTCTCTGTAAGCGAGTCATACTCTTTAGCAAATCCATTAACCAAATTAACATTAACAGGACTACCGACCGCATTATTTACACTTACTTCTCCAGACATCTTATTATATAGTACCCTGTCATCATCAAGCAACACCACCTCAATGCTTTGAGCTGAGGCAGAATACACTCCAATCTTCATGAAAAAATTATTTTCTCCTGCATTGACAGTGAAAATATCTCTAAAACCCACTATCTCCTTATTTAGTTGATTATTCTTTCCATAAAAGTAAAAAGAACAGTCATAATCGGCCGTGTCTATTAACATGAAACTCTTACACATGGGCAGGTAAATTGTCTCTCCTGCCCCGATACTTTGCGTAATTTTCCGCATTTTTATCTCCTTCCCATTTTCCAAAATAGAAATAATCCGCCCACAGCCACTAAGATCAAAGGGAGGTTTTTTCCCATTGAAGCAGTTACAGGTCTTCCAGTAATAGCTCCAATGCTTTCAGTTGATAAAGGTTCATTAGTTACCCCGACCAACGCCAATGATTTTTCCACCGTACTGGTTGCATCCGAAAATGCCCCTCGCGCAAAATCAAATGCACTTGCCACCGCTCCCTCATCTATCTCATTTAAGTTTGACACATTACGAACATTTCTTACTATATCCACTCTACTATCACTTGCTACTATGCCCTGATCTTGTGCGCCAAACGTTTGCGGTCTACTTAACGCCGTTGTCACTGTACTTACTCTGCTTCCCATAATTACCTCCCTCTCAACCCAAAATAAAGAAGAGCTAATATCATAACACCACCAAATATATATTCAGGCATTAATCCACCTCCTTCTGGTTTAAATTTCAATTTTCCCGTACTCCCAAATGTTGATCCCATACCAACATTACCACCCGTTGCTCCACTTAAATTTGTTCCTCCCATACCACCCATAAGTTGTGAAACACCTGCTATGCCGGTTAGTATAGCCATTTTTACCTCCTTCCCCATATAAGAAGGAGGGCAACAGCTAAGATACCGCCAAAAATGAAAAGAGGAGTTTTTTCATTACCAATAAAATCTATGTCATTACCTTGACCAAACATAGAATTTAAATTGATATGACCCCCTCTCGCACTTGAGCTTTCGCTTGATCCGAACATATTGCCCCCTTTTTTACTTCAAAATCTTGATAGCAAGAAAAATAGCGGGAACAATTAAAAACCACATACCATAATTTTCCATTATTCCACCCATATCAAGAGGTATACCATCTCTTTTTGAGTCTGCTCCTGAGACAGTTCTCCCACTCTCTACGGCAGTACCTCGACCACCTACACCATAAGGTGTTTGGGTGTCAAGATTGTACTTTTCTTCATCAAGAAACATTCTGGCCGTAACAGAGGATGAAGCCTTGTCCACCAACTCTATCGCATTACCGAATATTCCAAAAATTGAGTCTGTAACACTCATAATTCACCTCCACTTATATATTACCAAGCAAAGCCAAACAGTCTGTATAAATTGTCACGGCATCAGCCGCACCAACTGTTAAGTTATATTGTAAAGACTGAGCGTTACTGGTATCGAGTATTTGTTTCATATCTTTGTTCAAAATAGCGTCATATGTGTATAGAGTTTCCGCCGCGGTCGCCGTTCGACCATATGATAATTGCAACATTTCTGAAATATCAAAATCATTCTTTTCATAAATAATCAAACCGTTCTTTTTAATCTCAATGTCGGTTAAGTTTGTCGCTGTAGCAGGCATGAAATAAACACGTTTGATTAAAAAACCCGCCTCCGCTCCGTGTGGAGGCACGACTGGGAAAGTTCCCGCCGCGGCGAACGTTACCGTGTGTTTAAGCATGGCATTAATAAATCCAAGAGGAGTAGGTGCGCTTACCACACTATAACTTTCAAGTGTCGGTGCAGTAGCTGCTCCAATAGTAACCTCAACAACAAAAGAGGTAACACCGGCTCCTGTTCCAATTGATCCAACATACTGTCCACCCAGAGTTTTGGCCTCAAGTTCGGTGAAGTCGATCATTGCAAAGGTTGTTCCGAGAGTTACATCTTTGTAAGCTTGAATTAATTCTAACTGGGTGGCACTCATCTCCCAAAATATCTTACCATTAAGCTTAAGTCTGATATTTGTGATTAATGCCTTTGTGAAGGTTGTCCCTCCAAGGACCAAATATAGTCTCTCGTAGGTCATACCTATTGGTAATTCCAATGAAGCAACCGAGTTTGCCGCCACATTTGTAAATGGAAGATTTTTCTGAAAAATCATATCAATTTTCTCCTTTTAATTTAAATTTTTATTTATCTTTTGGTTTTCCAGTACTATATTACTTTATCTGCAAACTGCTTGACGAACTTCGCATAAATAACCGAACCGATTACAACCATCCCTGCATTTTTAAGCATTGCTATTGTAAAAAATTTACCCATGATAATTTTCTCCTTTGTTTAATAGATTAAATTGCAATAAACCGACACAAGTCGGTTTATCGTTTTTGTATTTCAAAACATTTTTCGTTAAAGATAAGTTTAAACTCCCACCATAGGTAAGAGTTTATCCGATATAAGCCCTGCAAATATACCAATAACTAAATATCTAATATCCATTTATTTCTCACCCCCTTGTTTTTTCTCTTTTGTTTTAGTTTTTTCTTTTTCTCCTTTTTGGCCGTCTGTCTCGCTCTTCAACGCTTTCACCTGTGAAGTTTCGGCCACTTTATTTCGTCCATGTATTTCATAATACTTTGATTCAATTATTTTGTCAAGTCTTTTTCTTTCTTTTTCATTTTTTAATTGTTTATTTTTTTCCTTTTCAAGTTCCTTGTTTTTTTCCTCCTCTTTTAATAAATCACCATCCAGCTTCATTATTTCGGCCTTCACCTTGTCAACTCCCCAATTTGCCAAACCAAATGCTCCAACGCATAACGCAATCTTAATCCACATTTTTTCTCCTTTTTATATAGTTACAGACATCCATATTAAAATTACCCATATTAAAATAATTTCAACCATTTGTCCTCCCATTGAATAAAATCTTTCTTTCAACCCGACCAAAACGAGTACAAGAAAGAAAATGCCCTTGCTGTAATTTTGTTGCATCAATTAACTCCGGATGGTTAAAATCCATTGCCAAAATTTTGGAATCATTATAATTCATGGCAAAAGTATGAAGTACCGTGCATTGACTCCTCACTATAGGTTTTAAAGCCATTACTCTTTGTGATATAAAAAACACACTATGGCCATAATGCCTGCTTCGTGTTGCTAACCAACTTAATTCTTTGTGTAAGCTATTTACTTCACCTGCCTCATCAATGAAAACATAACAACTTTGAACCCTCTGCACATAGGCCAAAAACTCCTCTGGATCATCAAACATAACGTTACAATCCCATGCACTTCCCAGAATATCACAAACTACAACAGGTTTGTTGACCAAACGAAGTTTTTTCGCTATGACCTTTGCCAGAGTAGTTTTTCCGGATTCAGTACCACCGCTTATTAGTGTATGCATAACATTATTCTTTCACTTCTAAAAACCTATTTTTGATCCTATCCATTTAAAAACTTTTTTCAACTTACTTTTTTGTTTTTCCTTTACAAGTCGAGGAGCAACATAAAAAGCTAAAGCACTCATCAACATATACCCTGGAGGTATGTCATCAATACCTTTTGCTTCAAGATAGCTTCCAAACGCTTCTCCAAGATATTTTTCTTCATCAATTCCTATACTCTTATCTTTCACAAATTTAAAATCTTCAGACATCAAACAACCGGCCGCCTCAGTAAATTTGGCCAACATCATCCCCTGTCCACGATAATCAACTTTGCCTTCAACCTCCTCTTCTTTCTTTTCAGTTTTGACTCCCTGTCCCCTTTTAACAGACAGATCTCCATTTTTCAACAATTTCGGCACACCAAACTCGTCAACATTATGCAGATCTGAATCAAAACTCCTTCCGAATTTATCTTTCTTTTCAACTTCTTCAGGTAAACTTTCTATTGTTACTTCTGGCTCATTACTTACAATGTTGGCCATGATATCATCTGCCACAGTTTCATTCATTTCTTTAGACATTTTTATTTATCTCCCTTTACCTTTTCCCTCTTCATTAAGCCACGACAACCCATTAAAAAATATTTCATCATAACGAGGTTGACGTGGTTTGATTAAATTATTTTTCCTCTTTTCCCTTATTTTTCTTATTTTTTCTAAATTCTTTAAGTTCCTGCATTTCAATTTCAGCCACCTCTTGCAAAACTTGATAATAATTGTTCCAGTCTTCGCGTATATCATCCTCATTAATAATATTTATTATATTCATTTTTCTCTCCCTGTCAAGTTATTTTATTTAATTCCACATATGCCTAATTTTTTCAAAATGAACTTTTTCAGAATAACATCCGTTTGAAAAACCATACCACCTTATAGTGACAAAACCCTTGATGGTAGCAAACTTGTAAAATGTCCATGTGAAAGTTTCATCATTATTTTTTATTTCACCTTCATTTGTTGTCTCTTCAACCAATAATAATGGAACACCTGTTAAATCGTTTAAATCACCTTCAATATCTTCTATCGTCACTCTTTCACAACAATCCTGTCTGTGAAACAAACGATATTGCTCACCTTTTTCTTCTGAAAAAATTATTTCATCTTCTCCCTCACAACCATATACATCGCTTAAGATTTTATTTTTTAATATTTCTATATTCATATTTCTCCCCTAAAAACTCATTACAACATTCAATTTTATCGTATTCAGGAACAACTCTTTTTTCAACCTCGCCCACTTCCTGTTCTATCTCAACCACCTCCGTATTTTTCAAAAGAGTCATTAATTTAATAACTTTTTCTTCTTGATCTGTTCTTATAATTAATATAGACATCCTGCTCTCCTTTTTGTTTTTAATATAATACATTTTTTATAGTCTGTCAAGTATTTATTTTATTTATTGTAAAATTTCTCGTTCTTTATAATGTTTCTTTTCCAAATTTTTTCAAAAGCGTTTGAAAAAATCTTAACAGTATGAATCCATTTGCACATTAAAAACTCTTTCTGTTGGCTCAATGACCCTTCTCTCCCCCTCAATGTAATTTTTCTTAACCCAATTGGTACAATATTTATCATGAGCTTTCAGGAGTTTTGTTTTCTGTTCTATCTTACATGCCTTCGCTTTTCCCTTCATGATTGATTTGGTGCGTGGGAAAACGTTGAATACAACCTCAACTGAATCCCCGTCCAGCATCTTTTGATAGTGGTCGTAAGTTAGGGAGTCGCCTCCAAGATTACATTTGTTTGCGAAACCTTTCATCTTGACGGTATCTCCTTTCATGTATCCCTTACGCATAAGGTAGATTGCTGATACACCGGAGTCTGGAGTTTCCTGCTCCATCTTCCCTAATTCTTTTGTGTGTGTTACTTCTCCTTGAAAAGTATGTGGAAGACCGAAAATGTGGATGCTGTCTGTGTCCATATATAACAAGCGCTCTGCATTATCAAATATGTATGGATACATGATCGAACGTGTCGTAGCAGTGATCAGAGCTGATATATAGTTCTTTCTGTGCTTAGGTATATCGTCTGAAATATGTACATAAAAATCTTGCGTGCCTGGTGAGAACGTTCTATATGCTTCAGGGTTTTTCAGTATCTCTTCAATAGTTACTTTGACGAGACTTTCTGCCCCACCCTTTTGATTGAACTTGCCATAAAGGGAGTTAAGACCTAATTTTGCGAAAGCTTTCATACCTCCGCCCTGAGATTTAAGCTCAAAAAATTTATCAGTAAAATTTATGAAAGGCTGGACAAAGGCATCTTTGTTCCAGTAGATACCTCGAATGATGTGCATGGAAGAGTCTTTTGATCCATATTTTTTGAATAGTTCTATCTCATGGTGAGAGACTACTTGCCTTCCTTCATACTTGAAAAACAGACCTTCACTTTTTGTTGGAATTATTGGGGCTACATTTCTGTTTTTCTGGTTAAACTCTATCTCATAGAACCCAATGCAGTCTTTGCCCCGATATTTCTTTGTGAAATTGGGCATACCTGTCGGTACTTTCATGTTACGATAAGCGGATGGGTAAAGTGAAACTATATCAAATGATGAAACAACCGGAAACTCACCACGTCTGAAAACTTCAACCCTTCCTCCTATCATGGCTTTTTCAATAAACTCGTCAAGGACAACTCCTTCTATATCAGGAAAGTCTTTTTTAAATAACTTATTCCATTTCAAAAAATCATTATATGATGCACATTTCTGCATATCATCTTGCGAAAATTTCATGAACTCCTGCAAGGCCATTTGTCCGGCCGTGACTGGGAATGTTGTTTGTTCCAGTATTTTACATACTGCTACACAACATTGATGAAGTGATATGCAGTCTGTTTTAAGGTATGAATAATATTTTGAAGGGTTGTCCTTACGGAACTTTTCCATGCATGCATAGTCTTCTTGTGTGATCTCCTGTTTTGGAGTTTTGACCTTGAATGCTTTACAGGCTTTATCCAAACTCATATTAAAAACTTTGAGCGTATCGTAAAATTTTACTTTTTTCGGAAACTTTTTCTTGTCCTGAAGGGTAGCAAAAACTATGTTGCTACCCGACATTGCCATCTGAAGAAAGTCAACTTTTTCGTACAGAGAAAGAAAGAAAGGGGGATAATCAAACCCTCCTCCATTATGAGCAAGTATTGTCCTGTACATTTCATCATTATTGTTGACTGCAAGAAAAGACTCAAGTTCATCCCATTGCTGGAATGTTTGGTGTGGGGAGGAAGCAAGGGGAGTGTACAGGTGGACATCTAACAAATCACCGTTGGAGGCTGTTTCAATGTCGAGGACAGACCAGAGGTATAGTTCGTTATCGAGCGCGTATTGTTCTTTCTCTTCACGTTTTTCTTTAGCGCGCTTTTTTGTTTCTTTCTTTTTTGCTATTTTTGTTTTCTGGAAAAGGGACAGAGCTGCATGGATTGTTGATGTTGGAATTGATGGTCCTTGTTTTGATCCTTCGCGTATTCGACGCACTGCAAAGGTCGAAAGGTTGAATTGATCGGCAACAAATTTCTGTGTTGTGTGATTTATCAGATCTTTCAGATTTGAGCATTTCATTTGTTGACCACCTTGTTTGATTGAATTTATTTGGAAAAATAATTTCAATTTATTTGGAAAAATAATTTGAAAACCATTTGCTTTCCGGTAAGGGTTTATTTTCAGGTGATCTTCTTGAAGTAGCGTAGACAAAAACACCTGTTATTGTCATATACTCACCAGAAGACCCCTCCTCTATCTTTTCCTCAAACACTTCAATAATTCTTTCTTTGTTATGGTCAAGTTGATCGAGGGGTCCACTTTCTTTATTGGGAAAAGACATCATGAAAGTAGAGCCGGAGGATTCTATTATATTACCGGCCTTGTCTGTTCTATTTGAATCAATGTATGTCCAGTAGATACCGAAAGTTAATGTGTCGTGAGCAAAGAGTGTATCTATCATTTGATTGTCAAATATGTTTTCAGGATCATTCACAGGAAAATAGTAAGTATAATGGTCGGAGTGAGTTGATACGAATGAAGAAGGTATTAGGTTAAGCGAAGAAGAGGAGGGTAATAAAGGTGGTAAATTCAATCGTGTTCGATTTTTAAGGCGCGCTTTTCTTGTTTTGGCTGTTCGTATTTTAGAGGATTTTTGAGACAACCATAATGATGATAATAATTTTTTATTTTCGTGAGATGGTTTTGTTTTGCCGGTTTTCCATCTATGGATAGTAGAAGGAGACAACCCCATTGTCGCGGCAATATCCTTTGCGTAAAATCTATTTAATAATGATTTAAGTGGTCTTAACATTTTTTCCCTCCAACTTAGCTACTCGTTTTTGAAGATGAGAAATTTGTTTTTCATATAATTCTATTTGTGACTCGAAATATTTTAACACTATTGTTAATTTGGCCATATCCTCTGGTGTTATTTTGGGCTCTTTTTGATTAATTCTTTTTTTATTAAATGTTTTCATGTCATGTCCTTAAGGTTAAAGGTTAGGGTGAATGAAAGGGTAAGACCGACTTTCGCCGGTCTTGATTATTAGAATGGTAAATCAGGGGCGTCCGAATTTGGAGAGTTAGGGTCGTTGGAAACCGGATCCGGTTTAGGTTTTGAAGATGACAGAAATGTAATATCTTTTATTATGTTGCTTGTATAGTACTTTGTTTCACCGGTTGTTCTGTCCTCGTATTTCTTTGTTTCTGGTTTTGAACAGAATGAAACGAGTGAACCCTTTGATAAATATTTGGCACATGTTTCTGCCAGTTTATCAAAACATACTAATCTTATCCACTCTGGTTCATTGCCGTTGCGACAGGCTACAGAGAATTTTGCTATTGTTTTGTTATTGGAAGAGTATGAAACTTCTGGGTCTTGGCCGAGACGACCTGCTCCGAATGATCTTATCATTTTATTCTCCTATTGTTGAAAAAGAAATTAAAAGATGTTCTAAATAATTGTTTATATTATCAAGTTCTTGTTTTGAAATTAAATAATGTATAATGTTGTTTCGCACTTCAATTTTGTAATCAATTCCATATGCCTCATCAAAGACGTGAATAATTTCTTTAAATTCTTTATGAGGCAGATTACATTTAATTGCTAATTCAAAAGAAGAGTATTTATTTTTCATGATTAACCTCTTACAAGTTGAATATAAGTATTGAGATGGGAGAATATCCTTTTTATATAGGATATCTGCCCGCCATTGAAAATGTAAAATATTGTATCCTTTTCAGGATTTAAATTTTTTGCATCCAGTTCATAACCTATATTATAAATATTATCTAATGGGTGAAAAATTTGTTTAAACTCATCATGAGTCATGTTTAACCTTATCGCAAGCTCATGTGAATAATATTTTTTATTTTTCATTGTTTACCCCTTCCAATTTTAAGTTTATTTTCATTATTTCTTGGATTACTTCTGCAAGAAGTAGTGAAAGATCAACTGTGTTTTGGGAATTTTGCAAAATATTGTTACGGATACTTTGCAGAGCATTTTGTAATTTGTGGTCGTCGAAGTTCATGGTGTCTCCTTAAGGGTGAATGAAAGGTTAATGTTTGGTTGTCTAACCGATTACATAAATTTACCAACAGTGTATTTTTTGCGCAAGAAGTTGTAAGCACAGATAATGTGGGCATCTTGTTCATGAACAAGTCTTGCAAAACCATGTATTTTTTCATTATTGGAAACTAACGCTCCAAAATAAAGAATAGCGTTAGCGAGTGAATTAAATGTCATGATTTCTGTGTCGTCTGTTACTATGTAATAATTTGTTTCCATGATTTTATCCTTTCTTGTTATTGTTAAAGTTACTTATTTATCTTGTTATTGTTAAAGTTACTTATATAGTATTGCATATGATGTGCCAAAACAAGAAAAAATTTTAAAAATAATTAAGTGATTGAATTTATTGAGGAAAAATAAATGGGTAAAAAGGAAGAGGTCTAAGTGTCAAATAAATGGCGTCAAATAAATGACAGTGACAATATATTGACGAAAAATGGGTAATTTATTGTCTATAATTGGGTAATTTATTACCTATTTATGGGTAAAAAATTACTTAGGTAAGGCCATTGCTATCTCAACCATTTTTATCAATATTTTAGTGTTGTCCTTGTCGAGGCCATCTAATTTGGTGTTGATCAACTCTAATTGGTGAGCTATTTTATCCTCACTACTTTTTATCTCCTTTTTCATCTCCGTTCTGGTCGGTCTCGCGGCGATGGTAAAAGAAAAAGTGGCGATGGATGTTAAAATAAATATGGTAAGTGCTATAAAAGCGTCAATTTTCATGTGTCTACCATACCATATGAGGGAAGGCTTGTCAAGGGAAAAAGGCAAGTATTGAGCCAAAATGTTAGGGCAAGGATCATACCATTTGGGTTCAGGGCAAGGATCGTGCCAAAAGGTCGAGGCAAGTAACGTGCCAAGGCAGATGAGAAGAGAGATGAGAAGAGAGAAGAAGTGAGAAGAAGGGTGAGTAATACTAAAGGGGTACCCT